>OLON01001110.1_pt1 | contig 16264 bp, 19 predicted proteins | sample 1672691 | NCBI WGS metagenome assembly OLON01 (sample SAMEA3136714, study PRJEB25190) | human gut metagenome | biome: human gut; feature: human-associated habitat; material: faeces | place: Austria | collected 2013
CTTTTCTTCACTTAAATAGATTTCCATCAACATCTCTATCATCTCCTTTTCTTATTATAAAGTTATTATCAATAGTATAACACCCTTCATAAGTATATACGCCAAAATTTTTTATTTTTCTTCTTAATTTTAATTTTTTTTATTCATTTTCATAGAATGTCATGGGATAATTCAGCCAATGATTTGTTTATTTGAATAAGTTATAATTTTCATATAAGTTAATAAATTTCTTAATTAACCATATGACACATCTTTTTGAATAAGGTCGGATTTATAAAATCTAAATTTTAATTTTCTAAGTAAAATCATGCCTTTTATATTTACGAAATTCAACAGATAGTCATTACCTGTATCAAATGGTCAATTAAGATAAATTTTAGATAAAATAAAAGAAAGGAATGTATATGTGTAAAGTTTTAATGTCTATTAAACTTAAATATGCAACACAAATATTAAACGGAACAAAAACAGTTGAATATAGAAAAAAAGATTTAGAAGACAAAATGTTGAGGCTATAGTTATTTATGCGACATCTCCAATCATGAAAGTAATAGGTGAAGTAAAACTTGTAGGCATGTTAGAAGATCGACCTGAAATAATTTGGAAAAAGATGTGTCATAGCGGTGGTATTAATAAAATGGCATATGCTGATTATTTTAAAGGAAAAGATAAGGTTATTGCCTATATGCTTGGTAAAGTAGAAAAATATGAAAATGAGTTAAAACTTTCAAATTTTTATATTTATGTTCCACCTCAATCATATGTATATATAGATTAAGAAGAATTGGAAGATAAAAAATTTCAAATAATATTACAAAGTGGAGGGATAAGTATCAATAAACAAATTCTTTGTCCAGAGTGTCGAGAACACTCTGATTATATAATTAAGAAAGAACGAAAAAAATATATCATTAGAAATAAAGAATATCATTTTAATATTACTGTAGGTTATTGTAAAAACTGTGATAAAGAATTAGATATACCAGGATTAATGGATTTACAAATGAAGGAAGTAGATGAACAATATAAAAAAGAAGAAAACATTGTTTCAATTAATGAAATCAAAAATCTATAACTTTGTATGATAAAAAAGAATCATTATCTATTGCTTTAGGATTTGAGAAAAATATAATTACATTTTATTTAAAAGGACAGGTTCCTTCAAAAAAATACTCAAATATTATAAGAAATACTCTTGAATACTATTCTTTTTGATTATAAACCAAAATTTAAATAATTTATTTAAAGTCATCATGGTTGATGACTTTTTATTTATTTTTCTATATAATGAGACAAGAGGTGAAAGATAAAAATGAAACAATATTTAGATATGTGTCAATATATATTAGAAAACGGTCAAGACCGTGATGATCGTACAGGAACAGGAACAAGAAGTGTTTTTGGATATCAAACACGTTATGATCTTACCGATGGTTTTCCTTTACTTACGACAAAGAAAATGTTTTTAAGACCCATTGCTGAAGAACTTTTATGGTTTATTAAAGGAGATACAAACATTAAATACCTTGTAGATCGTAATGTGAAAATTTGGAATGAATGGCCTTATGAAGCATTTAAAAAGAGTGAAGATTTTCATGGTGAAACTTTAGAAGAATTTGTCGCAAAAATTAAAGAATTACCTGCTGATGATCCTTTTGTTGTTAAATATGGAGAATTAGGACCAGTTTATGGTAGACAATGGCGTAATTTTAATAATGAAGGAGTCGATCAAGTTGCTAAACTTGTAGATTCATTAAAAAATAATCCATTTTCAAGAAGACATATTATTTGTGCATGGAATCCTGCAGAAGTTGACGAAATGGCACTTCCACCATGTCATGCCTTCTTACAATTCTATGTAAGTAGTGATAAAAAATACTTAAGTTGTCAACTTTATCAAAGAAGTGCGGATACATTTTTAGGTGTTCCATTTAATATTGCATCTTATGCTTTATTTACTTCAATGCTTGCACAAGTGTGTGGATACAAACCTAAAGAATTTGTACATACGATTGGAGATGCCCATATTTATAAAGATCATTTTGATGTTGTTAAGGAACAAATCTCAAGAACACCTTATCCTAAATGTCAACTTGTTTTAAATCCTGAAGTAAAATCAATCTTTGATTTTACGATTGATGATATTAAGATTGAAAACTATCAATCTCATGGAAAACTTGTGGGAAAGGTGAGTGTCTAATGATTTCAATAATTGTAGCGACAGATGATGATTTATTAATAGGAAAAAAAGATTCAAAGAACGGAATGCCTTGGCATAATAAAGAAGATCTCCAACATTTCAAAAAAACAACACTTAATCGAACAATTCTTATGGGAAAAACAACTTATCTTGCTATTGGAAGACCACTTCCAAATAGAAAAACAATTGTTGTTACTAAAAGTGGTTTAGATGATGAACGCGTTGAAGTTAGAAATGATTTAATTGAAGTGATTCAAGAATATAAGGATAAAAATGAAGATCTTTATATCTCTGGAGGAGCTTCTATTTATAAACAAGCTTTGCCTTATGTTGATGAACTCATTATTTCAAGAATACCAGGAAAACATACAGGAGAAACGTATTTTCCGAGTTTTGAAGAATATGATTTTCATTTAGAAAAAGAAACACAATTAGAAACCTTTGTTTTACAAATTTATAAAAAAGGATGATCATATGAAAAGAATTATTTTAGTTGTCTTAAGATGTATCTTTAAACTACCTTATTGGTGGTTCTATAAATTAAAACAATATCAAAATAAAGAAAAATATCCAACAATTGATGAAGGATACCAATTTATACATAACGTTGCTGATGAAATCGTTAAAAAAGCACGTGTTGATTTAAAATGTTATGGTTTAGAAAACCTACCAAAAGAAAATGGTTATCTTATTGCTCCTAACCATCAAGGTTTATTTGATATTGTTGCACTTTTTAAAACAGATAAAAATACTATAAAATTTGTTTTAAAAAAAGAATTAGCTTCAACGATCTTAATTAAAGATGTTGTTAAAACTTTAGATTACTATTCATTGGATCGTACAAGTATTCGTGATGGAGCAAAAATGGTGAAAGAAGTTTCTAAAGAAATCAGTGAAGGAACAAACTATGTCATCTTCTCTGAAGGAACACGTTCTAAAAAAGGAAATACAATGGGAGAATTTAAAGGTGGAACCTTTAAAATTGCCTTAAAAACACATTGTCCAATTGTTCCAGTCGCCATGATCGATTGTTATCAAGTCTTTGATAACAATACAATCAAACCAGTAACAGCACAAATTCATTATTTAAAACCGATTGAATATGAAGAATACAAAGATTTAAAAACCAATGAAATTGCTGCACTTGTTCAAAGTCGTATTCAAGCTTGTATGGATGGAGTTTTAAAATAATGTTTATCAATGTAAATAACATTCGTTTATATTATGAAAAACATGGAGAGGGGAACCCTCTCATTCTTTTACACGGAAATGAAGAAAATCACTTTATTTTTGATGAAGCGGTTGAAAAATTAAAAAAATACTATACCGTTTATACCCTTGATTCAAGAGGCCATGGACAAAGTGAAAAAGTCAAGGAATATCATTATCAAGATATGGCAAATGATATTAAAGACTTTATTAAACAACTTGACTTAAAAAATGTTACTTTAATGGGCAGTAGTGATGGTGCAATCATTGGTTTACTTATATCAAGTGATGAACCTGAGCTGATTGAAAATCTTATTCTTGCAGGAGTCAATGTCAAACCTAATGGTGTGATTGATGAAGTTTATCAAGATATGAAAAATCAGTATCAAAAAACAAAGAATCCATTAATTAAATTAATGTTAGAAGAACCACATATTTCTAATAGACAACTCCATCAAGTAAAAGCAAAAACACTTCTTTTAGCGGGAAGTGATGATTTAATTAAATTGGATCATATTGAACGTATTTCTCATCATATTAAAAACAGTAAATTTGTCATTTTAGATGGTGAAGATCATAGTAGTTATATTATACATAATGATAAGATTGCAGATCTTATTATTCAATATTTTATCTAGGAAAGCACGTTTTATAATAAAGTGCTTTTTACTTACAATATGCGGAAGAATATCAAAATAAATTGATAAACTTCCGCATATTATTTGTTCGTTTACAGAAAAAAGTCCATGGGTTCTAATGAACCTATGAACTTTTAGAAAATTATGATGTAAGTTTATATTGATCATTAAGATAAGGCATGTTTTAGGATGATATCCATTCTTATAAATACGTTGATCGTATAATCCTATATCTTTGATGACATCGATTACCCACTGATCGTTACCGATAGGATCGTCTTTTTTGATGATTTTCCTTGATCCATTCATAAACAAGGCCACGTTCAAGATTTTTATAACGAATAACCAAAATCTTTCTTTTTTCAATTGTAAAGATGGCTTTAAAAGGAATATAATCTTCATTTCCTGAAACAACTTTATGATAAACTTCTTTTATTCTTTGTACATGTTCATCGTCTCTACTTGGGGCACTTACGACATTTGAAACACTTTCATAAACTTTATCTTGGTAATAATCACCAAGATGATAATATTTTGTTCCCATCACTTGAACGGCTTTTAAAACATGACTTGACATTAAATATTCTTTAGAATTTTTTGAATTTTCAATATAACCTAGAGTATAAGGAATCGCAATAGAGGCAAGAATCACCAAAATAATAATGATTTCTATCAATGAAAACCTTTTTATTCATCAAGCTTTCTCCATTTTTCTAAATAATATTTTCTATCATGACCTAACATCATTTCTGGTTCATGAAGATAAGAATCTACCACATCACACATTTTTAAAAGTTCGCTATACATATCATATCTTTTATTTTTAGTTGAATGATTTTTGATGGCTTTAACAACTATTTCTATTTCCTTTTCATCAAATAATAATGTTTCTTTTAATAATTTTTCAGTAAGTTCACTTGATAAAACAGCATGATTAAAAGAAGTATTATTTTTATAAACAGAATAATCATGTAGTAATCCCATGATGGCACAAAGTTCTTGATCAAGTTGAAAACGGGTACTGTATAAAAGACAAAGTTGACTTACCCCAAAGAGATGACGATAACCATTTCTTTTTTTATTTCCAAAACAATTTTTTTCAATTTCTTGATAGACCTGTTTTTCAATTTCTACATAACGTTTCATCGTCTTAATCCTTTAGGATAGAGATTTTTTACTTGATTGTTGCTTTCTTTATAGAAAGAGAGCGGATAACCATCGACAAAGATGACACCATAGCCTTTTTTACCATCGCCTTTTAAAGTAAGGCCTGAGAGATAATCTTTGATTTCTTGGCTATTACAAGGATAATCATAAGCTCGTTTAACATCTTCTTTATTTAAAGTAAGAGCTAAGGAAAGACTTGGTTCAAATCTTCCTTTTTTACATTCACCTAAATAAAGTCCATTTCTTAAAACTTTTAAAGATAAATCAGGAAAATGATTTTGAATGGCGTATACATGATTATTGGATTGGTAAAGATATAAAGGAACTGGGATGTTTAGATTTTCATCATAAAACTTCTTTACAAGCATCATTTGTTCTTTATTTAAGTTTGGTTTTAAGATTTTTTCTTTAGAATTTTCTGTTTCAGTTGTTTTTTGAAGCAAAGCAATAAATTGTCCTTCACCTTTATTTTTAAAAGGATACATACGAATTGTACCATCAACAAAACCATCAGACATTCCATCTTGTTTTTCAATTGGAATAAGTTTCATCCCTAATTCATTAATCATGTATTCAACTTGTTTTTCATTTTCTTCTAAAGAATACGTACATGTTGAATAAATGAGGATTCCCTCTTTTTTCAACATCTTATAAGCTTTATTGATTAAATTTCTTTGAATATAGGCACATTCATTGATTTTTTGCATCGACCATGTATTAATTGCTTCTTGATCTTTTCGAAACATTCCTTCCCCTGAACAAGGAGCATCTAAAATAATTTTGTCAAAAAAACTTTTAAACTTCATTTTTAAAGGATCCACATTTGTGACAATGGTATTTTGTAAACCAAAACGTTCAATATTGCTTGATAGAATCGTTGCTCTTAATTTAGATATATCATTGGCAATCATTAACCCTTCATTTGATAAACGGCTTGCCACATAACATGTCTTCCCACCAGGAGCCCCACACATATCTAAAACATAATCATCTTTTTGAATATCTATACAAGAAGCAACAGCCATGGCACTTGGTTCTTGAATATAGTAAAGCCCACACATAAAATAAGGGCTTTTACCTAGTGGGTAGTTTTTATAATCAAAATAATAACCATCTTTAATATAAGGATGTTTTTGGATATATTTCGTATCTAAATGTTTTAAAACATCTTGTTTTAAAGGATTTAAATAAAAACCTTTGACCTCTTCTTGTTTTAAAGAAGCAATAAAAGCCTCATAATCATCCTTTAATAAATTCTGCATTCTTGTTAAAAATTCATTATTCATCTTTTTTCCCCTCAATAAAATAAGTTGCTTCCATATCTGCCGTAGATAAAGCAAAAGCTAAAGGAAACATTTCAAAAGCTTTTCCAACATTTCTTGCATCTTCTACTGAAGCAAAGCCCATATGATAACGAATCGCAAAAGCTTCTTCACGTGTAAGACGCATATAACCACTAATCATATAGACACTTTTTTCACCATGTCCATAAGGCATTTGATCATCAAATTCATAGTTCGGTACTTGAATCCATTGACCATCTTTTTTGACATTGCGTGTTCCTTTTTTATAACAATTGATTTTACATAAATCATGTAATAAAGAAACAATTGCAATTGTTTCTTCACTATAATTCATACCATAAGTACTTTTTACATGCTCTCTTTGTAAATAATCTTTTAAACAATCATAAACATTTAAACTATGATCCAATAAACCACCATCATAATTTCCATGAAATCTTGCACTGGCAGGCGCTTCAAAAAAATCAGAATGGGGCGATAATAAATACTCTAAAAGCTTTTCACTTCCAGGTCTTTTAATATATGTTTTATAAATTTCAATAAATCTTTCTTTATTTGTCATTATTCATCCCTCTTTTGTTACTATTTTACCTAAAACCTCTTCTAAATAAAAGTATAATCCCTTATAAATCGTACATACTAATAACGAAAAGAGGTTAATTAAATGAAAAAAATAATCATATATCTATTTCTGATGATCTTTGCCTTTACGCTAACAGGATGTCGACAAGTTGACAAAACAGCAAATAACTTTAAAGGAGATATTGAAATTGCTTGGGATGATGTCAAAGATGATTTTAATGATATTGATCAAAATATCAAAAAAGATACAACCTATGTAAGTAATATAAAAGGTGATGATATTCAAGAACTCACAAAAACAATTCAAGAAGGTTACGATAAAATTAAAGGTGGAGTTACTCAAGATAATCAAGAAGAAGCCAAAAAAATCTATGAAGCAGCATCACGTCTACAATACATTGAAGAGAATACCGATAAAAAATTGACAGAGGAACAAAAACAAGTTTTAGAACTAGGAAAAAGCATGAAAACTCTTATGATGCACTATTATGGAAATGGTGATGGTGATTATGATGGAGCAGTGGATGATGTTGAACAAGGTTTAGAAAATATTAAAGGCTACACAGAAGATAAATGGAATGATTTAAAAAAACAATTTGATTAAAGAGCACTAGCTCTTTTTTTCATATGCAGTTCATATAAAGTGGTATAATAAAGACATGAAGGAGTGATTTTATGAATGAATTAAGTAAAATGTATCAAGTATATGTTAACAAGGAACTACAAGTAGGTAAAAATGAAATTCTAAATGTAGAAAGACTCAAACAAAAAACGCTCTCTTTCTTACATGATTTAGGAGAAGTATCACTTGATTCCCGTTGTTATCTTTTTTGGGAAAAGGAAGAAGCTATCAATCATGAAGAACTGCTAGGTCATTATATGGAAGGCTTAAAAATGTTGATGTCGATTGGTTATGAACTTAGAATCGATACGATCAAAAATCATACAGAAATACCCAATTCATCCTCTATAGAAGACTTGATTTTAAAAATCTATCAAGCAATTGTTTCTGTATCTTCGTCTTATTCAAGTACCGATTATCAAAACGCTATTGATGATTATTTTTCATTAGGATTTAATCTAGGCATTGACCTCGATGAAATTATTGATCATATATAAAAAAACAGCATAAGCTGTTTTTTATTTTTGACAAATACCACAAGGACTATAACCTTGTTCATTTAATTGTTTAGCTGTAGAAGTAACAACTTCTTTATTAGAATCACTCATTCTAGAAACACTTGAACAATGAGAATCATGATATTTTTTATTTTTTATATTTAAAACATATTCTTTTTCATTAGTATCACTTTGATGATAATCAAATGGATCTTTTTCTTCGCTTATCCCATAAGTACATTCACCTTCAGTAGCTTTTCTTGAATCACCTGTTTGATAATCAATCGTAATTCCTGGTTGAACATTATAAATATAAACTCTAAAACGAATTTCTTCATCTTCTATTGAAGCGGCTTGTAAAACAAGCCCACGTGCAACAAGTTCATCATCCTGATAAATAGGAATGGCTTCATAGAGAACATGATGGTTGGTGTTTTTAATATAATCACTCACTTTTTCTTCAAAAGGAAGCATCCCTGTTACATTGAAATAACGTGTTCCCGTCATTAAATTTTTTTCCTCTGCATTTAATCCTGATAACATAAAGGCAATTTGATGACAACGATTATAAAGATATTTGGTAGAAATCAAATCATCATATCTTTGTGTTTTCCAACCAGAAGGTTTGATCATCCCAATGGATTCTCTTTTACTACTTGGCATTGTTTCTTGTCCAAGACAAGCAATCGATCTACCTGTACGCCCAAGATGGTCTAAATCACTAAGCTTAATATAGGTATCTGTTTGATAATCTTCTTTAGAAAAAGTAGGTTGGCTATCATCAAGTTCTACATAGGGTTGACCGTTATATTCAGGAATATTTTCTAAAGAAGCCGTTGATTTAGAGAAAGTAATGGCATCACTGATATCAATTTGATAAGCGTAATAATTTGTATTGGTTACCTGAAATGACTTCGTTGCTTCTTTATCTTCTTGCTTTGCTTTAAGCTGATGGGTTCCTTGTGCTAATTCTAATTGATAAGTTCCTTGACTATTATTTTCAATCGTATCGATTTTTTTAGAATCCACATAAACATCCACATCATTTGTTTCATTTTGATCTTCTACATTAAGAGAAAGTGTAATATTTTGTATTGTCTTTTCCGTTTGCTTTTGACTACAACCAGAAAAAGAAAAAAGCATTACTAAAGACAAAAAGAGTGTAAATATTTTCTTCATAAAATTCATCCTTTCTAGAGTAGTATATAATATCTTTATAACAAGAAGTTTTATAAAAAATTGTTAAACACCATTTGTTTCAATTTAAAAACAAAAATTATTATAACAACAATAACATAAAAAAGATAGTTTCGTTAAGAAACTATCCAATGATTTCTTTTAAATGATTTATTCTGTAATCTAAACCATTTACTAATTTTTCAATTCTTGTTTCAGACATATCCATCGTTTCTCGATATTTATATAAAAGATTTTTATATTCTTCAACAATATTTCCTAATAAACTTAAATCAAATCTAGAAAGATTACTTATATAATTTAAATAATCAGAAAACTTTTTATTAGTATTATAAAAGAATTTCCCATAACCATCATAGAAATTCATTTTAGAAGTAATTTTACTACATTGCATAGATTGATCTGTATCAAAAATAGGTGCTAATTTTTCATATTTCAATGTTTCAACATTAAAAATAGCACCAAAATTACGTAAATGGCGATCTTCATTCATAATTAAATAATCAAGAATAAACATATTTTCTAATTCATTTCTTACATTTTTTATATCTAGTTTTTCTAAAATATGAATATAATGTTCAAAATCATAGGGATTGTTATCTTTTTTTACGGATTCAAAAAGATTGCATGCATGAATGATTTCTTCATTATCTTTTATAAAATTCTCACATTTAGAGACAAGTGTCTTATTATAAAAGGATAATTCATAATGACAATGATCAAATCCTAAACGGTTACATATGGTGGAAGCAAGCCATTCATTTAGAGGTTCTTGTCTACTAGGAGTATATGTGCCTTTTATTAAATATCTTTTCCTATTTTCAATAATCCAAGTTTTCTGCAACATTCCATCTGTGGTGTTGTTAGGAGAAATAAGGGATTGTTGATTATAACTGCTTTCTTGAGTTGAACTTGAAAAAGAGGCTGTTATAAATCCCATGTATTCAAAATCATGATCAAAAAAATGAATGTCTTTCCATTCGATTGAATCACTTTCTTCCTTAAACCAATATTGATCAGAAAGAGATAAACCATAAGCCTTATCTAATAATTTATCAGTAGATTCGCTATGAAGATTATCTAAGAGTCTTTTTAAATCTTTTCGCCAAGATGGAATACATCTTCCTTTAAACCAATGATTTAATTCTTTGATAGTGTTTTTTGATTTATCGTTAAGAGCGTTTTTATTCTTAAAGGCAAAACTTCAATGTTATATATTTTATAAAACGCCTCCTTTATTAGATATTATAGCATAGGATAAATAAAATAAAAAAAGGTCATTACGACCTTTTATAAACACTTGGAGCGGGTGATGGGAATCGAACCCACGTAGTCAGCTTGGAAGGCTGAAGTTCTACCATTGAACTACACCCGCAAGTATGGTGCCCGAAACCGGACTCGAACCGGTACAGCTGTTACACCGGCAGATTTTGAGTCTGCTGCGTCTACCAATTTCGCCATTCGGGCTTAGCGCTTTTTTATTATAACAAGTCCTATTCAATAAAACAAGAAAAAGATTGAGGTTTGACATTAAAAAAGGTACTCGCTATAATGTTTAAGATAAAAAAGGGGGACAATTATGCAAAAAATATGGATTTGTGGAGCTAAAGGACAAATTGGTCGCGCAATTAATGAAGTTATCGATAAGCTAGAATATAAAATTCTTGATACTGATATAGATGATTTAGATATTACTGACACAGATGAGGTCTTACGTTTTGGAGAAATGAATCGACCTGATGTTATTATTAACTGTGCGGGGCTTACGGATTTACAAGAATGTGAAAAGGATTTAGCAAAAGCTTTTAAAACGAATGCTTTAGGAGCAAGAAATTTATCAATTGTGGCACGAAAAGTAGAAGCAAAACTTGTACATATTTCAACAGATGATGTTTTTGATGGGAAAAGCCAAAAACCGTATACCGAATTTGATGAAACGCATCCTAAAACAGCTTATGGAAAAAGTAAGCTGGCAGGAGAACGTTATGTTAAAGAATTTACGTATAAACATTTTATTATACGTAGTACATGGGTTTATGGTTTAGGAAATAACTTTATTAATCAATTATTAGAAAAAGTAGATCAAGGAGAAAATCTAAGTATTGCAGGTGATCAATTTGGTTCACCAACCAGTGCTAAAGAACTTGCTCGTTTTATTCTTCATTTGATTCAAACAAATGAATATGGAACTTATCATGCAACGAATAAAGGAGTTTGTAGCCGCTTTGAATTTGCAAGTGAAATACTAAGACTTACAGGAAAACAAGTAGAAATGAAACCTGTTGTGACACATATGTCTGATTTTTCAAGAGAAAGACCTGCGTTTTCTGTCTTGGATAATTTTATTATGACAATGACACCTGTTTATGATTTTCCTGACTGGAAGGAGTCTTTAAAAGAATATATGGAAGAAAGGGGACTCCTCAATGAAAAATAAAAAGAAGTTAGGTTTAACAACGATGATTTTTATTGCCTTGATTTTAGGGGCAATCACAGGAATCATCATTAATTATTGTATTCCAAGCAATAAAGTTGTGGATGAATTTATTGTCGGTGGGGCTTTTTATGTTATTGGTCAAGGTTTCATTCGTTTAATGCGTATGCTTGTTGTGCCACTTGTTTTCTGTTCTATTGTTTGTGGAAGTATGGCAGTAGGAGATACTAAAAAACTAGGAGCTGTAGGTTTAAAAACCATGTTGTTTTATTTATGTACCACAGCTTTAGCTGTTGTAGTAGCCTTGTGTGTGGCTAATTTGATTAATCCAGGAATAGGTTTAGATATGTCAGCTATCAAAGTAACCTCTCAGGTGACTGAATCAACCCAAGCAACAAGTGTGACAGAAACACTTTTAAATATTATTCCAACGAATATTTTTGAATCACTCGCCAATGGAACAATGCTTCAAATTATTTTATTTGCACTTATTTTAGGAGTTATTCTTGCAAATATGTCAGATCGTGCAGATATCGTTAAAAACTTCTTTAGTCAATTTAATGATATTATGATGGAAATGACAATGGTAGTTATGAAACTTGCACCAATTGGGGTGTTCTGTTTGATTTCTAAAACTTTCGCAGAAATTGGTTTTGATGTTTTTATTCCATTATTAAAATATATGGCATGTGTTCTACTTGCATTAGGAGTTCAATGTTTTGGGGTTTATATGTCGATGTTAAAGATTTTCTCAGGTTTAAATCCGATTATCTTTATTAAAAACTTTTTCCCAGTTATGGCATTTGCTTTTTCAACATCGACATCCAATGCGACAATTCCAATGAATATTGACACACTTGCTGAAAAAATGGGGGTTTCTAAAAAGATATCTTCTTTTACGATTCCATTAGGAGCTACCATCAATATGGATGGAACATCCATCATGCAAGGTGTGGCTGTTGTCTTTACAGCACAAGCTTTTGGTATTCATTTATCAATGATGGATTATGCAACGGTCATTGGGACAGCTACTCTTGCTTCCATTGGAACTGCAGGAGTGCCAAGTGTTGGTTTAATTACGCTTACCATGGTCTTTAATTCGGTTGGTTTACCAGTTGAAGGAATTGCTTTAATTATGGGGATTGACCGTATCTTGGATATGACAAGAACAGCTGTTAATATTACCGGTGATGCCGTATGTACAACTGTTGTAGCGTCTATGAATAAAGCAGTTGATCGAGATATTTATTATGGTCGAAAATAGAATGATTGAAAGATCGTTCTATTTTTTTTTTAGAAATGTGTTATGATTACTTTCAACAAGAGTTGATGAAAGATGGTGATGGTGTGTCAAAAGTCAATGACTTAAAAAAGGAAAACAGAAAGAAAATCAGAGAATGTCTTTTAATGAAATATCAACTAATAAGAGGCTAAATTTTAGCCTCTTAAGTATTTTTTTAAGTTTTTTAATTGATTCTTACAATCATTTACGCCTAAATCATACATTTGTTGGATGACTTCTTTATCTTTTTCAAGACGTCCAATAGGAATAAGTTGACTTGGTCTTAAGACAAAGATTTTCTTTTCTTTTTCTAATTTTGCAATTAAATCAAGAGAATGATTATAATTTAAATAACGATTATTTAAAGTCTCGACAAAATGAGGATAATGACGATAGAAAAGCTTATTAAGATGCTTATTAGAGGGCTTTTTACGATAATGAAGGGGACGTGTTAAAACCACGATAATTTTATCAACATCCATTTCTAACATCTTTTCAATAGGAATACTATCACTACATCCACCATCCAAATAATCATTACCATTGATTTGAATCGTATGAGAAACAAAAGGCATCGAACCGGATGCTCTTAAATATTCGATTTCATCATAATTATCTAAAGTATCTAATAATTTATATTCAGCTTTTCCTGTTTGTAAGTTTGTCACAACGGCATAGAAATCAACTTTTGACTCTTGATAAGTTTTATAATCGATTGGATCAAGATCATCAATAAGTCTTTCAAAACAAAATTCTTCATTCATCACATTTCCTGTCTTTAAAAAAGAATAAACACCCATATAATTTTTATTACCTACATAAGCTTTGTTATATCTTAAGACACGACCTTGTTGTTTAGATTTATAATTCATCCCAAACAAAGCACCTGCAGAAACACCAATAATTTTATCAACCTCAATCTTTTCTTTTAAAAATGTATCAATGACACCTGCCGTATATAAACCACGCATAGCGCCACCTTCTAATACTAAACCTACTTTCATTTTCATCACCGAGGCTATTATAACATAAAAATTTGAACCTCAAAGCAAAAAGAGAAGATGTTTGAATAAAAGAATAATTTTGCGTATAATACGATTAGGTGATTAAAAATGGAACAAGGCAAAGTGCGAATGCTCGCAAATTTAATAGAGTTAAATAAAATAGAAGTTAAACTTTCTAAAAAATATTATGGGGGTATTTCACCCAAATTTTATTTAAGAGATTTAACAAAAGAAACACTTATTGAACTAAGTGTTTGTGAAACATGTGAAGATGATATTTGTGTAAAATATTATTTTAAAGATGTTCATATTGATTTAAATCATCATTATGAAATGGTCGATAATTATGGTTTAAGTGCCATTTTACAATATGTTCGCTTATCTGAACTCGATGATTTTGACGAACTTTTCTATTATGATGGGGTACTTGGTCCTCTTTATCAAAAAAACCAAACAATCTTTAAAGTATGGGCACCCACAGCTTTAGAAGTGATGGTCAAAGTGGGTGATCTTGCTTATACCATGGAAAGAAAAGAAAGAGGAGTCTTTGAAACAACAATCAAAGGAGATTTAGAAAATCAAGAATATAATTATTTGATTCGTCATCATAAAAGCTTCCATGAAACATTAGACCCTTATGCTTATGCTTCAAATGCGAATAGTAAAAGTAATATCGTTATTGATGTTGATCAAATCAATGAACCCCTTTACTTAGAAAAACTTCCTCATATGAAAAGAAAAACGGATGCGATTATTTATGAATTAAGTGTCCGAGATTTTACAATGTCTTCTTCAATCAAAGCATCTCACCCAGGGACTTTTATGTCTTTGGTTGAAGAAAATTTAAAAACACCAAAAGGGAATAAAGCAGGTTTAGATTATTTAGTCGATTTAGGAATTACTCATGTTCAAATCATGCCAATGTATGATTTTGCGACCGTTGATGAACTTCATCCAACCGTGATGTATAACTGGGGTTATGATCCGATTCAATACAATGTACCTGAAGGAAGCTATGCTTTAAATCCACAAGATGGTTATTCCCGTGTGAAAGAATGTCGTCATATGGTGTCATCCTTGCATCAAAAAGGTTTAAGGGTTGTCATGGATGTGGTTTATAATCATATGTATGATTACTTTACAAGTGCGTTTGAAAGAACCGTTCCAGGGTACTATTTTAGAAAAAATCAATATGGGGAAATGTCTAATGGCTCTTGGTGTGGAAATGATTTAGAATCAAGGCATCAAATGACAAGACGTTATATTAAAGATATGTGTCTTCGTTGGCAAAAACTTTATGGTGTCGATGGTTTCCGTTTTGATTTAATGGGAATCATTGATATAGAAACGTTAAATCAGGTGTATAATCAAGCTTCTAAAATTGATGATAGTTTTATTGTCTATGGAGAAGGATGGAATATGCCTACAGCCATGTCTGATCAAGAAAAAGGAATGCAAGATAATCATCAAAAAATGTTGAATATCGGTTTCTTTAATGACTATTATCGTGAAACTTTAAAAGGGGGAAGCAGTGATTCCACTTTAAAAGATAAAGGTTACTTTGCGGGAAATATGTATAACTGTGAAATTGGTGGTGAATGTATGAAAAACACCAATCGCTATAGCTATGTTGATCAAAGTATTAATTATGTTGAATGTCATGATAATGCGACTACTTTTGATAAGTTTGCGATCAGTAATGGAGATGAACCCCTTGAAACACGTAAAAAAAGACAATTGATGCTTAATGTAGCACTTGTTTTATCACAAGGAATTCCTTTTATTCATTGTGGACAAGAATTTTATCGTAGTAAAGGCGGTTTAGGAAATACGTACAATACGCTTGATTCTATTAATGCGGTGAATTGGTCTTTAGTGGATGAAAATCAAGATGATATTGAAATTCTTAAACAAATCATTCAACTTAGAAAAGAAAATAGTGGATTTAGGTATGAAACAATACAAGAAGTTAAGGAAAATGTTACTACAAATCATTTTGATTATCGTATTTTACGTTATAGTGTGAAACAAAATAAAGGAAAATATAAAGAGATTGTTGCATATTTTAATCCATCGTATTATGATTTTGAAATAAATGATATGGATGAATATGAAGTGATTTATAATG
>OLON01001124.1_pt1 | contig 16087 bp, 15 predicted proteins | sample 1672691 | NCBI WGS metagenome assembly OLON01 (sample SAMEA3136714, study PRJEB25190) | human gut metagenome | biome: human gut; feature: human-associated habitat; material: faeces | place: Austria | collected 2013
AACACACATCATTTTAAACTCATAACTATAACGCATAAAAATACCCTCCTTACTGATTGTCCAGTAAAGAGGGTACATATCATAATAAATCTATCATCTTTTTTTTCTTTTTTTTCAACGGAAGACTTGCGATGATAATAAGAATTCCCCCAATACCAAAAAATAAACCTTCATTTCTCATCGATTGATAAATTCCTGTCAAATTATACATACTTTTTCCCCTTGCTTTTTATCATTCGTATCTTCTAAATCCAATATTTAGACAGAAAAATAATCTATATGCGAACGCAAAAGAACTGTATACCCATTTCTTTTTTCAGTAATCTTATCAATTACTTTTATACTCACTGTTTCTTCCGAAATCGACTCTAGAATCCCCTTAAACTCTTCATCCTTATCTCTGACCAATATCATCTTTTTATTAGTGAAAATCCATCTTAAAAAATACTCTTTCACAGAAGTTTCTTTTATATCAGCACCACCAAAAATTTTCTTATACTTCTGTTTTTTATTATTCATTAAAATTACTGAAAAATTAATGCATGCACATAAACAAGCTGAAAAAGAAATTGAAAACTTCATCACTCCTGTTACCTTATCATTTGTCATGTATATATATCCTGTTTTCATTCCCCGATAATCAACATTGCAAAATATAATTCCTTCCTCATCACAACACTCTACATAACCAACTAAATAATCATCTGCCGGATCATTTCGCAATCCAATACAAATCATTTCCGAATTTTCACATGCATTTTTGATATCCCCATCTATCATTGTTCATTCTCCTTGTACCTCAATACAATTTCTGCATCTCTCGCCCTTTTTGAATCAACATGAATATACTGCGCTTTCGTGACATCTACAAATGAGTTCCCCGCTTCAAAAACAGCTTCATACACATCTACCTGAGCAATCTGGCTGCCCTGAGCATTTTTCAAATATCCTTCCACTTCCATATCACTGTCCGCAAAATATATAGAAACTATCTTCTTCTCACAAAAGGCCCAATTTAATAAATTTTTCAAAAGTGTATCTTCTTTTTTCGGAAACATTAATTCTTCATGATATTGATTTTTTGCCTGATATAATCGTTCAATTTTTTCCTCATAACTTGATTCATAATCAATTCGATAAATGCCTTCCCATTGGAGATACAGATAACCGTCACTCTCTCCTTTATCATTTATTTGTGCAATAATAACCTCTTCTTCATTGCGCATAACGATTTTTCCATAAATGTAGTCTTCATCTATATCTTCTGAATAAATTGTAAGAACTACATTCAACGGCACTTCCTGAAATATCATAAATTACACCCCTCTTCTTTTTACTTCTGTACATAAAAGAACGACCGGTAGACAAGCCACTCCTTTTCGCTTTTATTTTTTCTTTTAGAAGTATCGCTCTCCTTCATACTCCATAGCAAAAAGTTTGCCCTGATCATCATATAAGAAATCCAGTCGTGTTCCATCGCTGCTCTTCTGTGCAAGAATAGATGTTCCGTTTGTGTAGAATTGTGTTGTTACTCCGTTTACCACTTTTCTGATACGAATTCCATCTGCATCATAACTGTGACTCTGTGTCACACCATTTCCTGTAATCTTTTTCAGTTTGCGGCCCTGCTCCCATTCCATAGTCATTCCGCGGTAACTAATTGGATTACCCATTGCATCATAGCGGATCTTCTGACCTCTGTACTCAGTAAGCTGATCTTTCCATGCACTGTTTCCGTAAGTATAAGTTTCTGTAGTTTTTGCTGTACCAGTCACTGTATCAGCTTCTGTATAAGCATAGGTCTTACAGGTTGTAATATTGCTTCCGGCATCATATGTATACACAATCGTCTGATTCTGCCATCTGTTATCCTCTCGAATCAGCTGATCCAGCTCATCATAGAAATATCTTACTTTGCGGACTTTACTGCTTTCGTTTCATTTGTGCATGTTTCCTGGTATCCAACGTGATTCTGATGAATGGAATCGCATCTATAAAATAAGAACTATTGTAGAACGTTCCATCAAGCACTTCAAAACCAATATGTGTATCGCTGGTAGAAAGACCAGAAACCATACCACCACAAAAGCTGATGTTTTCCTCGCTGGCATTGCCAGCCAGTTAACCGTAATCGTTGCATATGCAATGAATTGTCCACAGTACATTAGAAGCCTGAAACCTTTAGTTTCCTGAAAAAATATTTAATTGTCATAATACTTATTTGGGCTTATTAAAATACGCCCAAAATCTGATGTTCTATGTCAATTCAGAAACATTTCTGAATACTGACCCTTTTTTTCTCCTTATATAGGGGAGAGTTATCCACAAGTGCTGATAAAACCATTTATCAATTACCTATGAACATTTTATACAATTTTGTCATTTTCATTCAACCAATACTTATTTCCCTTATTTAGCATGACACAATTGAATATTTTCGACATTTATGGCAGAAATATTCAATATCATTGTACATCTTTAAACTATAAAAACAATATGTTCAAGCTTAATATTTACAAAAAGCAGGTGAATGAAAAGTCACAAATCCTCTTCATTCACCTGCTTTATTTTCATACTCTAACCACGATTTTCCTACATCGTATTCCGGAATCCTTTTCCGATGATCTCACTACTGTTCGTGATCATCATAAATGCATGCGGTTCCACGCTTCTTACGAATTTCCGGAGCTTCAGCGCCTGGTCACGATTCACAACTGTCATGATAACTTTCTTTGGCTCGTGTGAATAAGAGCCTTCTGCCGACATAATGGTCGCACTGTGATTCAGCTCTTTATGAATATAATCGCAGATTGTATCAGCATTATCTGACACGATTGTAAAATATTTACACAGGTTCAGACTCTCAATTACGGAATCAATGAAAAATGATTTTGCAAGGAATCCGGCAAATGAAAACAGTCCAACGGTCGGATTATATACAAAGAAAGAAATCAAAACAACTGCGAAATCTACAAGCAGTAACGCCATTCCGATTGACACGCTGGTATACTTTTTTAATATCAAAGCAATAATATCGGTTCCTCCGCTGGACGCATCCATGAAGAAGAATATCGCGGAACACACTGCCAGCAGCATAAAAGAAAATACAAGCTCCAGCACCGGCTGGTTCGTGATTGGCTTGTCTATCGGATACACATACTGCGCAACTTCCAGCACACCACTGAATACGATGCTGACATAGAAAGACCGCATTGCAACTTCCTTTCCCAATATTGGAAATGCGATCAATAACAGTAACATATTGATTACAAATGTGTACGTACTGGCGGAACCGCCAAACATTCCACTTAAAATAACTGCAAAACCGGCTACACCCCCGAAACTAAAATGGTTCGGAAACTTAAATACATAGTTCGCCAGTGCAAGTACGACTGCCCCCACAGTCAGTATACTGTATTTTTTAATCGGTCCCATGTGCTCATCTAACATAATTTATCCCCTCTTTACCTTACTCATGACACTTGATTGTTTATCTTTGTTATAACATACTCTCCTAAAAAAAGGAATGCCCTCCGGCATTCCTTTTCGTAATATTTACATTCCAAGTCTCTCTGCAATTTCAAGACCCTTAGGACTTGTTGCGACACCACCCATACTTGTCTCTCTGAGTGACACGTCCATCTTCATTCCGACTTCGCCCATAGCATCAATGACCTGATCTACCGGAATGTGGCTTGCGATTCCTGCCAGTGCCATATCTGCTGCCGCCAAAGCGTTGACTGCACCGCCTACATTTCTTTTCACACACGGAACTTCTACCAGCCCGGCTACCGGATCACAGACAAGTCCCATCAGATTCTTAAGTGCCATGGCGCATGCATGTCCCATCTGCTCTTTACTTCCGCCGCGTACACTACAGATTGCCGCTGCTGCCATTCCGGAAGCAGAACCTATCTCTGCCTGACAACCGCCGGAGGCTCCCGCCAGTGAAGCACGGGACGCAATGACCTGACCGATTCCTGCTGCCACATACATCGCCTGGATCATGGTTTCCTCTGAAGCTTCATATTCTTTATAATAAATAACAAGAACTGCCGGCATTACTCCACAGGCTCCGGCAGTCGGAGCTGCCACAATTCGCTTCATACAGGCATTGTTACATCCCATTTTTAATGCATTTGCAATAACCTTTGATACAAAATCGCCGCACAATGGTTTTTCCTGCTCCCGATATGCATCCATCAGCTTTCCTTCTCTTCCGACAAGTCCACTTCTGGAAATTGCCTCCGGGTCATATGCTGCAACACTCTCTTTCATAGAGTTCCACATATGTGTCATCTGATTCCAGGACTCTTCTTCACTGATTCCGTTTTCCTCGCAGTCCTCAAGCTGAACGGCTTTCCAGAATTCTACACCGTCTTTTTCGCATCTTGCCATAATCTCATCCACTGCCTGATATGCCATAACTATCGTCCCTCCTCCAGATTCAGAGATATTACTTCCAGAATATCCTCTTTCTTTTTCAGTTCAGCCACAACATTTTCCGGTATGGACTGATCTGTCTCTACGACCATAACGGCAAGACCGCCTCTTTTGTGACGGAACACCTGCATCGTCGCAACATTGATCTTCTCCCGGCTCAGTGCCGCGCTTACCTCTGTAATACAGCCCGGGCGGTCCATATTCCGCACGATCAACGTATTGCTCTCCCCACTGAAATCAACTTCTATCCCGTCAAGCACACTGACACGGATCCGGCCTCCTCCAATAGAGTATGCCTGCATGACCATCTTTTTATCCACACCATTTTCCATGATCACTCTTGCTGTATTCGGATGTGCGCCGCGGATTTCTTTTTTTGCAATGGTAAATTCCATGCCATTTTCTTCTGCTACTGTAAAACTATCCGGGATTCGAAGATCATCTGGTTTCATTCCGAGAAGACCTGCAATGATTGCCTTGTCTGTTCCATGACCTTCTCCTGTCGCCGCAAATGATCCGTGCAGATACACTTCCGCTTTTTTTACCGGCTCCCCGAAAAGTTGTCTGGCTGTATATCCAATTCGCACTGCCCCCGCTGTATGGGAACTGGACGGACCGACCATAATTGGCCCTAATATGTCAAATATGCTGCTCATTGCAAGCTCCTCCTTAAATGTCTATAAAACTTTTTCCTATAATCTCACTACTGTTTGTAATCATTATATACAGTTACACCATACACGAAAAATGCCGCAATGACAACTCTAAAATCTACATTCCAAGTTTTTCTGCAATTTCTATTCCCCTTGGATTTACTGCCACTTTTATTTCTTTTTCTTCGGCATTACATGGATAGCTCCGCCTTCCAGCTCTTCAAGCGCTTCTCCGATTCCTTCATTGTAAGTCGGATGTGCCCGCATACCTTTCAGAAGCTGTGATACTGTCATATTATTGGCAACTGCTGTCACGAATTCACCGATCATGTCGGTCGCTCTTGCGCACATCATCTGTGCTCCGACAATCACGCCACTCTCTTCTTCTGCAACGATTTTAATAAATCCCCGCTCCTCTTTTGTGATGAGCGATTTTCCATTTGCGCTCATAATGAACTTACCAACTTTAACGGCAATACCTTTTTCTTTTGCCTCATCTTCCGTAATACCGACAGATGCAATTTCAGGATCTGTGTATACACAGCCCGGAACTACATTTACATCGACAGACACTTCTTTTCCGGCAAGCTGCTCTGCCACCTGGATTCCCTGGGCACTTGCTGCATGGGCAAGCTGTGCTCCAAAGATCAGATCTCCGATTGCATACACGCCCGGAATACTTGTCTCGAACTTCTCATTTACAACGACACGTCCACGGTTCATCTCCGGTGTCGCATCTTCTGCAAAGAGTCCATCTGTGTTCGGGCATCTTCCAACCGCACATAATACATACTGGGAGGCTGCACTCTGCTCTTTTTCTTTCTCCACATATTTACAAATGTACTGGTCTCCATCTGCTTCTACACCCTGTACAGCAGCTGCTGTGTGAATATCAATGCCACGTTTTTTCAAAATCAATTTCAGATTCTGAGAAATCTCCTTATCCATATTCGGAAGAATTCTCGGAAGTGCCTCAAGAATCGTCACCTTACAGCCAAGTTCTGCGTAAACCGTTGCGAATTCCACACTGATAACTCCGCCACCAATAATTGTAAGGCTCTCCGGCACACTCTTCATACGGAACAGTTCATCACTGGTCAGGACTCCCGGAAGATCCATTCCCGGAATCGGCAGGATCAACGGCTTAGATCCTGCTGCCAGAATGATATGCTCTGCTTCCAGCACCTGTTCCCCGCCTTCAGACACAACTTTTACTTTCTTATCCGGAAGAAGGGTTCCTTTTCCGGCAATCTGGTCAACTTCGTTGCCCTTAAACAGCCCTTCCACACCGGAAACAAGCTGCTTTGTTATCTCTTCTTTATATTCAAATATTTTTTCAAAATCAAATGTTACATTTTCTGCATGGATACCAAAGCGCTCACACTCTTTTGCGCTTCTATATACTTCTGCTGCATGAATCATTGCTTTTGCCGGAATACATCCACGGTTCAGACATGTTCCGCCTGCTTCTCTTGCCTCAATAACAGCCGTTTTAAATCCAAGCTTTGCTGCCTTAATAGCAGCCACATATCCTCCCGGTCCGGCACCGATCACGATTACATCATATTTCTCGCTCACACTGATGTCCTCCTGTAATTATCCACAATACTGCCAGATGGCAGTGTCTTTTTCCACAACTTCTTTCTTATCTTTCCACCTTGTTCAACTGGATGTAACACTTGAATTGAATTCGGAAAGACATTTTTTCTGCTAGAGTTCTTCCTCTTTTATCCACTCGATAATATCTGCTATCATCTCTTCTTCCTGCTTATCCTCAGCCCAGTAAAGTCTAAGCTCCGAGCAAATATTCTTCTTATGATAACGGATACCTTTTAAATACTTCGGAAGCTTCTCGATCGTCATAGGTTTCAGCGAATCTGAGTACACATTGACATCAGAAATCTTTCCTTTATCCACCTGGAACTGAATATTCATCTGCCCCCACGAAAATCTCTTTGATATCTCATACTGGAAATCAATTTTCCGTCCAAAGCGCCAGTCCCAGGAGGAAAAATGTTTCGTCCTCATTTCGATGTCTTTCTGATCCAGGTCTTCCATCTTACACTCATTCGATGTCAGTCCATAGACTTCTTCAAATGCTTCACGAAGTGCTTTTTTCAATGCTTCCAATGTCAGATCCGGTATGTAATCCACCAGATTAGTCACTCTTGATTTTACAGAGTCCACACCTTTGGACTGTAATTTTTCCTTTGATACAGTCAGATACTTGGAAAGCATCTCTTTGTTCACATTCATCATCAATGTTCCGTGATGATAACAATGCTGCTCCTGCTCATAAAATGCATTTCCAGAAAATTTCTTTCCATCAATCAAAATGTCATTTCTTCCGGACTTCTCCGCTTTTGCACCTAACTTTTGCACTGCTTTGACAATAACTTCCAACTGTCTGTCAATGCTGTAATTTTCTTTTGATACGAGAAATGTGAAATTCAGATTTCCCAGATCATGATATACCGCTCCGCCACCGGAAAGACGACGTGCCAGATGTCCTCCATTTTCCTCAAGACTTTCAACTTTACATTCTTTCCAGGCATTCTGATTTCTTCCGATTACAACGGTATTCTGATTCTGCCACAAATATAAAATACACTCCTGAGGTTCACAGTGGAGGAGTAAATACTCCTCCACTGCAAGATTTTTATATGGATGAAACTGACCGCTCTCAATGTAAGTAATCTTCTCTACCATATGCAATCCCCTTATCCTATTTTCAAATAATATCTTTCACTTTTATTTACATTACTTCTGAAATTATGCCTCAAAGTTATACTTAAGTACCGGATGTCTTGCTGCCTCTACCTCATCCATTCTTGTGACCGGTGTTGTCACCGGTGCCTGAAGCAGGCTTTCCGGATTCTCAAGTGCGTCATTGTAAAGCTTACGAAATACCTCAATTGCATGATCCAGTACTTCTTTTGACTCTGTCTCTGTCGGCTCTACCATCAGCGCTTCATGTACAATTAACGGGAAATACATTGTAGGCGGATGGATTCCGTTATCCAGAAGTCCTTTTGCGATATCCATTGCAGATACGCCTGCTTTCTTCTTCAGATCTTCCAGACTCATAACAAACTCATGCATGCATACCTCATCATATGCCATTGTATAGAGGTCTTTTAACTTGTTCATCATATAGTTCGCGTTCAGAACTGCGTTCTGGCTTGCCTCCGGAATTCCTTCTTTTCCAAGTGTCATCAGGTAAGTCAGTGCTTTGACAACTACAAGGAAGTTTCCGTAAAATTCTTTCATCTCACCGATGCTGTGCTCGGCTTTCTCCATTGCCAGAGCCCCTTCTTTTTCTACCACTCTGTAGGATGGCAGGAACTGCAGCAACATACTCTTACAGCCAACCGGTCCGCTTCCCGGACCTCCGCCTCCATGAGGTGTTGAAAATGTCTTATGAAGGTTCAGGTGAATCACGTCGAATCCCATATCTCCAGGTCTTACAGTTCCCATAACTGCATTCAGGTTTGCTCCATCGTAATAGCAAAGACCACCGCATTCATGTACGATTTCTGTAATTTTTAAAATATTTTTGTCAAACAATCCAACCGTGTTCGGATTGGTCAGCATCAGTCCTGCAGTATCTTCTCCACATGCTGCCTTTAACGCTTCAAGGTCTACTCCTCCGTCCGGTGCAGATGCAATGCTGACTACCTTATAGCCTGCCATTGTAGCACTGGCCGGGTTGGTTCCATGCGCAGAATCCGGTACAATGATTTTTGTTCTCTTCTCGTCTCCTCTGCTCTCATGATATGCCTTAATGAGCATCAGACCTGTAAACTCTCCGTGAGCTCCTGCTGCAGGCTGGAATGTCATACCGTCCATTCCTGTGATCTCGCACAGGTATTCTTCGGATTTTTTCAGAACTTCCAGGCATCCCTGTACAGAATGTTCTGGCTGCAGCGGATGGATCTGGGTAAATCCAGGCAATGCTGCCATATCTTCATTAATTTTCGGATTGTACTTCATCGTACAAGATCCAAGTGGATAGAATCCATCATTGACTCCATGGGATTTCTTTGCCAGTTCTGTATAGTGTCTGGAAAGGTCATTCTCAGACATTTGCGGAAGGTGAAGCTCTTTTTGTCTTGCATCCTTCTCACCAGGTTTTTTGATTTCTACATCGCAGGCTGGGAGCATGCTCATGCCTCGTCCGGCTCTGCTTTTTTCAAATACTAACATGCTCTACACCTCCTTTAAAATGCGGATAACTTCATTCATCTCTTCTTTTGTGTTCATCTCTGTACAGCACCATAATACTCGGTGGTTTCCAAGTGGATATCCTCCCAGAATTCCATGCTCTTCCAGCGCCTTTAATGCTTCGCAAGGACATTTTTCAGATACAGTTACAAATTCGTGGAAGAATTCTCCCTTATTCTCTACTTTGAATCCAATCTTATCAAGCTCTGCTGCCAGATAATGTGCTTTGGAAGCAGACTGAAGCGCTGCTTCTTTGATTCCTTCACTTCCCATAGCCGACATGTACACGCCAACTGCCAGCGCACAAAGTGCCTGATTGGAACAAATGTTACTGGAAGCTTTTTCTCTGCGGATATGCTGCTCTCTTGCCTGAAGTGTCAATACATATCCGGTCTTTCCATTATGGTCTTCTGTCTGACCGACAATTCTTCCCGGAAGCTTTCTCATCATGCCTTCCGTGGCTGCCATAAATCCTAAGTATGGTCCTCCAAATCCAAGTGGAAGTCCCAGTGGCTGTCCATCTCCGACTGCCACATCTGCACCGTACTCTGCCGGTGTCTTGATGATTCCAAGGGAGATTGGATTCACACCCATGATATATTTTGCCCCGGCACCATGAGCAATTTCCCCGATTGCCTGTGCATCTTCCAGATTACCGTAATAGTTCGGATGCTGGATATAGACACATGCTGTCTGCTCGTCTATATTTTCTTTCAGATAATCCAGATCTGTCACGCCGTCTTTTTCCGGAATCTCCACGATCTCCATTCCATTTCCATGACAATACGTATGTATCGTTGCCAGTGCATCCGGCAGGATCGCTGCGGATACGAAGGCTTTCTTACGCTTTCTCTCCTGGCACATTGCCACACCTTCTGCTGCCGCCTCGGCACCATCATACACACAGGCATTGGACACGTCCATTCCGGTCAGATCACAGATCATTGTCTGATACTCGAAAATGGACTGTAAGATTCCCTGACTAATCTCTGCCTGATACGGTGTATATGCTGTCAGCAGATTTTCTTTTGAAATCACACTGTTCACTATGGATGGAATAAAATGTCTGTATGCTCCTGCACCTCGGAAAATGGTCTTGAATACCTGATTCTTTGATGCGATATTTTCCATCTCTCTGCGGACTTCCAGTTCTGACTTTCCTTCCGGAATATTCAGTCCGCCTTTGATCTTAACCTCATCAGGAATATGTGCGAACAGATCCTCGATAGAACTGTATCCAATCTCTTTTAACATTTCCTGACGTTCTTCTAACGTATTCGGTACATAGCTTCCCATATGCCGTACACCTCCCGTCTTTGTCTTACTGCTCGCTTGCTACAAATGCCTCGTATTCTGATGGGGATAATAATTCCTCTTTCTCAGATACTTCTTTTACTTTGATAAACCATGCATCATATGGTGCTCCGTTGATAGATTCCGGTGCATCTAAAAGCTCCTCGTTAATCTCACACACAACTCCGGAAACCGGTGAATATACATCGGAAACAGCCTTTACAGACTCAACATCACCAAATGCCTCACCAACGGATACGCTATCTCCCTCTTCCGGAAGATTTACAAATACTAAGTCTCCAAGCTCAGACTGTGCGTAGTCTGTAAGACCAATTGTAACAACATCTCCTTCTTCTTTTACCCACTCATGTGATTTTGCATATAATAATCCTTCTCTGATTTCCATCTTAATAATCTCCTTTTTTATATATTCTCTTTTTTAATCCTTCAACAAAACTTATTTCGCTCTCTTGTAGAATGGCAGTGCTATGACTTCTGCCTCGACTTTACGTCCTCTTACATCTACTTCTACTTTATTACCGATCTCTACACTTCCGGCATCTACTAATGCCATTGCGATTGGATATCCCAGGAACGGACAATGTGTTCCGCTTGTTGTATGTCCGATTTTCTTTTCTCCAATATAGATATCCTGATGTTCACGGATAATTCCTCTTCCGGTTACTTTGAGTCCGATTCTTGTAATCTTCGGCTCACCACGCTCTTCCATGGCTTTCTTTCCGATGAAGTCTTCCTCTTTTCCCATCTTGACTGCAAATTTCAGGCCTGTCTCAAGTGGTGATATTTCATCATCCATCTCATGTCCGTACAGTGGCATCGCTGCTTCCATACGAAGTGTATCTCTAGCTCCAAGTCCACATGGAATCAGCCCCTCGTCTTTTCCGGCCTCTAAAAGTGCATCCCACATTTTCTCAGCATTTTCACTTGCCAGATATAACTCGACTCCGTCCTCTCCTGTGTATCCTGTCTTGGAAATGATACATGGGATTCCAGCTACCTCTGTATCGAATACTGCATGATAATATTTCTTTGGAATGTTCTCTTCTGCCGTTAATTTCTTCAGGATCTCCATTGCTTTTGGTCCCTGAAGTGCGATCTGCCCATACTGGGAAGATGCATCTGTAAATGTGACCTCTCCGAATTGATGGTCTAACATCCACTGATAATCTTTATCTTTGTTCGCCGCATTTACTACGATAAAGTAATCATTATCTCCACGTTTGTATACGATCAGGTCATCTACCGTTCCACCATTCTCGTTACACATCGGGCTGTATCTTGCCTGCCCATCTACCATGTTGGTAAAATCATTTGTCAGCAGCTTCTGCAGGTTTGCAAGTGCATCTTTTCCCTGGCACAATACCTCTCCCATATGAGACACATCGAAAAGTCCTGCTTTTTCTCTAACTGCCATATGCTCTGTGATAACACCTGTTCCATACTGTACCGGTAAGAGATATCCTGCAAATGGAACAATCTTACCGCCTGCTTTCACATGCGCACCATAAAGTGGTGTTTTTAACTCCATATCATATCCTCCTTCTTGTTTTTAATAGGGACGTTAATTATAGGTACATTAATTTATTCATATAATGGATATTTCTCGCAGATTTTTGTAACTTCATCTCTGATTTCATCTGCCTTTGTCTCAAAGTCTGTCACTGTCATCTTGATCAGTTTTGCGATTATCTTCATATCCTCTTCCTTCAGTCCTCTTGTTGTAACTGCCGGTGTACCGATTCTGATTCCACTTGTTACAAATGGGCTTGCCGGATCATTTGGTACTGAGTTCTTATTGACTGTGATGTAAACCTCGTCCAGTCGGTTCTGAAGTTCTTTTCCGGTAATGTTCATGTTCTGAAGATCTACTAACATCAAGTGGTTATCCGTTCCACCACTTACCAGATTGAAGCCTTCTGCAATCAATGCATCTGCAAGTGCTTTCGCGTTATTCACTACCTGCTTCTGATACTCTTTGAACTCTGGTTTCAATGCCTCTCCGAAGCAGACAGCTTTTGCTGCAATAATATGCATCAGCGGACCCCCCTGAGTTCCCGGGAAGATTGCTTTGTTAATTGCTTTTGCATGTTCTTCCTTACACATGATCACTCCGCCTCTTGGTCCTCTCAGTGTCTTGTGCGTTGTCGTTGTAACTACATCTGCGTATGGAACCGGATTCTGGTGAAGTCCTGCTGCAACCAGTCCTGCGATATGTGCCATATCTACGAAGAGATAAGCGCCAACTTCTTTTGCAATATCTGCAAAGATATCGAATCGGATCTCTCTTGGATAAGCGGAAGCTCCTGCAACAATCATCTTTGGCTTACATTCATGTGCAAGTTTTCGAATCTCATCGTAATCCAGTACTCCGTCATCGTTGATGTTATAAGGTACAAAATTATATAAAATACCGGATTGGTTTACCGGTGATCCATGTGTCAGATGTCCGCCGTGTGCCAGGTTCAGTCCCATTACTGTGTCACCCGGTTTAATCAGTGCCTGATATACTGCATTGTTTGCATTTGCTCCTGAGTGCGGCTGAACACATGCATGATCACAGCCAAATAATTCTTTTAATCTCTCAATTGCCAGATTTTCAATAATATCTACATTCTCGCAGCCCCCATAATATCTCTTGCCCGGATATCCTTCTGCGTATTTATTTGCCGGTACAGTTGCCATAGCCATCATCACTGCCGGGCTGATAATGTTCTCAGATGCGATCAGCTCCAGGTTTCTTCTCTGGCGTCCAAGCTCCAACTCAATTGCTTTTCCAACCTCTTCGTCATAGTTCTTCACATAATCTGTTACCTGTTCAACCATGTTCATTTTCTAATCATCCTCCAAATTTCCCCAAAAATTTTTAAAAAAGGGTACAAAAAAAGCAGGTAAAAAATAATTTCTTAACAATCTTAAGACTAATTATTTTTTATCTGCCTCTGTCCTTTCACCTGAAAGATTACTTACCGGTCTTCGCGTGTATGGCAGGTAAGTTACTTCTTCGGTACAATCCCTTCCATTGTTCTCCAGAGTGTTGTCCAGACCCGTTCCTTTTGCCTGAGAGTTTCTGCTTGCCCCTTCGGCTCCAGTCTATCATTCCATGTGTCGCGTCTCACATGATAGTGGTATCTCACAAGTCCTTCCTTCAACTTAACCTCAGAATACAGCTGTCTGATAATAAAGTCAAGTGTTAAATATTTTTCTTACTTGTTAGAATTCTATCAGTGATTATTGTTAAATATCTGACACCGTGTTTACAGCCTTTACACCAGTTTTACATGCTTTTTTCTCAGTAAATAAAAACTATTCTGTACTTGTATCTGTACTACTATCATTACTGCTGTCCGTACTTGTGTCTGTACTACTAACTAATCTTGACTTAGGAATTTCGATATTCTCCTTCTTGTATGCAGCCAGTACAGCCTCCTTGATACATTTTGCATATGCTTTCGCACCTGCCGAGAGCAAATGTGTATCGTCTGCATCAAAATACTCATCATGACCCTCGCTTGCAGCATACCAGTCGATCAGATATGTATGATCATTTTCTTCTACGAATTTTTTTATCTTGCTGTTGCTTTCCTCTTCGAACGTCTCATGCGGAATCCGGACTGTTGTCAGAAACAATGGCATATCCTTCCCTATCTTCTCCCGAATATCTTCAAGTTCACCATTGATCGGACTGTTCGAAAGTGATGCAAATATGACGCCTTCTCCTTCCCATTTCTTTTCATCAATGTAAGAATCAAGAACTTGTTTACCAAGTGATGTGATCCGTCCGATTTTAGTATCACTGACGCTGTTTGGAAACATTTCATAAAAATCATCTGTCACATCAACTGCAATAGAATCCCCGATGAGCAGGAGATTTAAACCTTCCAGAATCTCATCATCCGTCAGATCAGCCGTACAGATGGTATCATCACTCTCTGAACCATTCGCTTTCTGCTTTGCAAGTTGTTCTTCCGTCATCTTACCGGTCTCTTTTGCCTTTGCCTCACGTTTTTGTAATGTATCCAATGCATTTTTCTTCGGCACAAATATCATGCAAAGTATCAGTGACACGGTCAGTACAAATGTGCCTGCCATTACCTTTAAACTTCTTCTTGCCACCTGTACCTGGCGCTTCTTCTCCTGCCTGGATTTCGGTCTGCTTCTTAAAATATTCAAATATTCCCCAATGATACCATGGCGGATCGGTGTCTCAATAAAACGATAAGAAAGCTCTGCCAGGACAACACTTAATACAATCTCAATCAATGTAATCCACCAGGATGCCTTTATCCCCTTACTGATTAACAAAATGATTGGATAATGCCACAGATATATACTGTATGAACGATCCCCAATCCATTTCAATACTGGATTACTTAAGAATCTGCTAAGCCAGGTCTTTCGTCCTGATACTGTATAGATAACCAACACGGTCAGAATTGTTCCTACAAATTGTCCTCCTCTGTACCAGAAATTACTGGAACCATTGATTGCTATCGTCATCACGAGCAACACTGCAAAAGACACACTGCCCAAAACCATATTGACACTAGCTGAAAGTCTTCTTGGAACCATCCGATACTCCCACAGAATTGCAAGTAATGCACCGAATAAAAGGGAAAATGCTCTCGTGTCTGTCCCATAATATACCCGGCTAGCATCCTTCTGTGGATCAAATAATACAATCATCAAAATGACTGAGATCAGCGCCAGCAGCAACGTTACTCCTGCAAACAAAAGACCTCTCTTTGCCCGTCCCTCTCCTCTGCTTTTTACTAACTTATAGATTCCCAGAAGAATCAATGGATATATCAGATAAAATTGTGTCTCAATCGCCAGTGACCAACAATGCGTAAATGGTGACGGTACTCCGGCCGCTTCAAAGTAAGATACCTTATTAAAAATCTGCCACCAGTTATTAAATCCCAGAACAGATGCCAGGAAATCCTTACAGCCCTTTGTAAAAATAATCCTGTTTACGACTGCGCTGACAAATATGATAACAACTGCCATTGACATAACTGCCGGAACAAGACGCCTGATACGCCTCAGCCAAAAGTTCTTCAAATCTATTGTTCCTTCTTCTTCTACTTCGGAAATCAGTATGCCTGTAATTAAATATCCTGATAAAACAAAAAATACTGTCACACCAAGAAAGCCGCTCTTAAATAAAGCCAGCTTCAAATGATATGCCAGTACCATAATAACCGCAATTGCTCTTATGCCATCAAGCCCTGTGATGTATCTTCTCTTTTTCCCCATAACTCTTCATCCTCATTTGTACTTTTTATTGTTTAGCTCATAACTTCTGTTGCTTCTCCTCTTGTCTCTAATATCTCTTATACATAATATTAAATAAAAGTACAAAAAAAAGCAAGAACCTTTAAAGTTCTTGCTTGTCTGCATGAGCGTGCGGGGATTCGAACCCCGGACAACTTGATTAAAAGTCAAGTGCTCTA
>OLON01001130.1_pt1 | contig 16048 bp, 12 predicted proteins | sample 1672691 | NCBI WGS metagenome assembly OLON01 (sample SAMEA3136714, study PRJEB25190) | human gut metagenome | biome: human gut; feature: human-associated habitat; material: faeces | place: Austria | collected 2013
AAATAGCATTAAGAACAGAAACCAGAGAAATGCAAGAGCCATTATGCGCTTTCATTGAAAAGAGAATCAGTGAACTGTTAAATAGATACAAAAATGAAATTCTAATTGTAGTTAATATGCAGTCAGAATTTCCATTTAATATCACGGAATACAAAATTTTTCGAGAATTTACAATGGAAGACGTTGAAGCTCTTTGCGACCAGCTAGATGCTTCAGGTTTTTTTGCCGGAACATACAAAGATAAAAATAAAGGAATGTATCTAATCGATGGCTTATCTGCAAAAGGCATGAATGCATTGATTCAATCACAAAACAAATAAAAGATAAATGCTCTACATCGGCATATAACACTTTGCTGAAAATAATCAGGTATCGCAAATTTTGATACCTGATTTTTTTTGACTAGGCTGTAAGCCTGCCGGGGTCGCACGACGTTCTGGGGACGTTGGATTTACAACGGTTTACGGCATCCATTTGATGCTGGTTTTGAACCGACCGAAGCGAAGACAGAACGGAGACAGGGACGGCACACGAATAAAATCCGCAAAAATAATCGGCGGAGCTGCTTTTTTCGGCATATTGATTACATCTAAAAAACAAAGAAAAAAATAAGGAGATAAAAATATGTCGAAAAAAAATCAGAATTACACAAATCGGAAACAGAACAGATTTCAGCCGGAGCGGATGCGTGGAAATGTGTTTGTAAACAACAGCGGAAAGCAGTGGCTGCCGGGAGAGAACGGGAGAGCGGCGAAGGTTGAAAGGCTACTGAAAGGGGCAAAAGAAGAGAAAAAAGAAATTGCCGGCAATATGGCGGGGTATAAAGATTCGGGGGTTGAATGGATTGGGGCGATTCCGAAGGAGTGGAAGTTTGTACCATTAAAAGATAGTTTTTATTTTGTAGCAGGCGGAACTCCATTAAGCAATGTTTTGTCAAACTGGGATGAAGGAGTCGCTTGGGTCACTCCTGCCGATTTTAAAACAGATAAGATGTATATTTCAAAAGGCGCCCGTTCCTTGTCAAAAAAGGGGTATCAGTCTTGCAATGCAAAAATGTTGCCGCCTGGAAGCATCATTTTTTCAAAGAGAGCACCGATTGGTTCTGTTGCAATAAATACAGCTGAATTGTGCACAAATCAAGGATGCATTGGCTTATTAAACAAAACCAAAAATGCAAATAATAAGTATTTTTATTATATTTTAAGCATTGCAACGCAAACATTTGAAGCACTTGGTGCAGGTGTTACCTTTAAAGAAATCTCAATAAAAAACTTTGGAAATGTAAGTCTTCCGCTCCCTCCCATCCACGAGCAGCAGAGAATCGCTGATTTTCTGGATGCAAAATGCGGCATTCTTGACCGCACGATTGATGCCGTCAGTCGGCAGATTGAGGATTTGGAAAAATATAAAAAGGCACTAATAACAAAAACAGTGACAAAAGGAATTTGTAAAAAAGACGAACCCGAGAGAGCGATGAAAGATTCCGGAGTTGAGTGGATTGGGGAAGTTCCGGAGGAGTGGAATGTAAAACCGTTTAAGGCTCTTGCTGGTATGAAAGGCAGCAGCGAATATACCGCCCGTGATATCGTCGATGAGGACGAAGGAGTAATCCTTTTAAGCCCTTCTAATATCAATGACAATAAACTGAACCTCTCTAAGAGAACTTATATTTCGCAGAAGAAATATGACAAATCAACAACAAAAATTCAGCGCGGAGATTTGCTTTTTACTAAAACCGCATCTGTAGGAAAATGCGTGATTTATGACTCTGACGAGCCGGCAATGCCGAATCCTCAGTTGGTAGTCTTAAAAAATATAAAATGCCTGCCGAAGTTTTTATATTACTCAATGGTTTCAGATGTGATGCAGGCGCCCACAAAAATGTATGTCTACGGAAGCGTCATTCCGACAATTTCACAGCTGAATCTTGGACGGATTAAGATTCCTGTTCCGTCACCAGAAGAACAGCAGCAGATTGCCGATTACCTTGACGAAAAATGCAAAAACATAGACAACAGAGTGCAGAAAAGAAGACAGCAGCTGGAGTGGCTGAAGGAGTATAAAAAAAGTTTGATTTTTGATTATGTGACAGGAAAGAAGAGGGTGTGAAAAATAATCTCTATCTTGTCTTCGCAAAACAAAATTTCAGCATATTGATATTGTAACCCGAAAATGCCGCAGGAGCAAAAGCTCCTGCGGTTGTGTTTGAAATGAGAAAGGAGGTGAAAAGGAAATGGACAAAGAAAAGAATATAACTGTAAATGAATTGATGTCTTCTTTTTATGATAGAGATGTTGAAAATTTAACACTTTCACAGATTTTTATAATACGTTCATTGCATGAAATTTGCAACTTAGATGAATTATCTGAAGTTGTGCAAACTTTTGAACGCAAAATTAATGTTCATAAGCTTAATGTGTTGAATGTAGATGAAATTTTATTGGCTTTCAATGAATCATCAAATATAAAAAATATAAAATTAGGATATTGTTTTGAATATATTCAAAATGACGTAAAATATGAGATGCCTTATACTATTATCATCAACTATGTATATAAAAATGATGTTCTAGTTGGATTTTTTATTATAGCTAAAAGAATTGAAACTCTTGCTCCGTCTATTATCAAAATTGACAATCATAATGTTGGTGACAAAATTCCGGAACTATACAATTGGCAAGAAAAACAGTGGACTCCAATAGAAATATTGAAAGAAAAAGAAACTCCTTTTAATAGTATTATGTTAAAAGTCGTTTTAAAATAATAGCCATAAAACAAAGGCGCCGCAAGAAATTGCGGCGTCTTAAAAAAAGAAAAATATTTACAAAAATCAAAAGAAAAGAAGTGAAGAGGGAAGTGTATTGGCAGCCGGCAGGTTTCACCTGCCGGCTGTTGCTGTGTGTTGGATGAAGGAAAGTTATGAGAGTACCGATATAGAAAGATGGGCGGCGGGGTGTACTGGCCCGGCTGACGCCGGAAGGGTGGTTGTTGGATATTTGAAGGTTGAGATTTGCTCTGTAAAAAAGAAGATGGATGGCGAAAGATTATTGCCGGCTGCCGCGGAATGTTTGGCGTAACTGTATTGCCTGCAGGGCTGACTGAAAAGCAAAACGTAGTTTTGCAATGCAGTCCAGGCTGCAAGCCTGGCGGGGGTGCTTGCGGGGCGCGAAGCCCTGCATACTCCCGTTGCGTTTTGCTGTCGGCTGCATATTCCTTTGTTTTTTTTCGCCATCTCTCCAGAAATCCGCAAAAAAATCGCTTTATTTTCTCTTTTTTGCATATTACATGCATAGAACAACGTGGAGATATGCGAGCCTCCGGCCCGCCTGAAATAGAAAGGAATGCATAAAAATGAGAGGAAATAAAGAACACGATTTTCAGCAGCATATAATTGAAAAGCTGATGGCTGCTGGTTACGAATACAGAAAAAATACATATGACAAAACATTTGCGGTTGATAGAGACTGTCTGAAGAGATTTTTGGAGAGCACACAAAAAGACGAGTTAAAAAAACTTCAAAAAAGACACCCGGATGTTATGGAGACTGTCATCAGGGCGGCAAATGATGAAATGCTGAAGCGTGGAAAGAATTATGTGCTGAAGCATGGAGTCTACATTGACGGGATAAGTATCAAATTGATGTATGCGAAGCCGGCTTCAAATATGAATGAAAAAATGGTTGAAAATTACAAGAATAATATTTTTTCCGTGATGGAAGAAGTGTGGGTGTCTCAGACTGAGCGAGTGGATTTGGTGCTGTTTTTGAATGGCATTGCAATTGTGACAATGGAGCTTAAATATACCCCATCAGGCCAGAATTACAGATTCGCAATTAATCAGTATAAGAATGCCAGAAACAAAAATACAAAAATATTTGACGTGATGACCGGTGCTGTCGTTAATTTTGCGATGGATGAAAACGAAGTTTATATGTCAACATATATCAACGGGAAAGACACTGTCTTCCTGCCGTTCAATCAGGGAACCGGAACAGGTATTGATGCGGAGGCTGGAAACCCTGCCTGCAAAAACGAATTCCCGGTACATTATATGTATGATTATATCATGCTGCCGGATACGGTGCTGAATCTGATTTCAAATTATATATATGTTGATAATAATGGCTTGATGATTTTCCCGCGTTTTCATCAGATTGACTGTGTGGAAAAGCTGATTGAAGCAGTTAAGAAAAACAGAACCAAAAAAGACTATCTTATCCAGCACTCTGCAGGCTCTGGAAAAACAAATGAGATTTCCTGGCTGGCATACCGCCTGGCGTCGCTCCACGTATACGACGGGGCAAGAGCAGTTGCCGTTTTTGATAAAGTCATTATCATGACAGACAGAAGAACTGTAGACCGCCAGCTACAGCAGGCAATTATGGGGCGTGAACATTGCGAAGGATTTGTGAAAGCGCTGGGACGCGGCTGTACATCGGCGGACCTTAAAGAAGCACTGGCGAGCAATGCAAAAATCATCATCACGACTATCCAAAAATTCCCGTATATCGCTGATGAAATCGGATATATGAAAAGCAAAAGCTTCGGCGTCATTATTGATGAAGCACATTCTTCAACATCTGGCGAAGACCTGAAAGCGGTAAAGAAAGCGCTTAATCTCGGTGTTGACGTGGAAGATATAGAAGATGCCGTAACTGAAAATATGAGACAGACCGGCAGGCAGGCGAATGTGGCAATGTTTGCATTCACCGCAACACCAAAGCCGAAAACTCTTGAAACCTTCGGAGTACAGACACCGGATGGCAAGTTTGCAGCATTCCATATATATTCAATGAAGCAGGCATGCAGCGAGGGATATATCCTGGACGTATTCCAGGCATACATTGAGTATCAGACATATTACCATATAAGAAAGGTTGGCAATTCAGACCCGGTATGTAATAAAAGAGATACGAAAAGAGACATCACAAAAATGGTAAGCCTTAACGATACTAACATTGACCAGCGACTGAATATCATTATTGACAATTTCATGTCTCGTGTAAAATGCCAGCTTGACGGTCACGGTAAGGCGATGATTTTGTGTGCATCAAGAGAAGAAGCGGTAAAAATAAAGAAAAAATTAGATAAAAAGTTGAAAAAACGCGGGATTAATGTGAAAGCACTGGTTGCCTTTTCCGGCTCTGTGGTTATTGATGGCGAAGAATATACGGAAGCAAAGATGAATGGCTTTCCAGAAAGCAAGACGGCAGCAATGTTTGATACTGACGAATACGGCATTCTGGTTGTAGCAGATAAATATCAGACAGGATTTGACCAGCCAAAGCTTTGCGGAATGTACATTATGAAATCTTTGAACGGTGTAAACGCTGTACAGACATTATCACGCCTGAACAGGCCATGTCGTCCGTATGTTAAAAAACCGGTCATTATTGATTTCAAAAACACATGCAGTGATATGATTGACGCCTTCGCGCCATTCTACACAACCACAACCCTGGCAGAGCCTGCAAGCCTGGATGATTTATTGAAAATCAACAGCGAGCTGACGGCGTCAGGCGTGCTGATTGCCGAAGAAGTAGACAAAGCGAGCAGAATGATTCTGAAAAATGAAAAAACATCAAGTGACAGAGTATATATCTCAGGTGCGTTCACTGGATTAACAAAACGTATTGAGGCGGCCGGTAGCAGTGCTGGCATTATCAGAAACAGAATAAAAAAATTCTTAAAAATATACGTCGGGGTTTCTATGAATACGGAGATGAAAGATGTTGAGCTGCATAAGAGATATGTGTTTCTGAATGCATACAAATCTGTGATGGGAGCTGAAGAACGTGAATTTAACGACAATCACGCTGACAAGATGCTGGTGATTGATGATGTGAACCAGGTTGGAGGAAAGGAGACAACCCGGGAAATCCTGGCAAATGGTGATGATGTAAACGGAACGGGAAGCGGCACCGGCGGCGAGACTGTAGAGCAGGATGACTTTTTGTCAAATATTATTGAAGAATTGAATAATAAAATCGGGCTTAAGCTGGACAATAAAGCACTGATTCCATATATCAAAAATATCAAGGAACAGCTGATGGCTGATGAACAGCTGAAAAATGCGGCAAAGCAGAATGAAGAGTGCGATTTTGCGACTGTGTATTATAACAAAATAGAAGCAATTTTCGTGCAGGAATTGAATAATCTCTATGGAATTGGTGATAGTTCGGAAGTTGAAGAGCTGAGTAAAAAAGAGAAGGAAGACAGGATAGAGTTTGCCCGGGCGATGATGGATATAGAAATGAGAAGACGTATTTTCGGGATGTATCTGGATGAAGTGCATCAGAGGATGAGAGGGGAGTAATAGGAGAAAAAGAAAAAAGAAGAGAAAAAATAGGAGATAAGAAGAAAAAAAAGAGAGAAAAAGAAAAAAAATAGGAGCAAAAGCCCCAGCCTGGAATTTCAGGCTGGGGCTTTTGCTTTCTCATGTCTTTTGTAATTGCTTCAAGGCTTTCGCTGTTTAAATTTTTGCATACCTCGTCACAAAAAAAAAAGAAAAAAAATTGCCAAAAAATAATATTTCTTAATCATTTTCCAGCATATTGATATAGAGCACAAAAAAAGTAGGAAAAAATTATAATAAAGGAGAGTAGTTTAATGAGTGAGATAAATAAGTTATTGTGGTTTCTTTTAACACTATCTATTAATGGTCTGATATCTATTATTATCAGTCAGATAGATTCTAAGCGTACTTTAGAGATTTTATTTGCTGTTTTCTCAGTCATAATCTGTTTAGTATGTACTTGTTGGGTTTTCTTTGACTTCTGGAAGTAAAGTAACTAGGGTAAGGTGTTAATTTTAGCATATTAAATATGTGGATGAGAGATTAGAAAGGCATTTGTGCAATTTGCACAACGAGGTGTTTGAGGCGGCTGAAAGCCGCATAAATACTGAGTGTTCCCTCACTATACGTGAGGGTATATCGGATTTCCAGGTCTGCCGCGGTCGATTCATCCCGTTCCCTCACTATACGTGAGGGTATATCGGAAGAGGGATGAGTGACCAAAGGGAGGGCATCGTTCCCTCACTATACGTGAGGGTATATCGAAAAAAAAGAAGAGAATTTTTACAAAAAGCGGTTCCCTCACTATACGTGAGGGTATATCGGACAGGCAATGGACAGGGCGGCAATGATAATTGTTCCCTCACTATACGTGAGGGTATATCGTGCAAATTCCTGCAGAACTGTTTTCGCGACTCGTTCCCTCACTATACGTGAGGGTATATCGATAGTAGAGCAGGCGACGCTAATGAACGCGCAATTCCCTCACTATACGTGAGGGTATATCGAGGGATGAATCCCTCTGGTCTCTCATCCATCTGTTCCCTCATTATATGTGAGGGTATATTGGTCATTTTCGCTTCTTGCAGAATCACTCATATTAAAAATGTAAAAATATTTCAAAAAAACACAAAGAAAGGAAGCCAAAAATATGAGTAATATATCTTTTCAGGATGGAGTAGTTTTCTACGAATGTTCAGCCAATGAGCTGATTGACGTTGAAATTGAAGATTACGTTGATGAGTTAGTTTTCGGAGAAAAAATGCATGACACTGTATACAATCTTCTTAACGTAAACAAATCATTCCCACAGATTAGAACAATCGTAATTGAAGAAGGAGTTGACAAAATCCAAATCTGGAATAGAACATTTCCAAATGTTAAGAAAGTGATATCTTACAACAAGAAATTTCTGTCCGGAAACGTTCTTAAAGGGCTCGGAAATTCTGCCGGAAATGAAGTTTTTCTCTTTAATTCATTTGTTAAGGAAGAAGGTGCGGTAGTTGATTTAAGTGACGTCTCATGTATTGAAAGCCACGCTTTTGAAGATTGCAAATCCGGAAATATCATTAATGACGATGATGTCGTTAATTTTTGCTATGACGCATTTAAAGATTTTCATGGCATTGCCAACCTTCCGAGACTGGATGGCGGAGGACATGTCCTCGGACATATCCTGATGGATTATCAGTATGATATACCTGATTATATTAAGGCTATCAGTAATGCCGCTGATTTTTCAGGCAAAGCTATAAGGATTTCGGATGCTTCACTGTTGTATAACATCAAGACCGCTTATGCACCATCAAAAATTGAGCTTAGGGGAGACAAGTTTAATATCATTGAAATTATCAATGTCATGAGAAATTTCAGACTTGAATCGCTTGAAATATTGGACGATAACCCATACCTCAAAACAATTGATGATATCTTATATACGAAAGATATGAGGATGCTTATCAAGTGTTCAAAAAATAAGAGCGGACGTGTTAAAATTCCTGATGGAGTGGAAGAAATAAGAGAAGATGCTTTTGCGTACTCCAACATATCTGAAGTTATCATGCCGGATTCAGTCAAATACATCGGTGAAAGAGTATTCTATGGATGCCGCAAGCTGACACATATAAGATACAGTAAGAACCTTACGTATATTCCGAAGGAAGCATTTTCCGGATGTAATGCTCTGGATTTGTCTCATTTGTTTGATAATGTTAAAAACATCGGAAGCCGTGTAGCAATGATATCCGGTCTGATTAATATACCTGACGGAGTTGAAAATATTGCAGAAGAAGCATTCTGCTTTAATAATAAAGACGAAGATTCTAAAGTAATAATTCCCCCATCGGTAAAAACAGTTGGACTTAGGAGCTTTTACGGAGCAAAAAATATAACCATTACGACCAAAAATGGAATTCTGCCAAAAGGATTTTTCAAGGCGATTGGCTATCAGGTCTACAGTAATAATTCGTATTCAGCCATATCTGTAACCGTAGACGGCAAAACTTGCATGGTTCCTCCAGATGAGGAAAATGCCATGTTTGATGTGTATTTCGAGTTCTATCCGTTTGACCCGGAAATCATATATCAGCATTATGCAGACCTGGAAACCGAAACCAGAGGCGATTTCTTGGCTTTTGTGTATTTTAACACAAAAAGTATAAGAGAAAGAGAAGCCGCCAAAAAAGGCTTAAGAAAGAATTCGAAAGAATATATTAACATACTTTATTTCCGCAACAAACATCATCCCGAAGATAGGGAGAATAAGGAAAAGCTTATTAAATTTCTGTCTTACGGCTTTGCGTCAGAAGAAGCAGTCAAAAATCTTATTTGCATGATAGAAGAAGATAAAGACACTACTTTAATGGCGTATGCTATAGATGCGTTAAAGTATTATGATTTGAATGATGGATTTGATATTTAGCATATTTTGCCGCCGGAGTTTTCGGCGGCTTTTTGCTGCTCGGTTTTTTGGTGCGAATCCTGCGTCTTATTTTTGCGTATTTCTTTTCTCCAAAAATCCCGCATATTAACCATGTAATAAAAATTATCTAAACAAGAAAGGAAGAAAAAATTATGAGCAAATGGATTTACAAAAATCTTAAGAATTCGGAGTTTCAGACCCTCGCAGAGCAGTTTAATGTCCACCCCGCAATTATCAAAATTCTCGCAGATAGAGGAATTCAGGGTGAAGAGGCAGTGAGAGAGTACCTGGAGGCTGACATTTCCCGCGTTTCTGACGGCTCAGAGCTGACAGATATGCAGCGCGGCGTTGATGTTATCTACGACGCAGTGAAAGCAGGAAAATACATCAGAATCATGGGCGACTATGACGTGGATGGCGTGACCAGTACATATATCCTCTACAAAGGTCTGACCGGACTTGGTGCCAAATGCGATAAGTTTATACCGCATCGTATTACAGATGGTTATGGTCTTCATGAACCGGCAATTCGTGACGCATATGATGCCGGCGTGCAGGTTATTCTGACCTGTGATAATGGTATTGCAGCTGCGAATGAAATTAAGCTGGCGAAAGAATTAGGAATAACGGTTGTAGTTACTGACCATCATGAGATTCCTTACGAAGTAAGGAACCTCTCCCCGACAGACGACTCTGCGAATGCAGAGGAGGATGGAGATGGTGAAGTCCCTTACGAAACACCAACCGAACCCGGAGATAATGAAGGCGCTCGCCACTACATCATCCCTGACGCCGATGCGGTCATTGACCCGAAACGTCCTGAAGATGATGGCGTTTTCAAAGAAATCTGCGGCGCTGTTGTTGCCTGGAAATTTATGTGGTGCCTGTATCGAAAATTCGGAAAAGAAGATGAATTCAACAATTCCGATTTCCTGGAAGTCGCATCACTAGGCACTGTCTGCGATGTAATGGAATTACAGCATGACAACCGTGCAATCGTTAAAGAAGGGCTTAAAAAAATGCAGAACACTTCAAATATTGGCCTGCAGGCGCTGCTTGAAGTTCTTGGACTGAGAGACAAAGCTCTGACCTCTTACGATTATGGTTTCAAAATCGGCCCATGTATTAATGCCGAAGGCAGACTTGATACCGCAAATGAGGCCTTTGACCTGCTGGTTGAGACTGATTATCAGAAAGCACTCGAAAAAGCCGCTCAGATGCGAGACCTGAATGTAGAACGTCAGGAACTCACAAAACAGGGTATGGAGGAGGCTTTCAAAATCATTGATACAGAAATGCAGAATGATAAGGTTTTGGTTGTCTACCTCCCGGAAGTACATGAAAGCATCGCCGGAATCATTGCCGGTAAGGTGAGAGAGAGGTACTGCAAACCTGCTTTCGTCCTTACAAAAGGTGATGGCGATTTTCTGAAGGGCTCTGGCCGCTCCATTGAAGCATACAGCATGTATAACAAAATGGTTGAGGTCAAGGATTTGATGCTTGGTTTTGGCGGTCATCCGCTGGCAGCCGGATTATCTTTGAAAGAAGAGAATCTGGAAAAATTCCGTCAGGAACTTAATGCCCGCAGTGGTCTGACTGATGCGGATTTTATCCCGAAGGTTATGATTGACGTGATTCTGCCGGTTGACTTCCTGACACAAAGCTTCATCAAACAGCTTGAAATTCTGGAGCCATTCGGCAAAGGGAATGAAAAGCCAGTTTTCGCCCAGAGCAATGTTAGGGCAACCCGTGCTGAGATTATCGGTAAAAACAAAAACGTGCTGAAAATCACGTTCAATAGCCGAAACTGCAAAAGCGGTGTATGCTTCCATGACATTGAAGCGAAAGAGCAGCTTTTGAATCAGAATGGAAAACTGTATGACTTCAAGATGCTATATTACCCGACACTCAATGAGTGGAATGGTGTGACCAGCATTCAAGCGAATATTCAGGATATCTGTTAATTTTGGATTGATACCGGCGGCTTCGCCGCCGGAGAAAGGAAAAAATAATGAGAAAAGAAACAAAAACTACTGAACTTGCAAACACTGATAGAAAATGCCAGGACTGCAAACTGCTTCCATTTTTGGTTGAGTTTTTCTTTGGAGTGGAGGTAATCTTTGCAATACGTTTACGCGCTACCTGGATGGTTGATTACAAAAACAGTAACGGAGACATATACAGCGTGTATTGGCAGTTCAGCCTAAAAGACCCTTGGCTGCTTCCTAAATATGACCCTAATTTTTGTAGTGGTCCACTATATGGATGGTTGTTTTTCTACTTTGGAAAAAAGAGAGAAAAATAAATTTTCTAAAAGAGAAAGGTGGAAAAATATGATTATGAATCCTAAAATCGGAGATTACATATGGTTTATCTGTCGATGGACAGATTTGCCTGTTCTCGGACAGGTAACAAGCCTAAAAATAGACCCTGCAAATAAGAACTTTCCATATGAAAGACCTTACGCAGAGGTTGATTGGTATAATGGAGAAAATCCATCAGAGCCAGGCTTCTGGTGCGGCAGTACATCTGTATTGCTAAAAGACTTATATGAAACAAAACAGGAATTGCTTGATTCTATAAATAAAACCGACTAATGTCAAATTCTCCACAACTCAATAAAGATATGCCGGCAGAAATGCCGGCATTTTTTTCTGAAGATTTTGCATATTATATATGTAACACAAAAAATAAACAAAAGAGGTGATAAATATGGGAAGAAAAAAGACTTTATCTCTGACATCAACAATCCTGATGACCATCTATACAGCTTTGGTAACCATCCTTAATCTTGGAATATTCGCCATTGCTGCAGTTTTTGGCCAGCTGTCTGGCAGCAGCCTGACGAAAGGATGGATGATTGATGGCACTGACCTCGGTCCGCTTGCATCCGGCACCAGCGCTATCGCGTCAGCAATGATACTTGTGGTTGCCTTTGTATTGCTGATTCTGACAATCACGCTTATTGTTGCGACTGTGCTGTCTTATAAATTCATTGGCAGCGGCAAGTTTAAGAACGATGCCTGGATGAAAATCGTAATCTTCGGAATCTCACTCCTGGGATTCGTGTTTACGACAAACAGTTATGGTCTTATGGCATTTTGCGAAGTTGTATTCCTGGCTCTGCCGATAGGACTGTCTGTTGTTGTTCTTTGCGATAATGACGAAGGCAACGAGGAAGCTGAAGCAGGAAAAGAAGTTGAAAAAGAAGCAGAAAAAGAAACCATAAAAGAGCCAGAAGAAGACAGCGAAAAAGAAGACACAAAAGAATCAGAAATCTAATTGCAGGTAATTTAAAAAAAACAGCGAAAAATTTCGCTGTTTTTTTGCGTCTCCAAAAAGAATTGCAGAATCCATTCCGACTTAAAAAAATTCAGCATATTAAATATGGCGAAGTTGAAAAACCCGCAAAAAATTATCGCTTTAAAAAAATCTAAGCCATAGAGAGATAACAGCAAAATCGCTGAAATATTTTTTCAAGAAAGGAACTTCTACTATGGATAGATTCAACATTACAAAACGAATTGGGGAAAATTTTGTCACATCAAATATCGAAGGCGGAGAGTTCAGTTATGTACAGGCTGCAGGTTCTAAATCTGCACTGATGGAAGCTCTGCCGAATAACCAGATAAAGCACTTTAAGGTTGATATCAGGTTTTTGGATGAGAATTTCGTCGTACTGGTGGAAACAAAACAGCAGTTCAAAGACAGCGATAAGCTTCAGCTTGCAGAGTATGTCGCAGAAGAAAAAGCGTTATTCCCAGGACACAAAATCATAGCAATTCTTGCCAATACAGTTAACGACAAAATCAGAGTCTGGAAAGACCAGATAAATGATGAGCACGAGTTAAAGAAGGAGACGGTAATAGACAGTATGGAACACTACAAGAAAATATTTACATATAAAAATACAAATAACAGAGAACAGGTACAGAAAAGTGCAGTTGTATTAAATGATATGCTGCATGCGAAAAATATCAACGAGAGAACCAGAAGTCAGCTTGGAGGAACAATCCTTTTATATATTCAGGACGTACTAAAAAAGCATGGTATATCTGACCTTAACGATTCAGAAGTACAAGTCCTGCATGACTACTGGTGCAGTCTGTCAGCAAAACAAATCTGCGGTGGAATTCAGGAAACAATGGAATCTCTGCTTGAAGGAGCAGCTGATAAAGAGATTAAACTGAAACTTACATACGGCAATATTGTATCAAACCAGGCGGTAAAAAATCTTAGCGCTGCTGACTGGGTAGAAATTTTAATGTTTATGACAACAAACATATATACATATATTGACACAGAGACAACAGAAGGACAGGATATTTTAAATCAGTTCTTCACAACATTCAATAAGTATGTTGGAAAGGCAGATAAAAATCAGGCTTACACTCCAGACCATATTGGTGACTGGATGACATCTATGCTTAATCTGAACAAAGACAGTATCATTGTAGACCCGACCTGCGGAAGCGGTTCATTCCTGATTCAAGCATCAGTTAAAGAGCTTAATGCCTGCAGTCTGAACGTAACAGAAAATGAAACAAAAAATAACGAAAAAAAAGTAAGAACCAAAAATATCCATGGTATTGAAAACGAAGAAATTGCATATGGTCTTGCCGTAACAAATATGCTGCTTCATGGTATTAGCACTGACAATATCAAATTCGGAAGCACATTTGATTATTTTGAGTATCTTGTAAATCTTGGTGCTGACGCTTACATAATGAATCCTCCATATAATGCAAAGCCAATGACTATCCCCGAAGAGTATAAAAACAAATGGGGAACATCAAAAAACGCAAAAGAAGACCCAACAAAAGGTCTCGTCTTTATCCAGCTTATGTCGGATGTGGTAAAAGAAAGAAACCGGAGATTGTTAGAAAAAGGTTTAAAACCGGAGACTGCAAAACTGGTAGTTCTGGTACCTGTATCAACCGCCATCGGAAGCAGTAATATACTAAAAGCAGCCAAAAGCGCATTACTAAAAGATAATACACTTGATGCAGTATTCACAATGCCGGATGATATGTTTTATCCAGGAGCTTCAGTCTCTTCCTGCTGCATGGTATTCACCCTTGGACAGCCCCATGTGAATGCTGATGATTCTGTTACAAAAACGTTTTTGGGATACTTTAAGAACGACTGCCATACAAAAAGAAAAAATGGTGGAAGGGTAGAGATGTATGATAAGAATGGCAAAAGCATGTGGAAAGAAACAAAAGAAAAATGGCTTTTATTATATAAGAATAAAGAAGTAGAGCCAGGCTTATCAGCAACAGCCACACTAGGCGAAGAAGACGAGTGGCTGTGTGAAGCATACATGGATGCTGATGTTTCTAAGCTGAAAAAAAATGATTTTTTGAAATCCATCAACAACTTCCTTGGAAGTAAAACTACATACGGCAATGTGCTTGATGTCGTTAATCTGGTAAATACTCTTAAAGATAACAAAGAAGACATTGAATTGACAGATACTAAGACATGGAAACCATTTAAGGTAAAAGATATCTTTAAAAATATAGAAAAAGGAAAATGTGCTAATGCTTCTGCTCTGGCAGATGGGGATGATATCGCTTATATTGGAGCAAAATGGAAGGATAATGGTGTTATGAAGTTTTGTGACAAAGAAAGTAATACGGACATTATCAGCACGGGAAACTGTATTGCTATGATTGGACAGGGCCAGGGCTCTGCAGGATATGCGATGTATATGGAAAATGATTTTATTGGAGCGACATCATTAAACCTTGGCTATGCAGACTGGATTAACATGTTTACAGGCTTGTTCGTATCTGCTGTATTATGCTTAGAATACGACAAATATTCATTTGGTCGAAGCTGGACTGGAGACAGACTACTTGGAACTGTAATATATCTGCCTGCAGTTGAGAATGGAGAATCATACATTCCAGATTTTGAATATATGGAAAAATATATGAAAAATGTATTATTCTAATGCAAGAAAAACAGCGAAAATTTCGCTGTTTTTCTTGCATATTGTATATGTAGGAAGCAAACAAAAAAAAGAAGAGGAAAAAACATTGAAAAAGAAATACAAAATCAACCTCCATATTCTGGAGGCGTGTAATTTTAGATGCCTGCAGGGTTGTGGAGTTCTGCGGGTTGATTCGGAAGTATGTGCCGGGATGCCGGATTAAAATTAACACCGTCGTTTCAGCGTTAAATAAAGACGAAATAATGTTTGACTTTATTTACGAAATCGCCGCTGACCGGTGGGAAATCTTACGGATGAAGCCGTTTCAATATGGCAACTTCTCAAACCTGGATATTCAGGTTTCGGATGAAGGATTTGAGCTTTTATTATGCTATAAGTTTGTCATATTAAAACTTGTAATAGTAATTTGTTTACGCCGTATTATCGGCGAGAAAGAGAGGAAAATATGAAGACAACAATGACACCCAGCTCACGTTGTTTAAACGTGAACTGTGAAATGGTAGAGGCATTTGAAGCAGTATTGCCTAAGTCTATTTTGGCGAAACTGGAGCCTTTTAGTTTTGCCATATGCTGTAAGGACGGTGGATACGTCATCTGTTTACAGAGCTTTAAAGCTCTTTCAGATGACGTATATCATGGTCCGTTGACAAAATATATAGACAAAAACAACTGGTTTGGTTTTGTCGACGACGTAAAGTCCAAGCCTGAATATAAGGCTAGACTTGCAGAGTTACATGTCCCGGCAGCTATAGCTCCAGAGATTGAACTTCTGGAGCTGCATAAGCAGTGGAACGACCACAACAAATATGTCATCGATAAGTTCATAATAAATTTTAAGCCCGGAAACCCCATGCCTTTAGGTGCGGGGAGGAAGG
>OLON01001133.1_pt1 | contig 16009 bp, 7 predicted proteins | sample 1672691 | NCBI WGS metagenome assembly OLON01 (sample SAMEA3136714, study PRJEB25190) | human gut metagenome | biome: human gut; feature: human-associated habitat; material: faeces | place: Austria | collected 2013
ATTGCAAATCATTTGTAGGGGCCGATGCTCGCCATCGGCCCGTTTGACGGGCCTTGCCCTATTTATTTTTAGGTTCTGCACGGGGAACCACCCCTCAGGGTGCTCCGCGTCCAGCGCAAACAGCGCCCCGTCCCCTCTGTCGCTCCGCGACATCTCCCCGCCCCGCGGGGAGTCACCCCTCAAGGGGCGCCAATATCTAACCTTATGTTTGCGGTGGCTCCCCTTTGAGGGGAGCTGTCTGCAACGCAGACTGAGGGGTGGTTCCTTGCCACAAACCTAACGGCCGTGGGGTGGTTCCCCGCCACAAACCTAACCCGTAGGGTGGTTCCCCACGCAGGGCCTAAAAATCAACCGAACAACGGCCATGTACACCCAAAAAAAATTTATTTCCCAATAACCCACCATAGGGGGAGGGCCAAATCCGGCCCTCCCCCTGTGTATGATGGATTATCCCTCTATACCCTATTGGTGAATTGTAACATTGTTTTGCCTTGCGGCGGGCGCATCAGGCGCGGTTCTTCTTTTTCAGGCTCAGCAGCACGCCAACACCGGCCACAACCAGCAGCACACCAATGCCGCTGAACAGCAGGGTGCCGAAACCACCGGTGGTGGGCAGGTTGAAGCCCTTGCGGTTGATGATGGTATTAGTAACGGCACCAAGCGTTTTATTAGTGACGTTGCCAAACTCATTTTTACGGTTCACCGTAACGTCATGCTTCGTTAGAATACCGTTCTCATACTTTTTGGATTCAGTCCATGTTTCTTCATACTGAACATTCAGTTCAACCTTAACGGGTTCGCTCAACAGGTTGTATCCCTCTTTGGTTTCAGTTTCAACCAGGTAGTAGGTACCATTGGAAAGCCCAGATACCGACACCTTACCATTTTTATCTGTCACCAGTTCATCTTTTATAAGTTCGAGTTTAAGATTAGCGTCCTCGCCTTTCAGTCCAATCTCACTACCCGTTACGCCACCATCAGTGGCCACTTTATATAGCTTAAACTTCACTCCCTGCAATTTTTCAGGTTCTCCATCTTTACCCAGCTGATCACTGATTTTTACAATGTCGATTTCGAAAGTGTAAACAATCGTCTCGTCATGGATTTCTTCTTTCGAATCTTCATCCGGCTGGCCATTTTCGTTAATTTTGTTAGTATAAATCAGTTTTGCAGTGTTCGTGTTTCCATCAATAGTCGTTACAGCCTTATCGCTCAGTTTTGCATTATAAGTAATGGTCAGCGTTTTTCCTGCATACGCAGCCATTTCTGCTGTCTTGAACTTGATAGTAAAGCCCTTACTACCCGTTGCTTCATCTTTGGTACCCGGTACAACAGTATAGTGCGTATCTTTTGTCAGAGTTTCCTCACCACACTTAACCACAATACTATCAGCATCATCAATCAAGTGCTCGGGGGTATCTTCAACATCAAACTGTGCAAGCTTCGTGATATTAGAAGGAACCGTTACACTAATCTTATAAGATACAGTATCCCCAACATTATAATCTGTACCTTCGACCCAACTGTCATTAGTACGTTTCTTAACTTGCTTGTCCAGATCGGGTTTATAGTTGTAAATCGTAATTGTTGCGGTCTCTTTATTGATAACGTAATCTTTTGTATTCGTAGTTGTGTCTGTACTTTCCGGAAGTTTCAGATAACCGTCTTGGTCAATTTCAAATTCATAGGTTTCATTAAGATCGAGGATATACTTAGAGTCGGCATTCGAAGTCTCAATAAAGCGGTATTTACCTTTGTTCAAATCATTTACTGTAAATTTGCCATCTTGTCCAGTGGTAATTGTCGTCTTATCTTCCCATGCTCCTGTTGTATCATTATACCACTGAAGTTTGAAACCAACATTTTCCAAAGCTGCGGCATTGCTATCACTACTGTCACCAACAGCACCTTTCTTTACGATGGTCACACTACCTTTTTTGGTGCTGTTCTTCGGGTAAACAACAACGTCATACTGCCACTCCGTATTTGCAGTTTTACCATTGTCATCTGCAATACGGGTCATAGGAATAGAAATGAGAAATGGTGCAACAGCAGCCGTAACAGATACCGGTTTCGTTGTCTCCATCACAACATAAAGACCAACATCAAGATCTTCGAATTTTGCTACACCTTTTTTACCATCAACAGTCGCCGTTTTCACTTCTGCCCGATATGGCGGCACATCATTATCATTCTTAACAACTTTCTGTTTACCTGTAGTAGCATCGGTAGTCAAGTAGGTATCGACAGTAACCGTACCCGATTTACTGCCACTCTTATAATAGTCAACCAGATCATCCGCATTCATGACCTGATAAATCGTAAAGCCTACCCCGTCTACAGCTTCAGCTTCAGCGGGAACCGTTTGTCCTTCGTTTGCTGTCGGAGAATTTGTCTTCCCGTCACTAGTATCTTCCATCAAGTACTTGTAAATAGTAAGTGTACCCTTTCTGCCAGTGTCAATCGCTGTCACAGGTGTAGTTCCAGATGTATCTGCACCTGTTACATCCTCTGCCATTGCTGGCATGGCGCACAGGCTGAGGGCCAGGGCGGCGCTCAACAGGCCTGTGAGAAAACGTTTTGCTTTTTTCATTTCAGTACCTCTTCTCTTAAAAAAATCATCATCGGATGGGCGGCGGGGCCGCCCGGCTTAAGGGTTCTGCATCAGCACGGCGTGCAGTGCGGGGCGCTGCAGCGGGAAAACGCTGCCGCGCCGCCCGCACTGTGCCGTGAAGAAAAAAGGAGGAAAAACTGGGCCGCTTGCCCACTTGGCTTAAGGTGCATCTGAAACCAAAGGAAATAACGGATATTTCGCAGCCACAAGCAGGATGTAAGGCAAAGAGCCGCCGGAATCCTTTCCGGATCCCAAGGCTTTTTAACACAAAATCCGGCTGCGCTTATAGAAACAGGCGATATTTTCCGCTTTTCAGTTACACACCCCGGCTTATGGCTGCGCCCTGCCGTAAACGGGCGCGCACGGGCGGGCAGACCCTGTATCCTGGGGGTTGCTGGGTTTCCGGGGGATGGTTAATGTCGCCGGCCCCCTTTCCTGTTGTAGCGGAATGTGAATATCAACAGCCCTGCCACCGCCAGCGGCATGCCGATCAGCAGCCACAGGCTTGGCGCGTCTGCACCCGTGTGGGGCAGCTCAGGCGTTTTACGGTTCAGAACGGTAAGGGTCATGGTGTAGATGTTATTGGCGCCCTTATTGAACGTCTTATCTTCTTTCTTAACTTCCACATTATCAATATAACACTTGCCGTCTTGGGTAAATTTGATCTCAATTGGCTGTGCCAACAGGTTGTACCCCGGATGTGCCTTGGTTTCCGTCAGGCGGTATGTACCGGGTTCCAGATCTGTGAACGGGTTCGGGGTTATTTTGCCGTCCGTTCCGGTTGTACCGGTAATGGAATCTGTCTTTGTGCTATCAAATTTGTAGTTTTTATCTACTACCCACTGCGATTCTCCTCCGGTTGTTGTTTCGACCAGCTTTTCCAGCTTGAACTCAACATCTTTCAAGAATACTTCATTGTTATTTTCGTCTTTTTCCGCGTCCTTCTTGATGATATCCAGTACAAACTTCGGGTTCTGCAGCTTGTTGGTCAGCTCAATCTTTCCGCTGCCGCCGGTGATGGTTCCATCGGGGGTTACTGTGGCTGGCGTTGTAGTTGCGCCGTTTTCGCTGTTCGTTTCGCTGTTTGCTGTGGCTGTATTGCCTGTTGAGCTGTCCGCGCTGTTCGTTTCGCTGTTTGGTCTTGCTTCAGCCTTTACCGTTACAACATACGTATTGCCCTTAATCGTAATGGTTCCGCCTGGTGCTACCTGTTCAAATTGGTCATTCTCCACCGTACCTTCCATAATGCGGTACACATAATCGGTGTGGCTTTTATCCGTATTGATTTGGTACTGATCCAAACCGCTAAAGGTATACAGCCAGCCGTAAGTACCGCGGTTAATGGTAACATAGTTTGGGCTGTCTGCTCTCGGGTAGTTTACCGATTCCCAGTTTGCATCGCTTGGGTCGTTTTTCAGGCGGCGCTGGAGCTGGATGTAGATTGTATCCGGCCGGTTCGCAGTGCTAAGATTGTCCGTACCTTCCCAGAGCTTATCGAACTCAATGTTGATCAGTGTGCGCTGGGTGTTGGTAAAGATTGCGGTAAGTTCCGGATTGTTCGGATCTTTGCTCTTCTCAATCACGCCTTCCACCATGGTGTTGTTTTTGATCACATGGGCGGATTTGCAACTATCCGGAACGGTTACGCTTTGCAGTTTGGCACCATCGTTGCTTCCGACTTCCTCGATGATATAGCGGGTACCAACGGGGATGCCGGTGATGGTTCCGGTGTGTTCTGAGTTGTTCTCATCGCTCATGTTGATCTCAACATACTTTATGATGGGCTCTTTTTCCAGACCCTCACCGCCAACATCATTAAAGGTAACTTTGAAGGTGTAGGTGCCTTTAATGGTATCTTTCTCACCGTCTGCGGCCTTCTTTTGGATTTTCAGCCCGCCGGTTTTGACGGTGTTGACGTATTTTACCTTTAGCTTTGTCAGCGTGGAGCTATTTTCGTCCGGGTCCTTATAGGAGCGGAAGACGATGGTGTCGCCTTTGGGTTTGGTTCCGGTATAGTTATTACCCGTTTGATCATCATTCGGTCTTATTTTTTCCGTTCGGCCATCATTGGGGCTGCTTCCCTCCTGCTTGTCCAGCGACTTGTTCGTGTCGGTAACTGTCACGGATTCGCTATCGCCCTTCATCGAAGTAACCGCCTGCCCGTTCTCGCACACCGTCCATGTGGTGTCGTACAGGTTTCGGTTCAGTTCCTCTTTGAGCGAAATGTAGCTGCCGCGGCGGAACTGGTCACTGAAGGTAACGGTTTCTCCATCTTCCAGAACAAAGCGTCCGTCATCGTCCACTAACTGGGTGTCGTTGTCCTTGGTGGAGGTGTACTGTGCGTTTATGGCGTTTTGCAACTGACCGCTTGTGGCGGAGCCGTAATCCGGGATTTCCTTCTGATCGGTTGTAAAGCCGGTCATCGTTTTTGGCACCGCTTTGGGAATGAAGGTAAAGTTCCTGAAATAGATGTGGCGGCTATAGTTATCGCCCACGCGGATGGTTTTGACCTTGCCGTTAAAACCGTCCTGCGCTTTCATCTTGTTCAGGTCCAGCTTTACGGTGACCCATGCGCCTGTCTTCACTTCGACCGAGCCATACGTTGCGCCGTTAATGCCTGATGTGCCAAGGCTGCCTTTTTGGACGTCATTTTCATCCAGCAGTTCCAGATACAGGTTGTTGAGGGAAAGGTCACCTCCACTATCCCCTGGATCAACGTAAACCTGGAACGTAAGGAAGCGCTCGTCTTTGATATCGATGGGGTTTTTCAGCGTCAGGATGCCATAACGTTTCTTACGCGCTGCACTGACGGGTTCCGTATCCGTATAGCGTGCGTACCAGTGAAGGACCTTTTCGCCTTCAGGCCCGGAACCTTGCTCGGGGTTTGTATCCAACTTGAAAATGTACTCACCTTCGGTTGAATCGGTTGCGGGTTTAATCTCGTCACAATCCGCAAAATTCACCTCTTTGGTACCGCTTGTATCCGAGCCAGCGGCCACTTTTTCTCCATAATGGGTTGCCTGGTTCTGGATGGTGAAGTTGAAGATTTTCTGGTCTGTAAAGCAGTTTTTGAAGTCCGGATCAACCTTGTTCAGATCAACCTCTTTTTGAACCTGCAGCTCGTTATTATCCGGGAAGTTGAACGCCACCGCCATGTTGGACTCCCACATACCGCGTTCCATATAGTACATGGTAAGGGTGTGCTTGCCGGTGGAAAGATTAGGGATGGAGACACTTGCGTTTTTATAATACTTTTCGGTTGTTCCTAAGTAAGTAATGCTTGTCGCCGTTGTATAGTTGTGCTCATCACAATTTTCAGCGCCATAATTACCTGTCTTGCTGTTCTTGACCCGGCTGACATAGGAAGTTACGGTGTTTTTCTTATTATCGCGCTGGTCAAATTCCAACACACCAGAAACTTTGGCATGAGCACCGCCAATATCCAGGACAAGCTGATTGTCAATGAAAACCCACACATCATCATCACCAGAGAAGTAAAAACGAATTGGAATTTCATTATTGTAGTCGTCCTTAACTGTTCCGGTACTGGTTAGGGTAAACGGAATTTCAAGTTTTGCACCGTAACCGTAATTGTACCTGACTGCGCTCTTACTGGTTGTGGTTTCATTGAACGGGAAAAAGCCGTATGGCGTTGAAACTTTATTTGGATCACTTGCACTGTCCACGTTGTGGGACGCCTCGCTCAGATATTCAGCGGTTGTCTCTCCCGTGCTATCATTACCAAGGTACAACTGATCGCTATTTGTATCTTTGCGCAGATATAGAGAAGTTTTGCTACTGTCAAACCACCAGTATTTAACACCTTTGCCTTTTTGATCTGATTCTACAAAAACTTCTTTTTGGGTAAACGGAAACTCAACATTGTGGTAAACTTCGCCAAGTTTTGCATTTTTGCTGTTTTTGCTGGTCAGGAACTCTTCATTGAAATGCGGTTCTTTCAGGGTCGTTCCATTCATCACGATGTCGCCATCGCTGTCCCTTTTGTCTGCCACAATGCCCTGGAAAGCGTAGGCATTTTTTTTCCCGTTTGCGTTTCCTCCTATATCATAGTTCGAGTTATTGGCTGCGATAAAGATATTGTAAGAACTCCATCCGTACAAATTCAATGTACTTGCAATATCCGCAAATTTTGGATCCCAATCACTTGGCTGGAAATGGCCTGTATAAATGGGATATATAATGGGCTTTTCGGTATTTTTATCTACATAACTCTGATAGTAGTCGCTGATTGCCTGATCGAACTGGCGGAAGGGTACCCAGTGGCGCTGATTAACCGCATTATCATTATCGTAGTTCTTACGGTTCTTGCCGTTCAGTTCGTAATCTGTATAATAGTCATACAGCGTACTGGTAACATACTTTGTGTTTGGTTTTTCCGTAAATTCAGCGGCGGCAATATCTACTACTTTAGTGTCAGGATTTTTCCACGTTTCGGCATCACGCAGGGTACCTTTTGGAGCCCAGTAGCCATCACGAGTGTCATTTTTATATACTGCATCGTCATTCGTATCCGCATAGAAGCAATTTTTGTCATCTGTGGGAATCGGCAGCCACTCTGTACTTACTCCATTTCCTTTTGTCTCCTTGTCACCGTTAATTGCATCACCGGAAAAGATGATTGAACGATATCCTTGGGGAATGTCAATATAATAAAGATTTTCGTTTGTACCATCTTTTACCAGCGTGCCGCTTTCGGATTCTACGCCGTCTCCTTTTATCCGATAATAAATGGTCTCTTTATTATTATTGGCTTTGGGGATTGAAAAGTCGTCGGTATCTCCATTCAATGCCATCTTGGAAAAAGTAGCATCGTAATAGATGCGGGTGGCACCGGGACGCCCCCATGTTGCATCCTCAATATCATTGTACATGTAGCAATAGCATTGACCTTCGGAATACTGGAAGCGTTTCTGATTTTCTCCTGTTACTTCCTCATTATAAAAATTGTAGTATTTACTTATTTCTGTATTATCATCGCCCGCGGTAAAGCGAACAAAAGAGCAATAATCGTTAGGAATTTTAAAGGTTGCTGTGGAACCAGAAGCAATACTATTTCCAGAATCAATACTATTTAAGGGTATTGGGTCACCGACCAGCTTAAGCTCTCCTTCTTTCGGTTCATAAAACCAGGCTTGGACGTTCGTTAGTGTTTCACTGGTTTTATTTTCAAAGGCCATCGTTTTGCCAGCGAAATGCTTATGGCCAACCTTATAGATTTTCCACAGCTCTGGATGCCAGCCATCTCCGTTCTCTCCGTCATAGTAGTCGCCGCCGATATAATTCGGATTAACTGGATCGAACGATATATCCCGTAGCTGATTATTATCATCTACTTTAACAATGGTTACTGTGTATGTATGTGTTTCTCCTTTATATCCGCGAAATTCAAGTCCACCCAACACTCCATATTTATAGTGGGCTTGATGATTCAGGACCACAGAATAAATTTTTCTTCCGCCATCCGTTTCGCTAACTTCCTTCATAGGAAGTTCATATTTTGGATCATTTTGACTTTTTCCAATAATGGCACGTATTGTCACCCCTGTATAATCGATCCAACTCTTAGGCACTGCAAAATAGAGCGTGTAAGTAGCCGGCACTCCCCCCTCACTAACTGCCTGCACGTTATCCACGCTTCTTGCGGCGTACATCTTCTGCGGCTGTTCGGTCGGTTCCGGGGTGGCGGTGGGGGTCACGGTCGGCACAGGGGTGGCCGTTGCGGTGGCTGCCGGTTCCGGGGTCAGGGTGGGTTCTGCCGTGGGCTCCGGCGTTTCGGTCGGGGCGGGCTGCTCCGGCTCGGCGCTTTGTTCCGGTTCCGGGGTGGCGGCATCCGGCACCGGGGTGGCGGCGTTCTGCTCCGGCGGAACGGTATCCTCCCCGGAGGCCGTTCCCTGCTCATCCTCCAGCAGCTCTACTTCGTCAGGTGCGTCGGGCAGAAGATCCACCTCGGCGTATACAGGCAGGGCCATTGCCATAACCAGGCAAGCGGTGACAAGCAGCGCTGTCAGCCGGCGCGCCCAACCTGTTGTGTTTTTTCCTGTTCTATTCAATCTGCTCACCCGTCTTTCGCGCTGGCTTGATGGAAGCACATTGTTCCACAGGGGATCCCTGTGAAACAGTAAAAGAAGCCAGCTTCTTTTACTTGCGCAACCGTTGCCATGTTGTTTTCAAAAAAAAACCGCATCGAGTCTTCTCATTGCGCATTTACTTTTTATTTTCTTAATATAGCACCTTTACACCAGAAAGACAATACAATCCACGCAAATTCCTGTTTTTCAGCACTTTTACTGATTGCGCTTTCCTCCAATTATATAATGTGTTCAAAGCCTTTGTATCATTTACTCCTGATTTTCTTTTTGGCAGCGGTCCCTTTTATATACTTTGACCGCGCGTTTATGATCCTCTGCGCACACAGAGCGCAACTTTGCGGCAAAATTCGCCTTTTTCGTTGCATTTTCCTGTTTTTGCGCAATTGTTTGTTTCGCATGCGCCTGTTTGCGGCGGGGCCTGGCGGCTGGGTGGGCGCCTTGTGGGAGGGATGGCAGGTTTGCAGCGCACGGTTCCCGTTTTTTTGCGGCGCGATGGGTACACCGCGCCCCTGCAAACGGTTTGCGGTGTTTGCGGCGGCGGGTGCGGGTTTGGTGGATTGCACGCCCGCCAACGGGACGCCGTTCTCCCTTTACAACGGGGTGCGGGTTTGCTGCAGATATGCCATTCGCTTTTTTGTCCCCCCTGCCCCGCCCCTGATTCCCGGTTCCCCCTTGCCGATCTCTATCTGCGCCAGCTCCTGAGGTGCATCTGAGAGCAACGAAAATAGCGGATCTTTCGCAAGCACAAAATCCGGCTGCGTTTGCTGAAACAGACGAGCTTTTTCTTTGTTTTCAGATACACCTCCAGCTCCCAGCTTTCAATCTATCCTGTGTAAACTGCAACCCCTCACGCGCCATTCTGTGCGGCACTTACCTTATAATATAGGGGTGCTGCCCTGTGTAAATTTGCAACTGATCTATTTGAAGCAGCTGTGAGCTGTTGCAATTTTGCACAGGGTATTGCCCGCATTCTGTGCCGAACATTCCCGAAACGTGTTGGAAAAACGCACAGGATTGCCTTGTTTCCCTATGCCGCTTACCGTTGGAAAAACGCACAGGTTACCCCCGGAACAGTTGCATTTTACACAGGGTATTCCCGCTCCCCTGCCCCGCCGTGACCCGCGTACCTGTTGGAAAACCACACAGGATAGGCCCGTTCCCCGTGTTGCAATTTACACAGGTTTGGCTGTTTTTGGCTTATTTGCAACTTTACGCAGGTTGCTTTCCGCACAGGAAAATAGTGGTGGAATGCACAGGCTGCAGTTGGTTGAACACACAGGTTTGCGTTGTTAAATTACACAGGCTCTACCTATTACTAATATAGAACTAAACAACTAAGCCATAATAACAACCAGAGGTAAGCCGGGAGATGGGGGAGAACGGGAAAAAATTGGTGTTGCCATTCCATCAGGTTACAGAACCCTGAAACAGCAGGACAGAAAAGCACAATAAAACCCTGTGTAACCTGCACCCGGGCTGCAGCCCCCACAGGATATATGGCAAACCACAACGCGGGTGTTGCATTTTGCACAGGGTAATGACGGTGAAACCCTGTGTAAATTTGCAATTCTTGCGCTGGACAACAGGATGTGCTATAATGTTTAGCATGATGTGCGTGACCACCCGGGATACAGCAACCGATATAGGAGGCCCCTGCTTATGGCGGCAAGTAAACAGAAAAAAGATGATCCGTTTGTCGTTACGTTTGAAGAACGCGGGGACCAGACCATCGTTCGCAAATCCAATGACCTTGTACAGATGACGCGCAACAACCTGACGCTGAGCCAGCAGCGCCTGATGCTGCATATTTTTTCGATGATTAAGCCGGAGGATACGGACCTGCCCTCTTATGAGCTGAGCATTTATGATTTTATCAAGATGACCGGCATGGACCCGCACAGCGGGGCGCTGTACAAGCAGGTGCGCAAAAATATTGAGGAGCTGGCCAACGCGCCCATCCAGTGGATCAAGAATAACGGAACTTCCACGGTGGAAACATTCCGCTGGATCGATAAAGTGCGCATTGATGAGGGCCGCGCGCGCATGACCATCACGCTGGATCCGGTGCTGAAACCGCACCTGGTGCAGCTGAAAACCCTGTATACCACCATGGATGTGACCTACACCATGCTGATGCGGTCCACCTATTCCATCCGCATTTACGAGCTGTGCAAGAGCTACCAGAGCCTGTACCTGAAAAAGAAAGCGGCCGGGGAACCGCTGGTATGGAACCTGAGCATGCTGTATGAACAGCTTTCGTATACGGCCAACCGATGGTCGGATTTCCGCCGCCTGGCACTGGAAAAGGCAAAGGCGGAAATTAACGAAAAGACGGATATTATTTTTAATTACGATGTGTACGAAAAAAAAGGGCAGAAGGTTCTTTCGCTGGTGGTAACGATTGACCCGGTGGATGATGCCGCCGCACAGGCCAACCTGGACAGCATCAACAGCACAGTGCGCAAAAAGAGCAAAAAGAAGGGCCGCCCCACCGTGGCGATTGAGGATTCGCTGCTGGATGACCCCAGCGTGATCACCTTTGATTATGTTTCGGCACCGGAAACAACGATCCCCTATTCCTTTGGACGCCACCGCACCGAGCTGCGGGAGGAAATTGTTGTGAAAGCGCGCATGGATCAGCTGCGCGCGGAGATTACGCCCGAAGAGCTGCACGCGGTGGAAGTGATCATTGATGTGTTGGCTGATGCCTGCTGCACCATCCAGGCAGGCGATGGCGAGCAGGACGGCGGCAACAAAACGGTGTTTGGAAAGATGAATGCCATCATCCTGGATTGCGGTGGGCTGACCAGTTGGCTGGCCGGTGTGGCACCCCGCTATGCACAGGAGATCATTCCCCGGTCGCAGACGATGCGCAGCCCGGCGCGGTACCTGAACAAGGTGCTGCGCGAGGATATGGATAACTACCGCATTTATATTTTCCGCAAGGCAAAGCCGGCAGCCGAACCCAAAGAAGAGCTGTTGGAAGCGGAGTACCATGTGATGGATGAGCCAGTGCAGCAAACGATGCCGGAGCCTGAGCCGCCCAAGGTAGAGCTGATTCCCGAAACGATTGTAAAACGGCAGGATATGCGAAAAGAGTTTGCAAAGTTTGTAGATGATGGATACCTGGAAAAGACGTTGACGAGCGGCCAGCGCGGCGCTTACCACGAAATTTACCGCCACCTGGCAGCGCGGTGCGTGCCATCGCCTTCCAGCCTGCGCAATGGGCTGAAAGACGAAATGCGGCTGCATTACCTGGCCTGCATGAATGAAGTGATTGAAAAGTATGGCAGCCTGACCCCGTTGATGGAAGCTATGGCGCATGAACTGGACTTTGATGTGTTCTGGGCAAAGGCCGCCAAGGACCCCAACGTGAATAACCCGATGGGGCTGTTCTACCACATTATTGAAGAACGCGCACTGAACCCGATCGGCACCATAATGAACGACCAGGCACAACGGCAAAAGGTTGCCGCCAAGGAAAAAGGTGAAAAAGATAAGTGGCACAACGAAAGCTGGATGGATGCTTTTGAGGAAGATATCCCGGATGACAGCGAAGAGTAATTGAGATGAAGCGGAGCGGAACATCCGGGAGCGCTATTATAATAAGGTAAGCAGCGGCTGGCAGATTGCTGGCCGCTGCTTTTTTGTTGGGGTGCAGCTGAAAAATGGAAATATCCGGCGTTTTTTGATTTCAGATAGACCTTGGGATAATAGGTGAGAATGAAGGTACGTGAGCGGGAGTGCCTGGATGAAGTGAAGAAGGATGGGAAGGAAAAACGGCAGAGAAAAAGCGTGAACAGCAACGAAGAGATGCCTGCATAATATTCGTCAAAATATCCGTTGACACACGCGAAGCATATGATATAATAGAAGCTATAACAGCAACGAAGAGATGCCGCACGGCATGGGGTACCCGTTTTTGCAACCCGCGGTATTGCCTTAGATTAAGATGCCAGCGTGCGGTACCGCCAAAAGAACCGAACAAAAGGCAAAGATTAACCGACAGCAACGAAGAGATGCCTACACAAAGGCGCTCGCAAGGAGGAAAACAATGGGATATTGTATCTCAGTCTGCATTGAAAAAGGCGGCGTGGGAAAAACCGTTACCGTCTGCAACCTGGCGGCGCTGATGGCGCAGGACGGCAAGCGGGTGCTTGTGGTGGATATGGATGCCCAGGGCAACTGTACCTATACCCTGACGGGCGCCCGTGTAACCGATAATACTTTTGACCGCGCTGGCGTGTATGATATGTTCCGTGCCTATGGCATCAGCGGCACGCAGAACTATATTTCCCGCACGCAGTTTGATAATATTGATATAATTCCGGCAAATGGCAACACCCCAATGGCGGCCAAGCAGCTGCAAATCCTGGAACAGTCCGAAAGCACCAGTATCAATATGTTTTTGGCCATGTGCCTGGCACAGGTTGCCGGCGAATACGACTATATTTTGATCGATACCCCGCCGTCCCGCGATGTAATGGTGACCAACGCCCTGATGGCCAGTGACTTTGTGCTGATCCCCTGCGTGTGCGATGACTACAGCCGTGACAGTGTGTACCGCACTGTGGCCATGTGCCAGCAGTTGGAGCACGATGAGGGCGAAAAAATTGATGTTTTGGGCATTATCCTGACTATGGTGGAAAAAACTGCCCTGACCGAAGTGATCCGCAATGAACTGCGGGAAAGCCAGCTGGGCAGCAAGCTGTTTGCTGCCGAAATCCGTAAGGGACAGGCTGTAAAGGATAGCACCCGCCTTGGTGCGCCGGTTGTGCTATGTGCACGCAGCAGCAACCCGGCAAAGGATTATGCAAAGGTGTATGCCGAGCTGAAAACGCGCGTTGAACAGGAGGCAGAGTGATGGCAAGCAAACTGGACCGACTGCAGAAGAAAGGCTTTAAAGTAAACGAAGCAGCGTTAAGTAAGATCGCGCGCGGCGACCAGGAGCCGGGCGGTGAATACAGCGAGATCAATATCAATGATATTGAAGAAAACCCGGATAATGCCCTTTACCGTGAGCTGGATACCGAGGAAGATATTGCGCTGCTGGCCGATGATATCCGCCGCGCGGGGCTGCTGCACAACCTAGTTGTGTTCCCTAAGACCGGTGTTGGCGGAAAATATGTGCTGCTTTCCGGCGAGCGCCGCCTGCGTGCGCTGCGCCTGTTGGTGGAGCAGGATAAACGCGAGCAGGAAGAAAAGCAGCTGCCCAACCGCATGAGTGAATGGCAGAAAGTGCAGTGCAAAGTGGTGCGCAACTTGACGGAAAACGAAAAAGTTGTGTATATTGACAGCGCAAACCTGCAAGTGCGCGGCGGCATCAGCAATGAACGTGTGATGCGCCAGGCGGCGGCGCGTTTTGTGGAAAACCTGCAGAAAGCACCGTATAACCTGAGCGCAGCGGAAGCGAAAAAAGCGCTGAAAGAGGTCAGCCCGCTGAATTCCCGCACGATTGATAAGGCGCTTTCGATTCAGAATGATCTCAACCCTGATCTGCGCCGCTTGCTGGATGAGGAATTCCTGAACCGAGCCGAGTGCGAAACCTATCTCCGCTTGACCCTGGAAGAACAGGCCCGTGCAGCCGCAATGTTTTTGAAAATCGCAGCCCTTGACCCACGCAGCCATGAGCGCCGCGCCATCAAGGACGCATTGACCACAGCCATGCTGGATGTAGCAGTGGAACGCCGCAGCATGCAGGAGCGCGAGAGCGTATTTGCAGCAGCGTTGCAAAATGCACAGGATGCAATCGGTCAGGCCAAGACGCAAGAAAACAAGGCGGCGGCAGTAGATAAAGACCACAACTTTATTTCGGCCAAGCTGCCTACCACGGCCCGCAAACTGCGTAAAATTGCAGCGGCAAAAAATATTGAAGCTAAGATCCGCAGTTATACGGCAGAGGACCGCAAAGCAATGTCGGACCAGATGCAGGAGCTGATTGCGGCAGCGCAGGAGCTGAAAGCACTGATTGATGCTGTGGAATAATCCAGATCCACGAAAGCAGCAAACAACAAAAATCCATGCAAATAGGAATACAGGAATCCACGATATGAAACAGCGAATTGTCATCCGGCTGCACCTAGCTGTGCGGGCAGTGCTGCAAAGCGAAGCGGACTGGCGCGGCACGCGGCTGGGCACCCTGACATCGGAGCTGATCCATGAACAGGCTGCGAAAGCGCGCCTGTGCGGGGTGCAGAATTACGAGTTGAACCCCGTCAGCAGCCGCTATGTTCCCGTTACAAACGGGACAAAATATAAGCAGACATCTGGTCTGGAGCAGATCTCCATCTATCTGAACGATGAGGATATGCAAACCCTGAAAGAGCTGGCACTGGCCAACGATAGTGTGCGTGTGATCAACGGCAGGCAGGCAATCACCTACCGATATGTTGTTCCCGGAATGCTGCTGAACGACCCGGTATTTACGGGGCTGACAGAGCAGAACAGCACGGCAGGGTAAGCACTTCAAAATCTTGAATAAATCAAAGGCGGCACCGCGTTTTTTGAAAGACGCGGTGCCGTTTTGTATACAAAGCAGCCTGAAAATACTACAAAACATAAACCTGTGCGAAATTACAACAAAACGGATAGAAGATGAGAATAGGGAAAAAAGGAGAAATATGTTGGAATTTTACACAGGTTTACAGAGCAAAACATGAGGAAAAGCGCGATGCAGCGTTTGCGAAATAAAGCGGATTTTGGGTGAATCAGGTGAGGGGAACCAAAAAAGAGGGGAAACCTGTGTAAATGGCAACAATCTGCAGGGTAAATTACCTTTTTATAATACGACAGGGATAGTAATACCCTGTGTAAAGATGCAACACTGTACGCTGCGAAAGGGAAGAGTTGCAATTTTACACAGGGTATTGGTTATTCTGTCAGCCGGAGTAGAAGGAAAACACTAAAAACAAAATGGCATATATGAACCATATTATACGATTTGGAATTAAAACAGCCGACCAAACGATAGGATTTGGCGGGATAGGGAGAAAGGCGAAAGTTGATATGGAGAGAGCGAGGGCAGAGGTTGGCATGCTGCTTGGTAGACAAAAACGTGGAAACGTGATGTGAAATGGCGGGAATACAACGCTATTTTTGTATTAAGCTTATTAAATAATACAATTTGTATTTCGGTACAGAGAATCTCTTTGGAAACCAAGCGGGAATAATTTGACGATTTAAGCAATAGTAGATGGCCTGCAACTTGAGAAAGTATTGGCAACACCGCATAATTCCCGCCTTACGGCTTAAGCACCGCTTCGGCGGCTGCGGCACGGCATCTGCG
>OLON01001146.1_pt1 | contig 15958 bp, 11 predicted proteins | sample 1672691 | NCBI WGS metagenome assembly OLON01 (sample SAMEA3136714, study PRJEB25190) | human gut metagenome | biome: human gut; feature: human-associated habitat; material: faeces | place: Austria | collected 2013
CTTAAAACAGCTGATTCATCAACAAGTCTATCATTTATAAAGTTGTAAACTGGTGATCTATAATAGAAGTAAAAAAATATGTCTGCAAAGGAGGCTTTGGGAGAAAAGAAGAACAGAAAAAAATAAATCGAAAAAATTTTAAAAATCTTAAAACTTTTTCGAAACTCACATTGTCTATATAGTGAAAACAATAAAAAACACATAAAGGAGAAAAGAGATTATGAAAAAACAGAAAGTATTATCACTCATTTTAACAGCTGCATTATGTGTCAGCACACCAGCATCTGCCATGGCAGCAGAATTTAGCAGCGGATCTGAAAACGATGCAGTACAGGTGGCAACAGAGGAGACCACTGAGGCTACAACAGAAAATGCATTCACAGACAGTACAGATGGTGAAGGAAATGCAAAGGTAACAGAGGAAGCAGTAGATGTAACTGACTTTGCGCCGGAAGCAGAGTATGGAGAAGATGATGCAACACTGAATGCGGAGGCTGGAAGTGATATTGATAATGCAACGTCTATTTCATTAAATACAAAGTATACAGGAGCATTATCAGATAATAATGATGCTGATTTCTATAAAATTACATTAAATGAAGCTGGTTTATTTAATATTAAAGGTATTTTCAGGACATCTCATGTCAGATGGACAATATATGATGATTTTGGCTCAAGATTGGATTACGAAACTGATTCTATAGATAATTTAAGCCAGCGTGGAACATTTGATAATTTCTGGTATTTAACAAAAGGAACTTATTATATTTCAATAGATCGTGATGGATATCGTACAACTGGAGCATATTCTTTTACATTAACACACAAAAGCGCAAATGAAACGATTCCAGAAGATCAAGGGGGATCTAATAATAGTGTAGATGATGCAGATGAAATTTCTTTAAATAAGGTGTATAAAGCTCAACTTGCGCTTAATGACAGTGCTGACTGGTATAAATTTATGCTTCCTAAGGCAGGAACTGTGAAATTCATAGTTAGAACACCGCATCATGATGTAATATGGTCAGTTTACGAAGAAGTAGATGGCATTATAAATAAGATTGCTGATCAGGGTTCGGGCTCTGCCACATTGGAAAGAGATTTGAATCTAAATGCAGGAAATTATTATTTAGCAATAACTCGATACAATGCAGATACAACTTATCAATTTAAAGTCCAGCCCCACATCCACAGTTGGAAAAATGAAATCACCAAAGCTACACTCACAGAAAACGGTACAATTATTCCGAGATGCGCCTGCGGCGAGACTGGAACAATTAAAACAATTTACTGCCCGAAAACCATTCGTTTATCCAAAACAAGATACAAATACAACGGCTACGCACAGAAACCAACCGTAAAAGTAATCGGCAGTGACGGCAAAGTGATCAGTCCTTCCTATTATAAAGTAACTTACAGCAGAGGTTTAACAGCAAAAGGTAAATACACAGTAAAAATTACTTTCAAAGGCAGATATTCCGGCAGCGTCAAGAAATACTTCAAAATCGTATAAATAAATTTTTCTCCCGTCCCCACAGATTCATGTGGTCTGTGGGGACGGTAATAATTTTTTTGAATTTATATAAATGCTATAACGACTATAAAATAATCACAAAACAACGATAAATCACAACCAAACAAAAACATCATGTATAAAACAAAAAAATAAAACACAGACAGGGGAGAAAAGCTATGAAGAAAAAGACATGGAAAAGAGTAATTGCTTTATGTACAGTATTTGTGATGTTGCTCACAGCAGCTCCAGTATATGCGAAAAAACAGGAGGGATATTCGGCAGAATTTTTCAAAAAGCTGACAGTGGCATTTCGCGCACCCTATGAGAAGAATGATCTGATGGCAGTAGGCAGTATTACCGGAATGGGTCAGGATAAAGTAAAAGTTAAATCCAGTAATCCGTCCGTTGCACGTGTGGTAAGAGATAATAAAACCGGAAACTATGCAAGTTTTTCAGCAAAACCAGTGAAACCCGGAAAAGCAACTTTTTATATAACGCCAGAAGGTAAAAAAACGTATGTTATTAAAATTAAAGTTATCAAGTATCAGAATCCAGTGGAATATGTTAAGGTTGGTGACACTGTAATTAAGGGAAGCGATCTGGACAGAACAGGAAATGTTAATCTCAGCTATGATAAATTTGCAGGTAAAAATATAAAATTTGTCATGAAAGCGATAAATAAAGATGGATGGAATATCAAGAAAAGTGATGTTATTGCACGCAGTGGCAGCGGACAGAAACCATATATGAAAGAGCTGGGGAAAAATGGCACTTTTAGATTATCCGGAAAGAAAGGAACGTTCCAAATTACCATGTATTTAAAAAATCCTCAGCAGATTCAATATCTTTATTTTACAATAACCTTTAAATAATATCATAGGACAAAGGTTTTTAGTCCTGATCATTCAATAAAAGAAACAACAAAAGAAATAAAAAAGAAACCAAAGACAAAGCCGGGAGGTGAGAAACATGGATAAGCCTTATCAGAGAGATATTGAACTGCTGCGAAAAGAGCTGGAATGCTATAAATATGTGGCAGATAACTGTAAAAAAGAGCACAGTGAACAGTTCCAGAGATATCTGACCACAACCTGCCTGGAACTCCGCTATGCGATTGAAACGATGGAAGAACGCCAGAAAACAGCGGTAAAAGAGCTGGAGGTACTTTCGCTGAGAGAACGTGAAAGAATGCTGGAACCACTCTTTCAGGCAGCAGAGGAAATTTCAGACAATGCAAAAGGAAAATCCTGTCAGGAACTTTCCGGCTATATTCAGCAGTTTATTACGGGATTTCTCATGGATCTGGTAGATTACAGATACCAGCCGGGATAAAAAGCAGATAACAGATGTATGTGAAAAAGAAAAAGTAAAAAGATTCGAAAAAGACATAAGAAAAAGAAAATAAAAAAGTCATATAAAATGAAAAGGAGTGCAGAAAATGAAGAAGATAAAAAAAGCAGGCAAATATTTCATGACAGTTTTACTGGTAGCTACTTTACTGTTTACATGGTGTGCACAGAGCACAGTTACCGTATCCGCAGCTTCCAAAGCTACCTACACGATTAAGAAAATAACACAGAAGAAAAGTTATAAGAAAGTAAGTGCCAGCTATTTATATGAACTTCCACAGTTAAAGGGAAGCAGTGCAGCGGTGAAAAAAATCAACAAATCACTGAAAAAAGACTATCAGAAAGATCAGGAAAACAGAGAGAGTTTGTTTGACTGGTTTGAGAGCAGCAAAAATTATGGCTATGAACGTGCATTTGTCAGTCATACAACATGCAGTGCATCTTATAATCAGAACGGATATATCAGTTTCCGCTATGGAGTAAACTGGTATGTTGGAACTGCCGTCTATGCCTATGAATATGGAAAAACTTACAGACTGAGAGACGGAAAAGAACTGGGAATCCAGGATGTAGTGGCAGGAAAGGCAAGCAATGTCAAGAAAACAATCGCAACCAAATACGCGAAAGAAGTTGCTGAAAGAGGATATTCCTACATTATGAAAATGAATCTGTCAGATTTTCAGTTCTTTCTTATGCCTGGAAAGAAAGTAATCGTATATTTTGGACCAATACAGCCGATGGGAGGACATGGTCCGGCACAGATTACACTGAAATCCAAAATGTAAAAATCAGATCACGGACAGTTACATAAAAAGAAATTCCACAATTTTAAGAAGGAGAACCGTCTATGAAGAATAACACAGTGAAATCGTTATCAATTCTTCTTTCAGTGTGTATGCTTGGAACCTCTGCCGTGAGCGCAGCAGAATTTTCTTCCGGTCCGGCTACAATAGAGACAGCTCCGGCACAGGTAGAGATTCCGGATGCGGTAAATGAGGACACAGATGCAGCGAACACAGAAACTCAGAACATACAGGAAGACACTATTGATCCGGCAGGAACTCTCACAGATCAGAACAGCACAGAAAAAAGCGAAGAAGAAGCATTTGGCACCGGAGAAGAAACATTTTCCGATGAAGAAAAAAATGAGGAATTTTCCTCAGAGGAAGAAATTCCGGAAGCAGAAGAGGAAGTGGTGGCAGGTCCTGTGGACCCCACTCTGGAAGCCAGAATGAAGGACTCAGCAGTGGAAGCAGACATAGAAGCAGACCCAAATGTAAAGACCACCTGTAACGTGTACACCGGAAACAGTGTGGAAGCACAGGATTACGATATGTATGGTCATCGCATCAGTTCTTATCTGACAACCAGCCCGGACGGCGGGCTGATGCGTGTTCAGGCAGGGGCGATTGATGATAAGGTTCTGGTAGAGTATTACGACAACTCCTATAACATTCAGCGGACAGTAACCGTTCCGCTTGCACTTCCATTGTTTGGTGCATTTTACGAAAGTGGCAGCAATTATTATATTCTGACAGGACAGAATAACGACAGCCAGGACGATAACAAAGAAGTCTACCGTGTAACCAAATATTCCAAAGACTGGAAAGTACAGGGTTCCTGCAGCCTTACCAGCAGCACGAAGGGAATCAATACTGTGCATCCATTTGAGGATGGCTCTGCGCGAATGACAATGAATGGAAACTATCTTTATGTAAGAACCTGCCGTACCATGTATGCATATGCGGTTGATGGAAGGAATCATCAGTCGAATCTTACATTTTCCATTGATACTTCCAACATGACTCTGGCAGATCATTATGGCAGTGCGCTTGGCACGAAGTACGGCTATGTTACCCATTCTTTCAACCAGTTTATTCAGGTTGACAATGGAAAACTTGTGGGGCTTGACCAGGGTGACAGCCACCCGAGAGCACTTGTGCTCCTGAAATATCCTTCAGATTTAAGTGAAGGCAAATTTGCACCGAAATCACAGGAAAATGGCTGTGAAGAAATTCACTTTATGGATTTTCCGGAAGGTGGAGGAAACTATACGGGGGCTTCTGTGGGGGGATTTGAATATTCAGATTCTGCATATCTGACAGCAGGAAACTATGACAGTGGCGGAATGTATTCTTCCCGAAATGTATTCGTAGCTTCTGTAGCAAAATCAGGTACAACACCTACAGTAAAATATTTTACCAGTTATTCCGGTGAAGACAGTGCATCCACACCATATCTGATCAAGACAGGAAGTAATCAGTTCATACTGATGTGGTCGAACCGCGGAACGGTTTACTATACCATGCTGGATGGAAATGGAAATCGGGTGGGAAGTACTTACAGCATGACCGGAAACCTTTCAGACTGCAAACCTTCCGTTATCAATGGAAAACTAATCTGGTACACCTGGCATGACAACGCAAATGTATTTTACGAGATCAATCTGTCCTCTCTTTCTTCAACCCGTGCGGTGAAAATCGTCAATGGCCATCAGTATGTTTACGGAAAAGTGACCGACGGCAGAGTTACAAGAAAGTGTAAGAACTGTAATCAGAATCTGGGAAGCGTATTAGTTCCGACAGGAATAGGCAGAGTTTCCTATAAAAAAGAAAACTCTAAACGTGCACTGGAATCCGGTCAGAAATTTTCTGCCGGACAGAGTTATGAAATAGAATGGGAAACACAGCATAAGAACTGGAGCAATGACCTGGATGCAATGGATGACTGTGTGGTCAGCAGTTCTGATGAAAGTGTTTTATCTGTAAAACAGACAGATGAGACTCATGCAGTGATCACAACAAAAAAATCAGGAAAAGTAACTCTGACGATCGCTCCAAAATATAATCCGGAAGCAGCCTTAAATATTGATCTTTATATCGATATGCATTTGCTGGATAATAATGGATATAAAATCACATTTTCTCCGTATAGTTCTACTTATAATGGAAAAGAACAGAAGCCAAAAACAATTCTTCAAGGTCTTTCAGGCGGCAAATGGCAGGATCTTCAGGAAGGAAAAGATTATACAGTCAGTTATGACGGAGACTTTATCAATGCAGGAACATATACAGTCACTGTAACAGGAATAGGCAGTTATATGGGAACGCTAAAGGACAGGTTTACGATTAATAAGAAAAGCTTAAGAGACGGATGCACAGTTACACCGACAAAGGATTCTGTCAGCTATACTGGCAAGGAACAGAAGCTGGATTTCATAGTTAAGGACGGAGACAGAACACTGGTTCCGGATAAAGATTATACGGTTACATACAGAAACAACATAAATGTAGGTACCGCTACAGCAACAATCAGCGGAACCGGAAATTATACAAGCTATGTCACAACCACTTTCAAAATCACTCCGGCTCCGACTGAAAAACCGGGCAAACCAGACCAACCAGAGAAGCCGGATCAACCGGAGAAACCGGACAAACCAGAGAAATCAGATATCAGCAAGTGCACAGTAACGCTTTCAGCAACGTCTTTCAAATATGATGGGAAAGAGAAGAAACCATCCGTAACAGTAAAAAATAGAACAAAAGTCCTCACTGCAGGAACCGATTACACAGTCAGCTACAGCGACAACATAAAAGCCGGAACAGCTAAAGTCGTGATCACCGGAAAGGGAAACTATACCGGAAGTGTAACCAAAACATTCAAGATTGTAGAAGAGACGAAAGGAAACGATGACATCAGCAATGCTTATGTGCTTCTTTCGAAAAATTATTACGTGTATGATGGAGAAGAACACAAGCCGACAGTTACCCATGTATATGTAAACAATAAACTGGTCGATCCGAAGAATTACACTGTTACATATTCCAAAGATCTTGTAAATGCAGGAGAACCGGAGATAACAATTACCGGAACAGGAAGCTTCACCGGAACCTGCAAGACTACATTTACCATTGCATCCCGTGAATTTTTAAACTGTACAGTCATAGATCCGGAGGGACCATTTTACTATTATGAAGGAACTGCTTATACACCTAAATATGTAGTCAAAGACGGAGATAAAACTCTGGTAGAGGGAAAAGACTACAAAGTTACCTATAAATATAACGATAAGCCGGGACATTCCTGGAATACGATCGAGGGTATGGGAAACTACAGAAATGATGCGATTCAGAGACAGTTTTACATCATTCCGCCGCTCTTAAGTGAATGCGTGGCATCTCTGGAGCAGAATCCGGTCATTTATGAGGGGCATCCGGTAGAACCGAATATCATCGTAAAATTCGGAGAAAAAACACTGAAACTGAATCAGGATTATACAGTCAGTTATGTGGGAAATGACGGACCTGGTACAGCAATTGCATATATTAACGGAAAAGGAACTTACAATGGTCTTATCATTCTGAATTTTACGATTAAAAAAGCAAATGCCAAAACAAAAGATCTCAGTAAAGCAAAAGTCACGATTTCCGGCGATGCAATACACTATGAAAAAAGAGTCGAAATGCCGCCTGTAACTGTGGAACTGGATGGAAAAGTTCTGACCAAATCTGTAGATTTTATTGTAACATTCAGAGGCAGTGTCGGAGCAAAGACAGGAACTCTGGTTATTACAGGAAAGGGCGACTATACGGGCGTGATTGAAAAGCCGGTTAATGTTGTTTACAAAGATACAACAAATACAGAACAACCAAAAGATATCAGCGGCTACACAGTGGGAATCGGAGGAGATACCTTTACCTATACCGGCTCTGAGATTAAACCAAAAGTTCAGGTCTCATCAGAAACAGAAACTCTGAAAGAAGGAACCGATTATACCGTTTCCTATAAAAATAACATTGAAGTTGGCACAGCAACTGCTGTTGTAAAAGGAAAAGAAAATTATACAGGTACCCTGACAATTACTTTCAAGATCGTGAAAAAATCTCAGGATGATGGAAATAAAGATAAGATTTCTGTCGGAAAATGTGACTTTATTGTTATGGATGATGAAGAAACCTACGATGGTACCGCTCACAAACCGGATGTAATCGTTGCCTGGCTGGAGAATAAACTGACAGAAGGAAAAGATTATACCTTATCCTACAGCAATAATGTAAATGCCGGAACTGCGAAAGTGACCATCACTGGTATAGGAAAATATACCGGATCTGTTACCGCAAGTTTCGAAATCAAACCGGCTTCTCCTGAAATTCAGGCCAAAAACAAGACTGTAGATATGGGCAGCGGAAAACAGAATATCATGGAGAATGTCCGGACAGATGCGAAGATAACCTGCATCTCTGATGCTCCTGGCATCGTAGAAATCTCCGGCTATAAATTTATTCCAAAGAAACCGGGAAAAGCTACGATTATTATCACTACAACAGGGGAAAAGAATTATTTTTCAATGGATTTGGTCAGACTTACAATCACAGTACGTCCGATTAATACACAGAAACTCACCCTGAAATCCAGCGCCAGAGGAAAAATGACAGTCTCCTGGAGTACCGCGAAATCTGTCAGCGGGTATGAAATCCAGTACAGCAGATCAAAGAAAATGAAAAATGCACAGTCTCTGACAATCAAAGGAAAAACCACACAGGTAACCCTTAAGAATCTGGCTAAGAAAAAAAATTACTATGTACGCATCCGTACTTATAAAACAACCAACGGTAAAAAATACTATTCCACATGGAGCACCGTAAAAACTGTTAAAGTGAAATAACGGATGCAGACAGTAATTATTTAGTTGTATTTGTCTGACTGTTCTGTTCCGGTATAAATTCCATAATATCGGAAATCTCACAGTAGATAACCTGACACAGCGTATTCAGAGTGGTAGTCGTGATCGGTCTGCCGCTTCTGAGGCGCTGGATCGTGTCAGGAAGGATTCCATGCCGGTTGATCAAAGCATACGTGCTGATCTGACGATTGGCAATGGTTTTCCAGAATGGTTCATAAGAAATCATAGCATTCACCTCAATATAATAGAAATGTTAACATGATTCTTATTACCTATATGTATGTTTAAACATCTATTTTATGAAACACAAAAAACGGAAAAGATATTCAAAAACGTAAAATTACGGAAAAGATATTGAAGGGAAGAAAAAAGAGGAAGTGAGAAAACGATGGGATTTTTTGAAAAAGTGACAGAAGTGTTAAAACCGGTCGGGAAAGAGGCTGCGAAAGCTGTAAAAAATATGGCAATTTCCATTTTAAGGAAAAAGAATGCAAAATTCAGATTTTGTCCCAAATGCGGGAAAGAAATCAAAGAGAAAAAAGGTAAGTTCTGTCCGAACTGTGGAGCTTTACTTGAAGTAGCAGAAAATATAAAAAGAGCAGGCAGGGATACGAATCAGAAAAAGAAAGAAAAGCTGCAAATGCCACAAAAACCGGAGCGTATTTTAATTGCCAGTGCAGTATGTGTCGCAGTAATCGTTTCGGCTGTAACTGTCAGAAATTTTTATCCGGGAAAATCGCATGTCGCTTCAGTTGCTGGAATGAAAGCAGGTGAAAAAGAAGTATTAAAACCACATTTCAATAAAAGCATTTTGCCGGACAGTTTTTCCAAAAAGCAGAAGCAGGAACTGAAAAAAATATATGAAAGTGCTTATGAAGATGAAGCTTCTGCATTGGATGAATATATTGTTGCAAGAGCAAAGAGCGTTGATGAGGATGGCAGTAAGAACAGTGAATTTGATGAGGTATTGAATACTACCGAAAATCTGTATCAGATGATCAATCAATGGGATCCAAATCTGAAAAATGTTCTTGCGGAAGAAGCTGGATACCAGATGGGAGACAGTCCATTGCAGGAATATGCCATTGAGAGTGGAGTAGGAGCCTTACTTGGAGATGATGAACTTGGACAGACATTACGAAGTGTGGCTGTAGCTGCCGGATATTCTTTTATAAAAATGGTGGAGGACTGGAGTTCAGCTCAGGATGAGACGACAATGGTAGCAGACAGTATGCTTCCCGTGCAGGTAAATGAAAAATATATTTTATCCAGAACATACGGAAATATTGGCCAGATGTTTGATGAAATTGAGTTGAAAGAAGGCTATACGATCGTAAAGAAAATATTGGATGAACGTCTGGAGGCACTGCGAACCCAAAGTCCATTGGTGGATGATCTGACCGAAATGGATTCATACGATACCTGGATCATGGCAGAAAAGTGTAGTGCCAGAACAGAAGCTATCAATCAGAAAAAAACAGAAAGATACCAGAGGCTTTATCAGGCAAAAAGCCGTCTTCTGGAAGCAATTGGCATCCAGGATGTAACTGCGGTACTTGGAAATATGGAGCAGGATGAGAAATCAGCAGATATGGATGAAGACTGGAATACAGACGAAGAAGAGGATACAGACTTAAATGATCAGCTTGGCAATATTACTGAGCAGTATATTTATGAACTCTCGGATGATAAAGGAAAAGTTTACAGTATGTTTTCAATGCCAACTGTGAATGTGGGAAGTGCATTAAATGAAAAAGGAATGTATTCACTTACGCTTGGAACTCTGGAAGATGAATGTGAATATCATGTGGTTCTGGATAAAGATGGAAGGATTCTGTTTAAAAGTCAGGAGCAGACAGAGGAGCAGGAAAAATGCATTTATTATGATATAACACCAAGCGGAAATGTTCTGAGAAAAACCTTTCATTCTGATTTTGAACATGGTGATTATCAGGTCCTTGAATGGGTGAAACCAGATGGAACCAGTAAGAAATTGCTGGAGGGTGGATATATTACGCTGTATACAGATGAAAATGGATATCTAACAGATCGTTATTGGAAACTGGGAGAGGAACAGAGTTATTACAGCGATTATTATGGATATACATGTGGATATACAAATGGAGACAGTCAGCAGACAAGTGGAATTATTGATATCAACAGAGGAAAACTGATTACGGATGATGAATACAATGAAATTATAGCTTCCCAGAACAACGCAGATACCAGTGAAGGAATCCGCTTAAATGAAAAGTATGTGCTGATAGAGAATAAAATTGTTGATAATTCAGGAAATACAGTTAAAAAAGTGGATAATGGAAGAGGCGTTAAAGATATTCGATACACAAACGGTGAATACTGGATCGTGACAAACTCCGACTGGTATTATATTCTGGATGATAAATTTTCACAGGTTCTGGCACCGGTCAAAATGCCGGTAAACAGTGATTATCGTATTCTGGAAGAGGGTTTGTTTATTGAAAATGCTTCAAAAGATGGAGATGATGATCTACGTCCGGATTATGCAGGAAGTTGTTCTCTGTATAATGATAAAGGGGAAGTGGCGTTAGATATAAAAGATGTATATATCAGTGATCTGAATGGATATATCTGTGGAAATGAAAATGTTGGCTGGACGAACCTTCGGACAGGAGAGCAGATGTTTTTGTCTTTGACAGACGGAATTACGGTTCAGCAGTGGGATACAGAAGCATAGATTTACCAAAGCCATAAATAGCCGAAGACGATAGATAACTGAGAATTGGAAAAACGATTAAAAATCATCAAAACTGATAAAATGATCAGAAATTAAAAAGCTCTGGCATCCTGAAAATTGGTTCCGTATAAAAAATCAGGATTGTCAGAGTTTTTTTGCAAAATATAAAACTTTTTCCGCTTTTCATTTGTCAGTTTAGTGAAAGGAGAAAAATTTCTATTTTTACAAAAAACTTTATTTATATGGGAGGAACTGCAAATGTGGAAATGAGCAAATTTATGAAGTGGTTTGTGAGTCTGCTGCAAAGAGAAAGGGGATATACACAAATGTCAAAGAAAGATAAAGAGCAGATATATCTGAAAACTGTCAAACAAAAGAAATAACAGAAAGACAATACCAAAAAATAAACTGTTGAATCGGAATGTTAAAAAATCTATAATAAAAACGACACTGATAAAGAAGGAGAAATCTATACAAATGAATTACAAACAGGCTGTGGAAGCAGCACTTCAGGGAAATGCGGATGCGTTTTCAGCACTTTATGAATCAACGCAGAACAATATGTATTATCTGGCCTTGAAATATATGAAAAATCCGGATGATGCGAAAGATGTTCTTCAGGATGCCTATATAAAAGCATGGCAGTCATTGCCGACATTGAAAGATCCGGAACATTTTCCGGCATGGCTTGGAAGAATCGTGGCAAATACCGCCAAAAATATGCTTGTAAAGAAAAAACCGGACCTGTTTTCGGAACTGGAAAAGGAAAATGAGGACGGAGATGAGTTCGTTTTCCAGATAGAAGATGAAAATACATCGTATCAGCCGGAACTGAATTATACACAAAAAGAAACACAGATTCTGGTGAGAGAACTGATTGACAGTCTTTCCGATGAACAGAGATTCTGCATCCTGATGTATCATCTGGAAGGGCAGAGTATCAAAGAAATTGCGGAGACATTGGATGTATCTGAAAATACGGTAAAATCCAGACTTAATTACGGAAGAAAAGCCTTAAAGAACAAAGCAGAAGAACTGAAAAAGAAAGGATACCAGCTCTACAGTATTGCTCCACTGCCACTCTTACTGTACCTGCTCCGCAGCGAAAGCAAGTCTCCTGCATTTACGCATGCAGCCAAAACAGTTATGCTTTCCAGAAAAGAAACCATTATGCAGCATGCAGGACAAAGTGTGCAGCTTTATAAGAATAATAACGGAAATGGAAGCGACAACGCCGGAAACGGTAATAATAACCGGAACGACAATGGTAAGAACGGAAATAACAGTAATCGAACGAATGACAGCAGTACAGGAAGTAATAGTACAGAAAGCAATAGTACTGGAACTAATAGCACTGGAAACAATAATGCAGAAAGTAATAGCACTGGAACTGATAATACTGAAGGTAAAACTAATACGACTAAAAACAGAAACAGTTCTGTAAATGGAAAAAATGTTTCCGGAACAGCTGCGAAATCAGCCGGTGTAGCAGCAAAGCATTCCTTTTTTGCAAGCACAGCAGGAAAAGTAGTTCTGGGTATAGCCGCAGGGCTTATTATCGGAGGAGGCGGTGCTGCAGGTGTGATGTACCTCCATGATACTTTAACAGCGGTACCGGTAACTCAATATGAACCAGAGGAAAATGAAACAGAACAGACAACAGAGGAAGAAGCTTCCCGAAATACTGCGGATATTACAGAAATCCCACAGGCAGAGACTGAGCAGGAAGAAGCAACACCAACACCGGAACCGTCTCCGACACCGGAACCGTCTCCGACACCAGAACCATCCCCGACGCCGGAACCGGCAGAGAAAATACTGGCAGATGATGAATATTCTTCTAAGATTGCCGGAAATCTGACCAAAGAAGAAATGGAATTTGTCCTGGCATATGGACCACAGGAAATGCCGATAGATGGAGACTCATATATGCCATATGCGATTACGCAGTTCGCACAGGGCAGAACAGCAGCCGGGGAGACATTCCTGCCAGAAGTCGGTCGTGGCACAAATGGATCCTATTTTTACAATCTGGCACAGTTTAACCGTTTGTATTCCGCATTTACTTCTTTCCAGCTTTCAGAAGATAATGACAGTGACACGGAATATGGTATAAATGTAGAAGGAGATAACATCTCTGTAATTCCGGGAACAATGGAATGGCATGCAGAGTGTACAATAAATTCAGCAGAATATACAGACACGGAGATGAAAATCCATTATACATATTTGAAAAGAGATCCGGAAGACGGAGAGTCAACGATCAATAAGGTGGCGACCCTGAAACCGGCAGAGAATAATCTGTATCGTATTACAAAAATAGAAGAAGATACGGGGACAGCAGATAATCTGGAAACAGAAGCGGTACAGGAAACAACTGCGGCAGAAGGTGAGTCGGATTCGGTTACAGCAGCTTACCAGGCTGTTCTTGAGCAGATTGCGGCAGCTCAGCCGGAAACAGAGTTCAGTGAGGAACTTGGAGAAGCACAATATTCTCTGGAAGGAACGCCAGTCTATACATTATATGATATGAACCAGGATGGAACAGACGAGCTGATCGTGGGACAGGGATTTTACGAAAGCAGTCCGATTGGGGAAATGGTTTATCGTGTGTATACCTGTGAAAATGATGGCTCCGGATACCAGGCAAAAAAAGTCAGCGGAACCTGGGGCGATAACTGTTCTATTTTCCGTGCTCCGGATGGAAATGGACTGTATTCTTATTATTTTTCGAGAGGAACTGGAAAAGAAAGCTACACACGGATCACGATTCAGGACGGAACAATCGTAACAGAACTTACAGATTATGAGACACTGATGGGCTCAGAGGAATCCAATTCATTTTATGAGCAGTACCACCTGAACATGACAGACGTCTCTGATCTGAGCGCACTGGGAAATTGATGTTTCTGTTCTGAGTGCACTGGAAAATTGGTGAGAATGGATAAATGTTGTATTGACCATAAAATCATGTAGCAGTACAATAATCTTACAAAAAATACTCAGAGATGAGTGAGAAAGGGAGAAAAAGTTTATGAAAAAAACGATGAAAAAACTCATTGCATTAGCAGTAGTATTTGTCATGCTGCTGACTGCAGTTCCGGCGTTTGCTTCCGGACAGTCCTGCATCTACGGAGAAGACACAGTATCCGCAGTATTTTATCCAAATCAGAAGATGCACAACCAGTACTTTGGAAGTGTAGGAAGCACAAAGAAAATACAGGTAAAATCCAGCAACTCCAGAGTTGGAGTGTGCGTTACAGAAAAGTATGAGTATGGCTATAGTCTTTATTTCAGAGCAAAAAGACCAGGAACAACAACTCTGACAATTAAAGTTGGAAATGAAACAAAAAAGGTTAAGGCAATTGTAGCAAATTACACGAATCCGGTATCTTCCATTAAGCTGGGAAGCACAACAATTTCCGGAAGAAAATTCAATAAAGCGGACAAAATTACTGCAAGCTATGCACCACATGCCAATAAAAAAGTAAAAGTCAATGTTAAAGGAAAAAAAGGATGGAAAGTTCTGTGTGTTGATTACTTAAAGAAGGGCTGGATGAAAACAGAAAGAGTAAAAAACGGAGCGAAAATTCCTGTAAATGGAGGACGTGGCTATATCGTTATGGTAACACTGGAAAATGAAAAAACCGGTTTACAGGAAATGGTACAAGTGACTTTAAACTAAAACCTGAAAATATAAAAGCGTAAAAGAACGTTGCATTTCAGGAAAAACATAGATGCAGCGGTTCTGATATAAGGAGAAGAAGATATGAAAAAATTATTAAAACGGATTTTGACAGTTACTTTAAGTATTATGATGATTCTGGCAGCAATTCCTGTTCAGGCAGCACCACCATCTTATCTGACGAAGAGCAAGACGATCACTCTGTATACGGGAAAAACTGCAAGACTTATGATGTATCAGAAAACATGGCTTGGCTTTTTTGCATCAGGAGTGGACAAAGTTAAATCTGTGAAAAACAGCAATCCATCTGTTGCGGAAGTATCAGCAGAATATGGAAGTATCTATGCAGCTCCGAAGAAAACGGGAAAAACCGTGATCACAGCAACAGATGGAAAAATTACTAAGAAATGTACTTTAAAAGTAAAAAAATATGAAAATCCGGTTGCATCTGTAAAAGTCGGAAATAAAACTGTTCCGGGCAGTAAGTTTGATGCAGATGCATATAGAGTTTTAAATTACTCTCAGTTTGCAAACAAGAGGAAAAAAATAACATTCAATCTGAAAAAGGGATGGTCAGTACAGGAAGTATATTACGCACAGAGTGGATGGATGAAATCTGAAGATATGCAGAACGGTGAGATTATCACAATTAAAGGCGGTAAAGGATTCCAGGTTGGTGCGGTAGTAGTAAATGACAAGACCGGACAGAGAGAGGACCTTCTTCTCTGGTTTAAATAAAAATAAGAAAATATTCTGGAGCATGATATGATTCTTTCGAGGGTCTATTGTTTCAGGATAGTCGAGAGATCTCTTTCAAAAAATAAATCTTTTTGGAGAGGTCTCTTTTTGTTATGAAAGTGCTGGAGGTTCAGTAATTAAGCAATTATGATCAGAAGATGGAAGTCGTGCTATGATTAGATCTACTTTTAACCGAAAAAACGAAAACGCCCGAAACGGTAGTGTAAAATAGTTTGTGTTTTTGGTAAAAAATAACTCCTTTTTGGTAAGA
>OLON01001148.1_pt1 | contig 15849 bp, 12 predicted proteins | sample 1672691 | NCBI WGS metagenome assembly OLON01 (sample SAMEA3136714, study PRJEB25190) | human gut metagenome | biome: human gut; feature: human-associated habitat; material: faeces | place: Austria | collected 2013
TGGGATTAATCGGTATGGGTAACAACCCAATGGTTGGAGCTACTGTAGCTGTTGCCGTTGCTATCGAAGAAGCTTGTAAATAATTTACAAATTCATATCAAAAAGTCTTGATTTTATCAAGGCTTTTTTATTTTATAGGCTATTTTGTATAAATAAATTATTACACTTTGAGTACTTCTATTTTTAGGGCTGTTTTACATTTGACACCTTTTCGACACCTTTTCGACACCCTAGCGTTTTTTTTGAACTATACAATTTTAGCTTATTTTTATTAAAAATTAGTGTTTAGGGTGTCGAAAATATAAGCAAATTTCTGTTTGTTTTACTCATGTGGAAAGACATAAAAAAAGAACCTACTCAAAATTGAGTAGGTTTTATGTACATTAATATTAACCGTGTTTGTAAGCAGAAAAGTCATGATCTATACCAAAAATATGAAATATAGCCTTACATTTCTTACTTCTATATCCAATCAAGCGATATTTATTTCCTCCAAATCTAATAACCCATACTTTAGTATCTCTAGTAAGGTTTAATTCATTTTGAGGATCTAGTGCATTAAAATTGATTTGTGAGTAATCTAGCAATTCTCTTCCACCTTGAAATTTATTCTTACTTCTCAAGGATTCCCACCCATCAATACTCATTCTATTTAAACAATCATGAAACGCATTTAAAACATCTATATCGTCTCTAAAATTCCTGCTTCCTTTAAATCCTTTTAAATTATAATTATCTTGATTTGTAAGATACTTAAAAGAAAATAATATCGTATCATGTTCATTCATGAATAAACATTTCATTTTCACGTCTAATTTAGATAATTTATTATTTTCTTGCTTTCGTTTTAATTTAGCCATCAATCAGTAATATATGTTTTTTCAAAATATTCTTTTATTAAAGGTAAAGGAATTACTTCGTTTCTTTGTGTTTTTAACCAAGGGTCTTCTTGATGTGTCATGTTTCTTAATCCCCATGCAGAATACTTTCCAAAAATATCATACACTTCTTCTAAAATTGCGGTTGTATCCTTGTCAATAGAACTATCATAATCTCCTTGATATTCTATTCCATTTGATCCGTTATTTTTATATTTATGGTAGATTTCTTCTACAACAGGACCATGTGCCCAATTTACAATTTGTTCATTAAATAATGGTTCGTTTTTTAATGCTAAATAACATCCTTGAGCATAATACAATAATTTTTGCAATTTTAAATTAGATATCAAATCAGCATCTTCCTCTTCTAGGATTTTGTCATTGTACCACAAAAACCACTTTGCTACTGTCAAAGCAGAATACTTTCCTTTCATAATTTTTCCCTCCATACAACAATTCACATAAACATTAAGTTATTCACATTTTCAACGTTATTATATCAAGGCTATTCACAATTTGGCAATATTTTTCTCGTTTAGAAACCTTTTATACTCCTTTATACCTCTTCATATTGTTATAAAACACTCTATATTGTGTTAAAATTCACTATTTTATTTATATGCTATTTTTCCATAAAAAATACATTAAAAATAAAAAAAGAACCTACCCAAATTAATGAGTAGGTCTTTTCATGCAATTATTAGTTAATATAAAAGTTGTTTTTTTGAAGAATAGATAATATTACATTTGCTTTTTCTGTTAACTAACAAATATATTATACACTATATTTAAATGATTAACATCCAATTAATTTTAAAATAGTGTTTCTTCCTGCAATTCCATCAACTTTCAATCCTCTATCTGATTGGAATTGTTTTACTGCTGCTTCTAATCCACTTCCAAACTTACCTGGACATTCAACACCAGATGGATCATATCCTCTACACATTAATGCAATTTCTACTGCTGTAACAAGGTATTGAGTTTCTTTACGTTTTACATAGTGTTTACCTAAAGCCGATTTACTGTTTTTACCAAAAGCACCATCAACTTTTAAGTTTTTACCATAGTCCAAATTAATAGCATGTTGAAAGCATCTAGCAATATTTGCTTGAGTTTTAGGACCATAAGCACCATCAGTTGCAATACTATGTCCCGTAAAGTTAATTGAATGTTGTTGTCCTCTTGAAATAATACTGTCTAAGTTGTCATTTTTAGCTGCAGATGGAGTAGCAGTAGATGTCCCTAGATTTCCAACAGTTGAATTAACAATATTATTTTTAAAATTTTTCCAAACATTGTCATCTAAAAGTCCATTACAATTAGGACATAATTTACCATTTACATCATAATGACGATAAACATGATCAATATCAATGTTATATTTTTTCATCAACGCACGTGCTAATGCATATACATTTTCTAATGTCTTATCGGTAATTTCAACAACACCATTTTTATTGGAATCACACATTTCAATCGACAATGAATTACTGTTAGTGATGATTTGATACATTGGATGATGAGCCGATTGACACTTACCACCAACACTATAAGCTACGTAATCATCTGGAACTGAATGTGTAACTGAATCATCATCAACAAAGTAATGGGCAGAAGCTTTAACTACATTGTTAGCAAAATATTTTCCATTTGCTTCATCACTATCTCCATCATTACTTGTGTAATGAATGACTAAATATTTAATTTTTGATAAATCTCTTTTTGAACCATAATTAGCTTTATTCGCTAAATGTTCTTTCATAACATAACTCATATGCTATTTCCTCCTTAATTTTCTTCTACAAAAGTCCAATCTTCTGATAACATATCACTTTGACTTGCTAACCATCCTAACTGCACACCGCTTGTGCCATGAAAAGCAATTGCTTTGTTGCCCATATCCGCATGATCTACATTAACAACTTCATCATTAGGTGTTTTGAATGATACATTTGTAGCAAGTTCAATGTATTGGTCTTTACCGTTCCAACCTTTGCGTTTTACTTTCATTCCTCTTTTTAGATATTTGATAGCTTCATCAAAACCAAAAGTAGCTTCTCCACCTAATTCAGGACAATTTTCTTCATCAGCAAGAATCCATCCATCATCAAGGATATTAGATAACGTATAAATAACTCTTTCAGTTTCTCTAATATCCATTTCTTTTCCATCTTTGGTATGCATGATTACAGTTTGTTTTTCATCATCCCAATACCAATAACCACCCCAACTTGGAAGTTTGATTTTTGCTCCACTTTGCATAAGTTTAAATGCTCTTTCAAATTTCATTTTTATAATCTCCTTTGTTCACTAATTCCGTTTTTCTACCGTTTCAAAACCGTTTAACAACCATTTTTTGCAATTTTTGGTTGTTAACCATAATAAAAGAGAGCTATTCGCTCTCTTCATCTTTATTTAGTTGTTCTAATGCGTTTCTAATCTTGTTAGGGATAGGGATTCCAATATTTCCAACGTTTTCTAATAAAGAAATCCCCTCATTTGCAATATAGAAATAACACACGAGTGTTCTGAACACCCAATTTCCAGTTCCTAGAATACGATCTAACATTACACCAATGATTAATACAACTAAAATCATTAGCTTTTTAACTAAACCTTTGAAACCAACTTCACTGTTTAATTGATTGCTGATAAATGCATACAATACACCAGTAACATAATCTAAAATCATAAACACAATTAAAACTTGTAAAGCTAAATCCCAAGATCCAAAAATGTACGTAAAAAAAGTAGCGAGTACCGCTACTATTGCATTAAAATATTTTTCCATAATTTTCATTTTCCTCACCTTCAAACATAATATGATGCACCAATAATAATCGGTGCAGCTTTCTAATATTAACTGCCTGTGTTTCAATGATCTTTGCCTGCTTCTCAACCGTTTCCAGCAAAGATTGAACATATTCAAATGTTATCTCTTCTATATCCATCACCACCTAATTATCTAATAACTTAACAAGTTCTTCATATTCTTCTTGTGTGATTCTGTCACCTGTTAAGAAGATATCTAACTTATATTTCATGTCTTCAATATAAGCTTGTGTTAAACCTACAGCTTTCTTTTTTGAAATTGTTTTTAATAACATTTTATACGTATTTGTATGTTCCATATAATTTCTCCTTCTTTCTCTAAATAAGTCCTAATTCAATACAAGTTAGACGATAGTCGTTGTCAATCAGATAATCATTGACAATAGTCGATTCATCCTGTTTGCTATAGTTCAAATAGTAATCATGATTGCTTTTAATCATTTCTTCCGTGATTTCTTTTGGATCAACACTGAAGACATTTATCTGATAAATATATACATAATTTGCTTTTGCTTCTTCATCAAGCAAATTATCCATTTGAACCTGTTCTTTTTCTTCTACAAATCGATAGATGATAACATCAGCACGACCATCATTGATCTTGAAATAATGATAATCAGGCTGACGCTCTAAGAACTCTGCAGTAGTTTTCATATTTGATCACCTCTTTCGCTTTCTTACTGCTTCTATCAAATTTCATCTTAGTTTTGTATTTTTGACTGTCCGTATGATCCAAATATCCTTTATAGCTCATCATTGACCTTGCCATTTGAATCGTGATGTGATAATCAGTATCTTTACATTTAATAAGTATCCTGTTCATCCTGCAGAAAGTACCTTTTCTGATAATTGTCTTATAAGTGTATATCTTATATCCCATCATATCGATTGGACGTGAATCAAGAGGAAACAGCTGATGACCTGCTTTAACATCAAGACCTAGTTCATCGTTTACATATTTTTCCAGCATGTTGACACACTTTTTAAGGTGCTTCTTGTTTGGACTGAAAAGAAGCATATCATCCATGTAAAAGATACGATGTGAAGTAAGTGTGATGCTTTTAACCTCTCCAGTGCGTCTATTCTTTCTTGTGACAAAGCATTTTTCATTGAGATAATGAAAAGCATACGACAAGTAATAATTCGCTAAGAATTGAGATAAATAAGAACCGATACATAGTCCTATGACACCGTAAGTGTCGATTAAATAAAAAACCACGTAAAGGACATCACCATTCTTGATGTCCCTACGCAGTAATTCTTTGAGCTTATCATGAGGAATACTTGGATAAAATTTTCTGATATCGCCTTTCCAAACCCACCTGCATTGCTTTGGGTTTGTTCTGATCCACGTCTCAATGGCTGATTTGCCGAAAAGTTGGCCACGTCCTGGAATGGATGCACATTGATATTTATCAACTTTGTTCATGAACATTTGTCTGCAGACTCTTACGACAATGTGATCATAAACCTGCTGTTTGATACTTGCTAGTCCAATTAGTCTTATTTTATTGCTGGAACTATCAAGTCTAAGCTGATAGCGAATAGGATCTAGTTCTATTCTTCTTTCATCTATTTCTTTGTATAATTCTTCAGCAATATATTCTATAAGTCTTTTGAATCTAATCCTGTTTTCTCTTACCTGCAGAATCTGATGGACATTTCTAGCAACTTCATGTCTGTCAACTTTCCCATCAAAATTATGCATACGTGCATATTTGATAGAATAATCAGCTAGAAAATACGCTGTATCTTTTCTAGTCCACCTAGGCTTTGAATTGCCTGTACCGTTCAAACAATCATATATCGACAATATGATGATCTCTTTTGAAAATTTAAAACCACTTAAATATCTTCTCATAAAACTCCTAATTATTTACAAAGTCATTTGACTTTAATAAACCTATCTGTATAATCTGGACATTTCGGTTATTTCTACTTAGCCCCTGCTATAACTTCATACAGCAGTCATATTAAAGCATATCAGCTCGAATATGCATCGTGTCTCGTATACTATTTTTAGCCGTGCTAAAGAACCAATATTTCTATTGATTATCCTACTGAGGTATGACTTCTAAATTTATTTGATAAAACAGATATGAGCGAGAGGATGTTCCAGTTCGCGTTACCAAGAGAATTGTTAGCATTCAAGTAAGAAAGACCTGCATTACCACCATTCCTGAGGTTACCCAATGCAAGGAAAAACACCCGACTATTTAGAAGCCCTATCGTATGATCATCGCAATTCCAAGACACATCCATTTACATTTGAATCGCTACATACATTATTTAATTTTTATTTTTTTATGAATAGAGGGGAGAGCCCCTCTTGACTACCCTGTAGTCAATTCACCCCCAACACCATTAATTGATAGGCGCGAGAGGACGCCCCAGCTCGCGTCACCAAGAGAATAGTCAGCATCCAAGGAAGAAAGACCTGCAAGACCACCATGCCAGAGGCTACCCAATGCAAGGAACTCTCTTTGGCCAGATGAAGCGGCATCTACGTAAACACCATCAGCGAACCCTACACCTGTTCCTGAACTTTCTTGACCACATCCCGTTTGAACAAATACACCGTTTTCTAAATCAAAGTCAATTCTTGTGATATAATTCCAGCTATTTAACTTTGTAGGTTGAATTGCATATGGTGATTTCTTATAAGTAGTTTTTGCAGTAGTCATATCAGTAGTTAATTGACTAGTATCATTTTGAATATAAACTTCACGTTTACCAGTAGAATCTACAATATCCATAAATGCGTTACCATAAGTTTCATATCCACCAACCATACACTCAATCCCTTGAATAACCATAGGGAATTTGCCATTAGTTAATTGAACTTTTGTATCGCAAGGACAACCATCTCTATCTAATATATCATCACTGAATCCACTCTTCCAATGCATAGAAGTAATGTAAATTTCACTTTCAACTCCATCTGCTACAGTTACAGGCATTGTATTAAATGGTTCTTTAACGTCTAAATAAATAGCAACATTGCCATCATCTAAAGCTTCTTTCTTTAATACTTTAACGCTATCTCCGTATCTATGAAGTTGATTATAACTTCTATCTAATGATTTATTAGTTGAAGAATATCCAACAGAAACGTAAGAATTAACTTCAATTACATCTGCTCTTGCTTTAGTAACTGGGAAGTAAGCATGCTTTTCTTCACTTTGAATTGATGCGTTATATTGAGCATTGTAATTTGCACAACCAGTCATAACTGATTGAGAATTCAATGTTGCATATTTCAAATAGAAAGTAGTTAAAATATATTTATAATCACAAATCATTCCAGCAGAATAGAATTTACCTTTTTTTTGACCTTCTTTAATCAAGTTATTATAAGAATTATCATGATAAATAACCCCGTTATTTAATTGACTTCCTGAATAACAAGTTCTTGCTGGTTGCAACCCTTTGCTGGAATATAAAATACCATCAATATCACCACTTACATATTTAGCGTACAAAGCAAATGGCTGAATACTTCCATCACGATTGATACATTCTCTTGCAATCGTATATCCATCTCTAGGCATATCAGTTCTAGAATAATACCAATATTGATCATCTTCCCAAACTTTTTCATAATAGCTCATACCAAGAACAAATACATCAACTTTTCCTTCATCTTTAAAATCCTTATCACCTTTAATAGCAGTAACGTGACGTACGCCTTCATCATCTACGTATGCATTGACATCATATGTCTTGAACAAAGGAATGTTCGCATAATCATTTTGACCTTTGATGCTTTTGGTAGATGGTTCACAAACAAGACCAGCATTAGCATCTAACTTTTCACCAGTTGAAATATGAGATGTTTCCCATTTTGGAAACTTGACCGTATATATCTCACCTGTTCTTTGAAGAGCAAACATATTTTCAAAGAAAGTAGAAGAGTATTTATCTTTTTCTTTGTTTTGCTTATCATAAATAATTGCATCATTATCCTTATCTTCAATCCATGATTTTAGATTGAGTTTATAATCAAAATTGATATATGGTTCTACTTCGGTATCAAACATAATATTAGTTTGAGGATAGTATGACTTTAATGATTGAAGTAATGTTTGTAACTCGGATGGTAAAGGTTCTTCAATTGGTGTAGCGAGTTGATAGTAAACTGTAATTGGGTTTTGTTGTAAATAGGCTTTTAATTTTTCAACCGTATTCATTTTGTCAAAAGATAAATAGCAACTAACAGTGGCTGCATATATTTTATTATCATTTCTCAGTAAATCATTCGCATATGCTGTTGCGGTTTGAAAGCTATCACATTTAGCATATTTAGCATATTTTTCAATTGAATTAATCGCTCTACTGAACTGATACACATTGATATTTGTATTGCTAACCTTACTGATTTCTTCATCATCACTTCCATCGAAAGTTACAACACCAACATTCCTTACAATCTTACTTTTATCAACATCAATGTAATCATATACTGAATCACTTAAACGATATAAAGGGTTTGATAGAGTATAGTTGAACGATTGAGATTGATATAGTTGGTAGTTAGTTGCGGTTGAAGCTTCTTCAATTTGAATTCCACTAACAATATCAGTCGAACTGGTATCTTTTGGATATAAGCGTACATTAGAATTAAGCATATCTTGCGTTATTGTTAATACGCTATCGGACATCCAGTATTGCTTTACTTCATTTAAATAAATTTGTTTTTTACCTGTTGTAATAAAAGTAATAATATACGTTTTACCAATTTCTAAATCAGCCAAATCTTTTAAAGCCATTTTTGTAGCGACAGACGAATCAGCAAAAGTAGATGTGATTGTAAGGCTTCCATCATCATTTCTTTTAATTGCATTGCTTATTTCTTTGATTTTATTTATATCAAACAAATTCTTCCCAACAATCTTACCACTAATTTCACTAACACCTTTAACTTCTTGAGGATAGTCAGGATTTGGTGATGGTTGACCACCAGTGTATGGTTCGTAAGTTCCATCTCCATCTTGGTAAAACATTGGCTTATATGTTAAATCATAAGTTTCACTAGCTATAAACCTAAACCTATAATAATCACTTCCAATAAGGTGTCCTGTGGCAACTTGTTCACTAGAATATCCATTAAGAGTTGCCAAACCACTATTATCAGCACTAGAATATATTTGAAGCCTACTGGCATTTGGTTCACTTGTTGGATATTTCCCTTTCATGTAGTCGATTAATTTATAATCGCCTTCTTCAACTCTAAAATTATTTGATTCTATATTAAAAGTCGATGTACTTTGTCCTTTGGCACTAAAACTACCGTCACCATTATTAGTTAATGTTATACCATACATAGTAATAGTACTCAAATTATTGAAATCTAACAAATTCTTCCCCGTTGTACTATTTTGTAAAGTGTTACCTTTAATAACTAGGTTACTGATTAAACCGTTGTCACTTGAAGTGATGTGAGTAGAATCGTTATTATTTAAATATGGTTGAGTAACTTTTAAATCAACTTCTTCATTCAACTTATCAAGAACTTCATCTTGTAACGCTTCAGATTTTTGAAGTTCATTGATTTGATCTTGATATGATTGACCTTCGCTTTGAATTTGCTTGATTGCATCATTTTTAGATTCAGCGATATTTTCTTTTAATTGTTCAGTTGAAGTTTCTACGACTTCATCTGCTTTAGTTTGAATTTCATTGATTTTTGTATCAAGTGATGCAGTTTTAGTGTTGTAATTATTGTTAAAGTCGGTTACTTTTTGGGTGTATTCATCAACTTTTTCTTTTGCTAAAGTATTGATTTCATTTTTACCATTAATAATGGCTTGTTTTGCATTATTAATTTCAGTTTTTGTTTCAGTAGCGAATTTTTTATATTCATCATAAGTGCTATCAATTTGTTTCTTTGTATTGTCAATTGATTGTTTTGAAGAATCAACACTTTTCTTCATTGAAACTACTTCATCATATTCTTTTTTTATTTTAGTTGAAGTTTCTACGATTTCATTATATTTTGTTACAGTATCATCATATTTTGTATTGAAATCATCTAACTTAGATTGATAGTTTTCAAGAAAATAGCTATCAACTTTTTCTTCAACAAACGATTCCCAAATTTCTTTTGGCTTTGGCAGAGGTGAAGTGATACTACCAAATGCTTCTTTAACTCTATATTTGATAGTTCCTAAATGGATAATTTCCTCTCCGCTAGTTAATGAAAAAGATAATAAAAATTCTTTTTTATCATCTAAAAATCTAGAATCAACTTTGAAAGTATCATCCTCTGAAACCTCTAAACCGTAAATCTTATCATCATAATTGATGTAAGCTCCAAGAGTATACTCGTTGAACTTAGCATCTCTTAGAAACTGAAAAGTCAAATTGTCACTATACTGATAGATAGTGTTATTTAACGTATCTATTTTAGTTCCTGACTGTGTTATTACACTAAAAATCATCTATTCATCATCCTTTCTCTAATAGCTACACGTGTACACATAATTAATTCTTATGAGTCCGTTGGGATTCGACCTAAAGACAACACAAAAATTATTGTTTACAATTGTACATCCTTCAATATGAGTTGAATTTGCGCTACCATCACCGTTAATATAAGAAACATTAAGATCGTAAATACTTTGGATTGGGTTAAAACCATACTTAGAAATAAAAGAGTTCTTAATATCGTCATAACTATGTAACGTTATACCGTCACCTGCTGCATTAATAACCACTGTTCCTGAAATTGAATACATCATTGGTATTTGCTTGTTGTAATGGTTAAAAAATTTTGCATTCACTATCTTAATGCTGTGATCTGATGTATCAGTTATAATAGCTCCGCACGATTCACTTATTGAGTCGCAAAAATTAATAGTGTTACCATTCCAATCAATAGCAGCTTTTACTTCCGCTGAATTAATATCTGTGCCGTCTAACGTTTCAACTCTCATAGACCCTGAATAAATCAAAGAACGGTAGATTTGTTCCATGTCTCTATCAATACCTCTAGACTCAAAAGTACCATCAGAAACAAGTCTCATCAATCTTGGATATGACATGCCACCACCTTCGGCTGTCAGTTCATCATCACTGATATCCCATCCACCGATTTTTCCGCTTTCAGCTGTCAATTCCCCTTTTTCAGTCACAACAAAGAGATCTTTTATATTTATTGAACCTGCTGTGATTTTTCCTAAATTTGCACTGATTGCACTCAATGTGTTTGCCATAAGGTTTTCAACAGATATATAATGTACGTTCCATTTTTCTCCATCCCAGCTTTTAATGACATCTCCCGAACCTGTTTGCCATAATTGACCAACGGCAGGGTTTTCGGGAGCTGTTGAAGAAATAATAATATTGTCTTTGCCATCAGTTCCATTAGTTCCGTTTTTCCCTGATTCTCCCTGAGGGCCTTGTGGACCTTCTTCACCGTCGCTAACATTTACAACAGTGACTTCACAGCTTGCTTTTACTTTATCATCTTTTGATGCTTCAAATTTATAAACCGCTTTATCGATGAAATCGCTCGATTTAATGGTTATACTTTGTGTTTCAACAGATATAGCCGTTCCATTCTTATACCAAACAATATCAAATTCGCTTGTGATATCCGTACCATTTTCTCTTACGATTGCGGTTAATGTTGTATTGCCTTCTCCATTTTTAAAAACAATACCATTGTCACTTATGATAGATGCATCATACGCTTTGTTCGCATTGATCATCGACTTCATTTCATCAAGCAATGCAGTATTGACTTGTGATTGTAACTCTTCAAAGTTATCAAATGTTGTTTTACAGTTATCTTTATTGATAAAAGAAATTTGTTGTTCAGTGACTCTTGCTTCTAAATATAAAGTTGGCTTATACTCACTATCTTCAATTACAAATGTATCTCCTATTTCAGCATCAATGTATCCATCAACTGAATATGAAACTTGTGGTGTACTGTTCTTTTTTAATTGTGCAAGAGCTTGGCCGTACAACGTATTTACGTTATCCGTATCATAAGTCCACACCTTACAAATATAACGGCCATTGACATCGGCCATCAACGTTGAAGGAAATCTGTCCCTTGCTTGAGGGGCTAGAATTTCAATAGTTCCTTTAGGACTGAAATATTCTAGATTTCCATTTGCATCAAATTCACTTTTATCGAGATTTGTCAAAGTTAAACCATCATTTCCTGTTGGCCTAATAGCAGTGTATAATTCAGTAATATCACTTTTTTTCGATATTCCTTTTATACCATTTCCATATTTGATAGTGCCTTGTTTTGTTTTATCAGAACCAATTCCTTGATGATTGTCATCATGTTCTCTATAGACATTCATAACTATTCTTTCAAGCGAATAGTTTTTATCTAGTTCGGTTACAAATTCAAGTTCAGCATCAAACACATTAGCTAGAGAAAATAATCTAGCAAGAATAGTATCTGTTCCTTCCCATTCATGAGTTATACGTTTGTCGCTGACTTCGTTTATTCCTATTTCAAATGGTTTTTCAAAATTGAATGCTGTAACATACTGTTCAAATGACATTGCACCAGTGGCTTTATACGGACCTGTTTCTTCATTTGTTAACTCTAGTGACAAGCCATATGCAGTTATGGATGTGAACACCTCGTCACGATCAACACTAACAATATTCAAGTAATATCCTTTGTTTTTGTATACGAAAGATAATTTATTCCCAACTACTAAATATTGTGCATCATCATGATCAGTGAACGTCTTGAACGAATAAGTATACGCTCCACCTTTTAAATACGTGTGTAATTCATCTTCCCAATAATGCATTGCTTTTGAAATTGAATTATCAAGAAAAGCGCATACTTCATCATATGCGCTCAATACTGCGATTCTAATATATTCCATTTTTTTACAACCACACCTCTCTTATTCTTACTTTTACTGTCGGCTGAGTCTTAGTCCACTCACTCACATGAAATTTTATTTTTGTTTCTCCTGGAGGAATCTTGAAATAATTTGTTCCAAGAATTTCTTCCTCCTGTTTTTGCATTCCGTTAACAAAGAAGTGCGAGGTATCACCTTCAATTGTTATGACTGAGCCTTCAGCAAATCTATTAGGAACATCTTTCCATTTTTCAACATGCATTTTTTGAAATCTAAACGTATCAAAACCATAGTAATGCAATCTAGCGTGATTATCATATTCTTTGATACCTATTTGAACCTTTGTGCATTTCATGTCTTTAACTTCAGGAACTGTGAATTTGTAAAAACTTCCCCAGTAGAAGAAAGTTAGTAAATCTCCTTCTTTTCTTAAATCGCAATGTCCCCAGTCACTGTACCATGGATTTTGAGAATGCAAATGTGATGTTGTGTAATACCAGGTTCTTAACACTTTCCAAGGCATTGACGAACCATTTGAATTTGGTTCTTGATAAGTAATTAACTGATAATAGCCTGTATTTCCTGATTTATCTGTTTTAAACCAGTTACACCCTGCTATGAGTTTGTTATCTTCCGTTAGAAAAGCGATAGACATTTCTCCAGTTTGTCCCATTGCACCAGCATAGAAAATCAAATGGAAATACGAATACCAATTCTTGCACCCTTTTTCTCCATTTGAATCTAAAGGAAATTCAAAAGTTCTAAGACCACCACCAGCGGTGTTATATGGTCTGCCTGGATTATTAAGAACGAGATAATCCTTGGTAAAAGTTCCATAATCCCCGTTTGTAGAAATTCTTCTAACACCTAGGGCGCCATTTGAACCGTATTTAGGATGCATTACATCATGCCCTCCTACATCATCAGGAGCACCGATTATATCACTTAAATTTGCTAAAGTTTCATTTTGCTCATAGTCTTCTCCGTCAGCTTCTTCTATTTTTCCAAACTCCATAACACCATGTTCAGATACAATTCCTAAATATCCTGTTTCGGCATTGTTGGTTACTTCATAATCAATAGTAGCTGATTCAGTTCCATTGTTTTGAACGTTGACAACCAATTCATCATCTTCAATAACACCTTCAAACTCTTTTAAAACAGTTGAATATTTGCAAGGATCAGCGCAATAGATTTCAAACTCACCGATAACGCTATTTTTCCCGGGTTCGATGTCTGTATTTCCTTCTTTTGTTCCAATAAAATATTTATCAGGTTCATCGTTGAAAATGATTTTAACTTGTTCTGCACTTAAAATTTGATTCATTCTATTGAATGCTTCTCTAAATTTTCTATCAGTATCACATATCAATTGAAATTTTACTATGATTGTACGAGATGGATATGTCTTATATTGATATTTAGAACCACTAATTCCATCAACAGAGGAACTTTTAATAGAAGCGGACAATAATTCACGTCCGCTCACATTTAATGTTCTATACCCTTCTATTTCGTTTTCAAGATAAACTCCGTTATATGACATTGCTTCAGCTGGCAGAAACGTTTCTACAATATCATCTACATCTATGAATTTATAAGACATCAGTTTTCACCTCTCAATTTTTTTAGAAATTTTTCATCTTTTTTAGCATTTTCCTGATCGTACTTGTAAGTTTCTTTACTTAACGTTTTTCCATCCATTTCATTTGTAATTGTGAAATAGTATTCATTCTTGCTGTTATCTCCGCCGTTAGAATTAATATAGTCGTCATTGTAATCAACGTAATGTTCTACGCTTGCAACTCCCATATCTCCAGCAAAGGAATATTGCATTCCTAAGTTGCTGATATCACCGACATAAGATTGAACTGTATCAAACATTTTTTGTGCTTGATTTCCAATCAAACGAGTATAACCACCGATACCTTTAGCAACACCGGTATCAAGCATTCTACCTACCCATTTACCCCAACGAGAAGGCGAATGGATACCAAAGAATCCTAACACTTTATCTTTGAATGAGCCTAGAGCTTTTTTAGCTGCGTCCCATAATTGACCTGCAGCGCTTGAAATACCTTTGGCAACTCCTTTAATGACGTTAATACCGACTTCTAACCAGTTCGTATCCTTGAATGTTGAGATAATCTTTTTAGCAACCTTAGCCACACCCGAAATAACATGAGGTATTGCTGAAATCAATCCTGAAGCTAATTTTAAGATGATTTGAACACCTGCGGTCATAATTTGAGGGAGATTTGTAATGATTACTTTTAAGATAGATCCCATCAATTCAACTGCAGCGTTGATTATTTGCGGTAAATTATTGATTAAGCCACCAACTAATGTATTGATGATTTCTACCGCACCATTAAGGATCGTTGGAAGATTTCCACTAATTGTATCGATTAACGTTGTGATAATTTGAATTGCTCCTACGACTATTTGTGGTAGCATTTGAACGATACCAGTTGCAATATTTTGAAGTATTTGAACTCCCATTTGCAACATTTTAGGCAACTGCGTTTGAATTGATGTTGTAATATTAGTAATCATTGTTTGGATGCCTACTAATATTAAAGGCATATTATCTAGGATACCTTGTGTAATTGAAGTAAGCACTTGTAGTCCCATTCCTAATAACTGTGGAACTGCATTTAATATTGCGCCACCTAAAGTACCAACAATTAGCAATGCGCTTTTAACAATTGATTGAGAGTTAGCTGATATTCCTTGAATAATTGAATTTAATATCTGCATACCTGCATTTACAACAAGTGGTAATGTTTTGGCTATTCCGACTGATAAGTGAACTAGTAACTGTGCTCCTGAACTTGCTAACATAGGCATTTGACTTGTAATACTTTTAACAAATTCACTAACGATTCTTGGTGCTTGAGTTACAACAGTTGCAATCATCTGATCAATTTGATTTCCAAATTGATTATTTACAATTCCTAAACCAGCAACAACCAATCCTAAAATAGCTACAGGTCCTACTGATTTCATAGCAATCGCAAATACTTTAGTTAATCCTGTCGTCATTGTTGACATAGCTTTCATACCGACATTAGTACCTGCTTTTAATCCATTGCCTATGTTGTTTCCTAATAGGCTAGAAGCCTTATTAATTTTGTTTGAAACAGCATTAAATGCTTTCCACATTTTAGGGGCATCACTAGAAAATCTTCCAGTAGCACTTTGAAATTTGAATGACATTTGAGCAATTGAATCACCTACAGCATTTACTTTATCTTTTCCAATAGACATGCTACCACTTATTAAATTTT
>OLON01001157.1_pt1 | contig 15738 bp, 10 predicted proteins | sample 1672691 | NCBI WGS metagenome assembly OLON01 (sample SAMEA3136714, study PRJEB25190) | human gut metagenome | biome: human gut; feature: human-associated habitat; material: faeces | place: Austria | collected 2013
TGTTTATTGTAGAAAATGGATTTGGAGCATATGATACTTTAGAAGAGGATGGAAGCATCCACGATCCATACCGTGTAGAATATCTGCAACACCACATTTCAGAAATGAAAAAGGCGGTAGAGGAAGATGGTGTAGATCTGATGGGTTATACACCATGGGGATGCATCGACCTTGTCAGTGCAGGAACCGGTGAGATGGATAAGAGATATGGATTCATCTATGTGGATAAACATAACGATGGAACAGGAGACTTGTCCAGAAGAAAGAAAGATTCTTTCGAGTGGTATAAAGAAGTTATTTCAACAAACGGCGAAAATATCAATTAGTTAATAGAATGACTATTAAAAAAAGTGTCTATATCAAGAAACGATAAAAGGTTCTGATATAGACACTTTTTGCACTTAGGAAGAGGTAAAATAAAGGGTGTAAGTTTTTTACCTATCCCCTATATTCCCCCGGCTGGCAGTGATACTTCTCCTGGAACTTCTTATAGAAGAAGGTGACATTTTCATATCCGGCTCGCTGGGCAATTTCAGTTATCGGAAGATTTGTCTGCTTCAGCAGGTTGGCAGCGGTCTGTAGTTTCTGCGCCTGGATCAACTGAATATAAGTCATACCAGTATATTTCTTGAGAAGACGCGTGACATAGTTTGGACTGATATGGAAAAAGTCAGCGACGGATTCCTGCGTACATGTTCTGAAATTCCGTTCAATATAACGCAGCATAGGAATCACAACACTGTTGTGTGAGTAGGAATCTTCCTTTGTCAAATCGTCTTCGTAGACATTGATCAATTCCGCCATGATCGTGTAGAAAAGATGCATGATGATATCCGTAGAATTAATGGATGGATCAAAGCACTCACAGAACAGTTCATTAAAGAACATTGGAATTCTACGGTCATTTTCTGAGTGGAAAAGCAGGTAGTGGTCATGGTCAGTCTTTTCGTTGATCGCATTGATAAAAAATCGGGAGAGTATACTATCATTAGAAAACTGATTAAACATATGCTCACGCAGGAAGTCTGTCTTGGGGATAATACTGATCATGATATCATTCTCTCCAAGCGGAGCAATTGAGTGTGGGCAGTTTGTGTCAATCAGGAGAACCTGGTTCTTTTGCAGAGTAATCGGATGTCCGTCAATGACCTGAGGACAGCTACCGGAATAGACATAGTTGATTTCAATGTGAGTATGGATATGCTCCGGAACTGCGCTGAAACGGGAGTTTCTCTTAATTGATATCTCAGAGAGTTCTGCATTAAGCCCGGGAGCGTGAGAGGGTGGTTTGTTATCAAGGGAGAAATATGCAACATCCAAGTCCAATACAGAATATTCCACTCCATTATGTTGTTTCTTCGGCATATCTTTCCAGCCGTCGTAAATATATCCATTGCGATATTTTTCCTCACTAGGGGATAACGTGGTAAGATAATGATGTAACGCTTTCAGATTCATAAGATGGACACCTCCTTTGCATGAAGTGTATCAGACTGTGTGGAAATGGTCAATAAAAAGTGAGGAAACTGATATTTTTTTCTGCTACACAGATAGATATAATAGAGAGCATAGAGAAATGCATTTCGGGAAACTATTAGATTAAATGTGAGTGATGAATGGGAGGAACGTACATCATGGCAAAAGAAGATTATGGACAGCTGGCAAAGGAAGTAGTAGCTGCTGTTGGAGGTAAAGAAAATATTGTTAATGTTACGAATTGTATGACACGTTTACGTTTTGTTTTGAAGGATGATACAATTCCAAATAAGGATGAGGTCAGCAAGATTAAGGGTGTTAAAGGCGTTATGAATCAGGGTGGCCAGTATCAGGTGATCATTGGCACTCATGTAAGTGAAGTAGTTAAGTTTGTAAAGACAGAAGCTGGAATCACAGAGAACAGTAAGGCGGTAAATAAAGAAGATTACCAGGTGATGAAAAAAGACAGTCTTTGGAATCGTTTTTTTAAGGTGATCTCAGGATGTATCATGCCAATGATCGGGCCAATGATCGCAGGAGGAATCTTGAAAGGAATCCTTGTGATTCTTACAACAGCAGGTGTACTTGCAAAGACAGACGGAACATACCTTGTACTTTATGCAGCGTCAGATGCGATTATGTACTTTATGCCGATCATCGTAGGATTTTCATGCGGAAAGATATTCGACTGTAATCCATATACGACAGCTGCAATCGGTGCAGCACTCGTATATCCGGATCTGGTAGCGGCTATTGCAGCGGAAGGTGGAATTACATTCCTTCACATTCCGGTATCTACAACAACTTATGCGAACACATTATTCCCGATCATTCTGGCATCTTTCTTTGCAAGCAAGGTAGAAAAGCTGGCAAAAAAAGTGATTCCGCAGATGATTCAGTTAATGATTGTTCCTACGATTGTACTTGCAATAACAGTACCGCTTTCCTATCTGGTGATCGGACCGGTTATGCAGTATGTTTCTAATGGACTTTCTACAATAGTTTGTGGCATCTTTAACTTTAGCCCAATCCTTGGAGGTCTGCTCTTTGGAGCATTCTGGCAGTTGGTTGTTCTCCTTGGTTTGCACGCAGCATTTATTCCAGTACTGATGAACAACCTGTTTACACTTGGAAGCGATCCGATCAACGCAATTCTCGGATTGACAGTATGGGCACTTGCCGGAGTAGCACTCGGATATTCACTTAGAACAAAAGATCCAGATAAACGTAGTGCGGGATTAGGTAGTTTTGCATCTGCGCTTTGCGGAGTTACAGAGCCGGCCATCTATTCCATTGCTGTTCCGAATATGAAATTATTTGCCTGCGCATGGGTAGGTGGAGGAATCTCCGGTGCAATTCTCGGAGGGCTCGGAGCTAAATTATATGCACTTGCAGGAGACGGACTCTTCCGTATTCCTGGAATGATCAATCCGGCAGGACTGGACATCAGTTTCTATGGATTTATCGCGTGTGCAGCACTCGCATTTATAGTGTCAGCGGTACTGGCATACATTGTACAGGGAAAAGAAGAGAAGAAAAACTAAAAGCTAGTAATGATACAAGGGAGACAGAAAATGAAGAACGGATTATATCCATTTTTTTGGCAGCATGGAGAAGAACATGCGATATTGAGTGAATATATGGACAAGATAGCAGAGAGTGGGATGAAAGGGGTGTGCATAGAGGCACGCCCGCATCCGGACTTCGTTGGAGATCAGTGGTGGAGCGATCTGGATCTAATTCTTGCGAAAGCAAAAGAAAACGAGATGAAAGTCTGGATCCTCGACGACTCCCATTTCCCAACAGGATATGCGAATGGTAAAGTGAAAGAATGCTATCCACAGTATTTGAAAAAATATCTTGCTATGCGCCGTTATGATGTGCAGGGACCGATGCGTCGGATGCGTATCGATCTGAAACTTTTGAAAGGAAGACCGTGGGACAAACCGGATCCGGAACAGGAGATCCTGAAAGTCTACATGGCAAAACGAATCAGCCGCTATACTGAGCCGGGAGATCCGATCAATGCAGAGACTTTGACAGATATCACAGAATGTATGGATATGGAAAAACGCCTTCTGACACTGGATGTTAAAGATGGTGCGTGGAGTATTTTTATTCTGTATCTGACTAGAAAAGGTGGTGAAGAGGCGACAAAAGATTACCTCAACCCGCTCATAAAAGAAGCAACACAAGTTCTCATTGACGAGGTTTATGAACCGCACTATGCACATTATAAAAATGATTTCGGAACGTTGATCGAAGGTTTCTTCTCAGACGAACCGAGATTTGGAAATGAAAAAGGAACGGAAGCACGAATTGGATCTGACATGGTTCTTCCATGGAGAGAAGGACTTGAAAAAGAACTGGGATTTGATGCAAAATATCTGCCGCTCTTATGGGTAAATGCAAATGGAGCCGAAGCAGAAATCCGTTACCAGTACATGGACTTGATCACAAAGCTGTATCGTGATAATTTTACAAATGTTCTTTCAGACTGGTGTCATGCACATGGTGTGATGTATCTTGGACATACAATTGAAGACAACGGTGCACATGCAAGACTCGGTTACGGAACGGGACATTATTTCCGCGGCCAGGAGACGATGGACTACGCAGGGATCGATGTGATCGGAGGTCAGATTGTTCCAGGGATGAATTATCATCATGACGCATTCAATACAGGTGGAAGTAATGGAGAATTTTATCACTATGCACTCGCAAAACTGGCTTCATCCGCAGCACATTTAGACCCGCTCAAGAACGGTAATTCCATGTGTGAAGCCTTCGGAGCTTACGGATGGAACGAAGGACTGAAGATGATGAAGTGGATTGCAGATCATCTGATCGTCCGTGGAATCAATCATATCGTTCCACATGCGTTTGACCCGAAGAAATTCCCGGATTTCGACTGTCCGCCGCATTTCTATGCGCATGGAATGAATCCGCAGTTTCGGTATTTCTCAACATTCAGTAATTATGTGAATCGTCTGATGGAATTGTTCAGAGACGGAACACACCCGGCGAAGGTCGGAGTACTCTATCCGGCTGAGCAGGAATGGGGCGGAGAGTATATGCCAATCGAAAAACCGGCAAGAGCACTGACGGAACATCAGATCAGCTTTGATATCATTTCGCTGGATTATCTTGCAGGAGCAGAGGTAAAAGAACAACAATATGTCATCAATGGACAGAACTTCGAGGTAATGCTTGTTCCTTACAGCACCTTCCTGCCACAGCAGGGCAAAGAACTTCTTGGAAGATTAGAGCAGTCGGGAGTTCGTGTGATCTATCTTGAAAAAGAGATTTATAACTTTGATATGCAGAAAGAATTGGGACAATATCAGGCAGTAAAATTTACTAATGCGTATCCGGAGCTTGTAGTCGGAGAATATATGAAAAATAATGTGTATTGTCTTATGTTATTTAATGAAAATATTGGAAATACAATCGACACAGAAATGACAATTTCAGACGGAAATGCAGTCTACCGTTACGATGCATTTGCCAATACTTTGACAGAAGTATCACAGAAATCACAGCTCATTCTGCAGCCATATGAATCAGTGGTATTTCTTCAGGGAGAAGAAAATCAAGTGAAGGTGATCGCGGAAGAGTTGGAGGCCACTTTCACTGAAGGATTTGATAGAGGAAGTGGCAAGAAATCATTTGGTACAGATGATAGAATGGAAGACAGAACAGATCTGCTTCCGAAAAAATGGAAAGTAACATTTGCAGACAGTTGCTCCTATCCAGAATTCATAGAAACAGTTCCGACAGAAAAGCTGGATCTGATCAGCAGCATTACAGGATTTGAAAATAAATCCGGAACCGTGCGTTATGAAGGAACAATGCAGCTGGAAAAGATAGATACAGAAAGAAGTATTCAGCTTGAGCTTGGAAATACTTATGAGACAGCAGAAGTGTTTGTAAATGGACATTCCGAAGGAGTTCGTATCTGCAAGCCATATCGATTCCATCTGACAGGACTTCTCAGAGAAGGAGAGAATCAGCTGGCAGTCGAAGTGACGAATACACTTGGTACACAGATGAGAGATGCAATTAGCCATTATCTTCCAATTGAACCGTTTGGTGTTGAAGGAATGGTGCATCTTTACATGGGAAAATAAATTTGAAAATCAGAAAAATTCAGCAGGAGGCAGTAAGATGAGTTTACCGGAAAATTTTTTGTGGGGCGGCGCAACAGCAGCGAACCAGTGCGAAGGTGCATATAATGTGGATGGAAGAGGACTGGCAAATGTCGATATATGTCCGGCAGGAAAAGATCGCTTCAAGGTAATGCTTGGACATGGAGAGACACTAGAGCCGGATACAGAACATATCTATCCGGCAATGGAAGGAATCGACTTCTATCATCATTACAAAGAAGATATCGCACTTCTTGGTGAAATGGGATTCAAGACCTTCCGTCTGTCGATTGCCTGGTCAAGAATCTTTCCAAACGGTGATGACGCAGAACCAAACGAAGCAGGACTTCAATTCTATGAAAATGTATTTAAAGAATGCCACAAATACGGAATTGAGCCGCTTGTTACGATCACACACTTTGATTGCCCGATTCATCTGACGAAAGAGTACGGAGGCTGGAAGAACCGAAAACTGATCGAGTTCTATAAGAAACTCGTAACCGTACTTTTTACACGCTATAAAGGTCTTGTAAAATACTGGCTGACATTTAATGAGATCAACATGATCCTTCACCTTCCATTTATGGGGGCAGGACTTGTCTTTAAAGAAGGAGAAAATGAGACACAGGCGAAATATCTTGCGGCACATCATGAGCTGGTAGCGTCTGCAGAAGCAACAAGAATCGCTCATGAGATCAATCCGGAGAATAAGGTCGGATGTATGCTGGCAGCTGGTCAGACTTATCCATACTCCTGTGCGCCGGAAGATGTATGGAAAGCGATGGGAAAAGATCGCGAAAACTACTTCTTCATCGATGTACAGGCAAGAGGTGAGTATCCGGCTTATGCAAAGAAATTTTTCGAAAGAGAAGGAATCCAGCTTGATATTACAGAAGAAGACGAAAAGCTCTTGAAAGAAAATACAGTTGATTTTGTTTCATTTTCTTACTACTCTTCCAGATGCGCAAGTGCGGATGCGAGCGTTGATACAACAGATGGAAATGTATTCGCAACAGTCAAAAATCCATACCTGAAAGCAAGCGAGTGGGGATGGCAGATTGATCCGTTGGGACTGCGTATTACAATGAACACTTTATATGACAGATATCAGAAACCACTCTTTATTGTAGAAAATGGACTCGGAGCGGTAGACCAGCCGGATGAGAACGGCTATGTAGAAGATGATTACCGTATAGAATATTTGAAAGCACACATTTTGGCTATGATGGACGCCGTAGAGATTGACGGTGTGGAAATTATGGGTTATACTTCATGGGGATGCATTGATTTAGTTAGTGCTTCAACCGGTGAAATGAAAAAGCGTTATGGCTTTATCTATGTTGACAAAGATGATAATGGAAAAGGCACGCTGAGACGTACAAAGAAGAAATCATTTGACTGGTATAAGAACGTAATTGAAACCAATGGACAATGTTTAAAAGAAAGAGGCGAGAAGTAGGTATGTTTTCATTTTTCAAGAAAAAACAGGCTCCTGCAGAAGAGAATAAGCCATTCGTTGTAAAGGCTTATCTGTCAGGAAAAGTAGTACCAATCGAGGAAGTAAAAGACGAGGTGTTCTCATCTAAAGCATTAGGTGACGGACTTGCAATCGAGCCGGAAGAGAATGTGATCGTGGCACCATGTGATGCAACAGTATCTGTGCTGATGGAAGGTTCCAGACATGCAGTTGGACTTACACTTGCGAACGGAGTAGAGATTTTGATTCATGAAGGAATCGACACTGTGAATATGAAAGGTGACGGATTCGAGTACTTCGTAAAAGAAGGAGATAAGGTAAACGCAGGAGACAAGCTGCTTTCATTTGATCCGGAGAAGATCAAAGCACACGGATATGAGAAAACATGTATTCTCGTTGTTACAAACGGAGATGATTATCCGGATATGAAGCTGCACACAGGAATGGATGCAGTACAGGGCAAGACAGTGATCGCTGAATTTTAATGATTAATTACGGTTGATGATAAGCCGCCGGAGACAGAACTTTGAGAGAAATCTTAAAAACTGTCTCCGGCGGCTTTTTCTTGGCTTGAAAGCGAAACGTTTCGCACTAATCAAGTGACAAAAAGTGCAAGCAAACAGAGCTGTTCGGCATATTGTTGAAAAATGACAAAAAAATAGAAAATAAAGAAGAGAAAAAAGTGAAATAACACAAAGGATATAAGCTGCTTTTGAAATAAAAAAAGAAAAGATATATTTTGTGAAAAAAAGAACAAATTATGAAAAAAGAATGTATAAAAAATGAACAAAATTAATTGACAAGATCAGGTGTGCATACTATAATTTGTTTAGTATAAAATGACATATGTCTTGGTTTTGAACGAACCGTTTTACTATAAGAATCATAAATCAGGACAAAGGAGTCGATGATGTATGAAGAACGATTTGAAGCATCTAAGAAGAAGCGAATTGATCGATCTGATCTATGAGATGAAGAAGCGGGAGATAGAGCTTCAGACCAGGCTGGATGAGGCAGAGGCAAAGCTTCAGGCCAGAGAGATCACGATGGAGAAAGCAGGATCGATCGCTGATGCGGCAGTGGAGCTAAGTGGCGTGTTTCAGGCAGCACAGGAAGCTGCTGACACCTATCTTAAATCGATAAAAGCAAAGGAAAAAGAATTGGCGAAACTGACAAAGCAAGCCAAAAAGAATAGGCGAGATTAGAATTGTGAAGAAAAAAGAACGTTCAGTTAATATCCCTACAATAGAAGAAGTTGAGAATGAACAGAAGAGGCTGAGACACCGGGCGGTATATCAAAGAACACTCCGCGGTACGATCGCCGTGCTGCTTGTAGTTGCGGCAATTTCTGTTTTGGTGGCAACTCTGTGGATGCCGGTTCTGCAGATTTACGGTTCTTCCATGTCACCGACATTGGAAGCCGGGCAAATCGTAGTATCAGTGAAGACCAATCAATTAAAAACCGGAGAGGTGGTTGCATTCTGGCAAGGAAATAAACTTCTTGTGAAGCGTGTGATCGCAGGTCCGGGACAGTGGGTTGATATTGATATGGACGGAAATGTGACGGTTGACGGAAAAGAACTGACAGAAGACTATTTAGATGTGAAAGCACTGGGAAATTGTGATGTAGATCTTCCACATCAGGTAGAGGAATCACGTTGGTTTCTTATGGGAGATAACCGAGACGTATCCGTAGATTCAAGAAGTGCTGCGATTGGTGATGTTTCAAAAGATCAGATTGAAGGAAAGATTGTATTTCGAATCTGGCCATTGAATAAAACAGGAAGGATACAGTGAAATAGTAAATAATTAGTTTAGTTTATAAGGTATCGAAGGGAAGACTGACAAAGGAAGGCAGCAGATACACACCAGAAAAAAGAAGGTGGATTTGTGCAGAATAAAGGAACGGATTATATCAGAAGATTATTAAAAGACAAAACCCGGTTAAAACGGTGGAGAAAGATGATTCTGTGTCTGTCCTGTGTAGTTGTTTTCTGTACGGTCTATGCGCTGATTCTCCCGGCGATCACGCTGGAGAGAAAGACAGTCTGTGGTCAGGAAGAGCATAGCCATACAGAAGAATGCTATTCGAGTGCCGGACAGTTGACTTGCGGAAAAACAGAACATACACATACCGAATCGTGTTATGCAGATGATAAGACATCGGAAGATCAATCAGGGGAAGACTCACAGCAGACACCGGAGCAGAACCAGACAGAAGGACAGGAGCAGAATCAGGGACAAAGTCAGGAACAGAATCAAAATCAGAGCCAGGATCAGAGTCAAAGTCAGAATCAGGTTCAGACATCGGATGATGGAAATGTAGCTCAGAACGGAGAAAACGGAGATACAGCAGGAACCACAGCGGATGAGACAGCTGGCAATGATGAAGAAAGTATCGTGGCAGGGAGTACACCGGCGCCGGCAGCAGAGGGTGAAGACGGAACGGGAAGTGCTACGACAACGACGGAAGGGTTTGATCTGAGTGCGGATGCATCAAAGGTAGAATCAGTTTCAATGTCTTATCAAGAAAAAGATGGAACCTGGAAGAAGATTGAAGAAAGCGGAAACGAAGAAATTCCAGGTGATGCAAACATCAAATTGGAAGTTGAGTATAAGGATATACAGATACAAAAACTGATTCAAAACCATAACTGTACATTGACATATGATCTTCCAGATCTTTTACGTAATGAAAAAACAGATGGGAAGATTATGGACGGGAATAAGCAAGTTGGAACACTTACTGTTCAAGGAAAAAAGATTGTTGTACAATTTGACCAATCTTATCTTGCTAGCCTTGAGAAAACAACAATTAAAGGAAACTTCTTTATAACAGGAGAGGTAAATCTAAGTAAGCTACAAGAAGATGGGACAACTACGGTGACAACCGCCGGAAAAACATTCCATTTAAACTTTGGAGAAGATCCTGTTGCGCAGTATGGTAAAGTGGATGTTAAAAAGGAATGTGCTAATAAGGTGATTTCCAAAGAAGATGGAGATTACATTCAGTATACGATTACTGTTACAGCGGGAGAAGATGGATGTCCGGATGTTTCAGTAGTGGATACAGTTGTGAATGGGGCAGATTATGTAAGTAACTATGCAGGAATAGTAAAAACGAAATCAAAGCTCGAAAATAAGAATGAAGTGAGCGAACCTAATCCTTATGAGGAAATTGATGCTGACAAGACAGTTGAGCATGGTGAAGTCTATGTTGGGAAACCAACTACGGATACAGAGAATCCAATTCCGACAGAAAATACAACAAGTGACGATGAACTTGGTAGTATGGTCTGGAAGATTGGAGGAATGAAAGCCGGGGAAGTCCGGAAATTAACTTATTATGTAAAGTTAAAAGATGGACTCAATATGAAAGATATTGCATCAATTGACAATAAAGCAAATGTGTATTCAAAGAAGTATCACAAGGGATATGGGGGTGCATCTTTTAAACCGCAGATAGATTATGATATGAATAAGAAGACATCAGACCAAGGGGTTGTGCGGAATGAAGATGGAACGTATACGATTGAATATCAGCTTATATTTACGTTAAAAAAAGATTCAAGTAATTATCCATTGAAAAATTTTGTATTTTGGGATTATTTGAACCATAGTGATAATGCAACAGATACAAAAATACTTCCATATATCAGTTATAAGTCAGATTCGTTCAAATTAGAAAGAAAGGATGATGGTTCTGGTTCATATCAGAATGTTGAAAATTATAAAATAAAATGGTCAACGGATAAATCAACAGAATATGTAGAGACATACTTTGCTGACGCTAATTGTTTTAGTCTTTCGGGAACCGAAACAAATCCTTTCACAGTGAATCCGGGAGATTCTTATCGTTTAACATATAGTGTTACTGTGCAACCAGAAGCTTTGGCGGTAATGCAGGCAAATTCTGTGCAAGTAAAGAACAGGTGGATTGTAGCTGCGTCGAATGCATATAATGCAAGGTTTGCACCTGGATTTGAAGCGGTTAGATTAAATAAAACTATTGATGGCTATACATGGAATGAGAAAGTGGTTGGAAAAGAAACAGAAACAAATCGGACAATTAATCTTACCGGAAGTGATAGTAGATATGATTTGACAAAAGGAAAAGTGGAAAAGGATTCTTCCACAGAATCTGTTTTTAGTGTTCCGGTCGGAAGCTATCCTTATACTGTAAAAGTTAATGAAACAAAGAACGATTGGGATGCAACAGAGGTATCGATGACGGATACGTTGACCCCAGCTGATAAAGTACAGTATGTAGGATATGCGAAGGTTGAAGCATGTAAGTATAATGAGAACAGTACAAATTCAGATAAGTACGAGGTGAAAGAAACGAAGTGGGTGAAGATTGATGGATTAAAAACATTCACTTTGAAACCGTCAGATCTTGGATGGAATGATGAAAGTTATGCATATAGATTCACATACTATGTAACACCTGTGAACAAGGAATCCTTTGGTCAAGCAACTGCAAACAATCGATTTGAGTTGAAGGGAGAAGTTGGAAGAGGAGGGAATAAATTTAATATTTCTGAAATATATTCTCAAACGTCGGTGAATATTTCTGGAAATTACAGTATGAATATTAGAAAAGAAGCCTGGCATTATGAGAAAGCGAAAGCAGATGCGACGAAATGGAAAAATGGAAAGCTATACTGGGTGATTGAAGTTGATGGAACTGCAATTTTAAAAGATACGGCTTTTAAAGATGAAATTGTATCGAATACGACAACCTCAAGCTTGATAAATTCTTATTTACATTCAGATTCTCTGGTTGGAATCTATATAGGAAAGCTAGAAGATGGCAAGACAATTACAGATTATAAGACGTTAGAAGAATTACAGGCAAGTGAAAAACTTAAAACAGTCACGGATAAGTTTACATCTCCTCAATTTGGAAATAGTGCTGGTTTTACCGGAGAGGATGTCTTTAGTGAGTTTACTATAACGGCAAAAGAAAAAATTACACTTGGAGAGAATAAACTGTACTTTGTTGTGCAGACAGAACCACAAACATTACCGACAAAATATCGTGATTCATTTACTTATAGAAATCAAGTCAGCACAAGCGATGATGGTACGAATTGGATTCCACAAAGTACGGCAGATAAAACACTGTGCGGTGGTGCAGATATCTTAAAAGAACTCGGTCAGACATTTACTTATGATGGGGAGAAAGTAACAAGTGAAAAAGATGGTAAGGATGACGGACATAGTGAAAAGATTATACAGAATGCGCTTACAGGTTCAGGACAGTATGCATCCTGGGTATTTAAGCTGAATTATGCCGGCGAATTATCAGGCACTTATCGAGTGCTGGAGACAATTCCGGATGGAATGGAACTTGCATATATTCGTATCAAATGGGTAGGACCAGATCAGAAAAAGCAAGGTTTTGTAGAGTCAAAAAAAATTGCAGATCTTGATGAAGGATGGAAAGAAAAACAAACGACAGCAGGAACAGATGATGCCGTTGATGGTAATAAGACAACAACTTATTATGTTAAAGGAAATCAGGCACTGATTGCACTTGGAGATTTTTATCCGGGAAAAGCAACAGATAGTTATTCAGTAGATGTTCAGGTTGTATGTAAAGTGGTAGATCCAAAGGTACTACTTGGAGGAGAAAAAAAGAAATTTACCAATTATGTTACACTTCAGACACAGGATGGACAAGATATTCGCTCAGCATTCTCTTCGGCAACTATAGAAACAAAAAATCTTGAAAAAACGGTAAAAAATACTGAGCCTAATAAGGATGAAAAAGTTCATTTTACAATTAAAGCAAATGAACTTGGACAGACATTGCCGACAAAAGATGGTACGACTTTAAAATTAATTGATAAATTGAGTTCTACGTTGATTTTGGACACATCAACTATTAGAGTCGTTAATTCAAAAAATACAAGTGAAAATGTAACGTTTACAGCTTCACTAGGAGCTGATAATACACTGGAGATACAGATTCCATGTGATCAACCAGTTACAATCACTTATACTGCAACGGTAAATGCACCGCCGGGACAAGCTGTTTCGTTTTCTAACAATGCATATTGGGAAAATTATGCTCCGGCAAGCGGTTCAGGTGTGGAAGTAGATGGGTATTCATATTCAGCAGGCGGAACGATATCAGGCGGAGAAAACATTAAATTGAAAATCATCAAGAAAGACCAAAACGATTTGTCACGCAATTTATCAGGTGCGCAATTCAAAATGGTGAAATGTAAAAGAACGGATATTTCGGGAAGTGCAGAGGGGAAAATTACGGAACTGGCCGGTCCTCCAACATGGACAGGAACGACGGATGAAAATGGAGAGATTAGTTTTGGAAAAGGTGACGTTACAGACACGGCAATGAAATATAATACTATCTACAAAGTGATAGAAACAAAAGCTCCTGATGGATATGTTGAGGATAATACGCCATATTATATTATGGTTCCAAAGGAAGCTAGTGATGGAAAATATCCATCTGATGTAGAAGCGTGCATAAACGATCCACAGATTAAGACGCAATATCAGGAAGTCTACAAATTGACAGTTATGAATCATAAGGGTGAGATTACAGTTGAGAAGCAATTTAAAAATCCGAGTGGTTATGAATCAAGTCCGGTGAGTGGAACCTATTGGTTTGGTCTTTATGATAATGCAGATGGAACAAATATGAATGGAACTACACAACCACTTCAAGAAATTTCTATCACATATTATCCGGAAGACAAAACCATAAAAACAAATAAATTTGTTAACTTAGATACAAAAAAAACCTATTACGTATTTGAACTTGATGATAAGAATCAGCCAATAAAAGATTCTTCTACAGTTGCTACTGTGAATGGAATGGAATACTTTACGTCATATACGACAATAAAGGCTGATGGTAGTAAGACAACAGAGTCGAACAGTGCAACCAACGGTGACACGGTAACCGTTACAAATCAAAGCCGTGTGAATAAACTGCCTTCCACAGGCAGTTGTGGGGTTCTTATTTACAGATTGGCAGGGGTGATATTAATACTCTTCGCAGGAGTGCTTATGCTGATGAAATATAAAGAAACAAAAACAAGAAATTAACAAAAGAGAGTGTGCTGCACCCTAGAAAAATCCGGGGGGGGGCAGTAACAAAAACAAGGAGGAAGAAAATGAAAATAATCAAGAAGATTGCCGCCATAATGCTCTCAGTTATGATGGTATTGGGAATGTGTAGTGTGGTAGGAGCTGAGGGGAATGCAGACAGTGGGAAATATGAAGATAATACTGGAATGATAACAATTACAGGAGCAAAAAAAGATCAGAGATATACCATTTATCGAATTTTGAAATTGGAGAGTTTTAGTAGAGATGACGCAGACAGAAATAAAGGGAATTATGCTTATACAGTGGAAACAGGATGGGAGAGTTTTGTTAATGACGCAACTACAGGGGGAGCATATTTGACAAAAGATTCTACTAGTGGATATGTGACATGGAATGCATCAAAGACATCAGATAATGATAAAGCGGAGTTTGCAAAGTTAGCTTTAAAATATGCTATAGAAAATTCAAAAAGTGTAACAAGTACTAAGAGAGAAAAAACAGCAGATACTACAAGTGTAACATTTACAGGACTTCCACTTGGTTATTACCTTGTTGATTCTAGTGTTGGAGCTCTTTGCTCTCTTGATACTACAGCTAAAGAGGTGAATATTGAAGAAAAGAACGGTGTTCCATCAGTTGAGAAAAAGGTTTGACATTTAATAATGATATAAATGTAAAGAAAGACGGAACAGATGTAGATCCATCAAATTATACATTAAATACAAATACTACAGATGGTTGTACATTTGAAATCGTTTTTACACAGGAATTCTGTGATGCATTAAATGCGGACAATACAATTATCGTTACCTATTCCGCAACATTAAATGAGAATGCAGTAATTGGAGAAAAAGGAAACACCAATGAGGCAAAGTTAGAGTATGGAGATAAAAAAACAATTTCTTCAAAAACAATAACAAAAACATATCAAATTCCAGTATTCAAATATACAAAAAAGAATGATGGAACAAATAAGGGACTTTCAGGTGCAATTTTTACGCTGAGTAAAGATCCAAAGGGGGACAATCCAATTGAATTAGTAAAAATCACAGAACCTGCGAATACTTACCGTGTGGCAAAGAAAATAGAAGCAGAGGGAATTACAAAGATAACAAAAGTGACAACCCCTGAAAATGGTAGTTTTACAATTATAGGACTTGATGCTGACACATACTTCCTCACAGAGATACAGCAGCCAGATGGATACAACAAGCTGTCAGCTCCTGTAAAGATAGTCATTAAGGAGGATGGAACAATTACCATTGGAGATGCAACAAATACAGTTGACAAAGTCGAAGTCGAAAACAAATCCGGCTCTATCCTCCCATCCACAGGTGGAATGGGAACAACATTGTTCTACATTTTCGGTGCAATCCTTGTAATTGGATCAGGAGTTGTACTGATTACAAAGAAGAGAATGAAATAATTGTTGCTCGATTATAGGTATGTAAGTGAGATAAGAATGAAGTAATTTTGCTGTACGGGGAATGTGTTTCATCATTCCCCATACAGCAGCAAGGAGAGGATTGTAACATGAGAAAGCATATTTCA
>OLON01001164.1_pt1 | contig 15689 bp, 10 predicted proteins | sample 1672691 | NCBI WGS metagenome assembly OLON01 (sample SAMEA3136714, study PRJEB25190) | human gut metagenome | biome: human gut; feature: human-associated habitat; material: faeces | place: Austria | collected 2013
CGGGCGCCTCGTCGGCTGCCGCAAGATCGGGCTCCCCTTCCGCCTCGGCGAACAGATCGGCGGTGAACGACACGGCATCCGGGTCGAGGCAGGCCTCCAAAGCGCAGCAGCTGCGCGCCGGCGCCACGGTTTCCAGCATGGCCTTCACCGAGCGGCGGCCGCGCCATTCGTCGATCTGCACCGTGAAGGCGGCGTCCACCACCGCATCGTTCATGAGCAGCGCGTCGATGGCGGCGCAGTGGAACATGATGCCGGCCACCGATGCGCGCCCGTTGGTGAGCGTGCAGGCGAAGTGGTCCTTGGTCTGGCCCACGGCCCGGGTGTTCACGAGCGTCACGTTCCGGGCGAGGAACGTGGGCTGGGGGTTCTCCTGGCCGAAGGGGGCGAGCCGCTCGACCAGCGCCACGGATTCGAGCGTCAGCTCGTCCAGGCTCACGAGCGCGTCCACCTCGGTCAGCGGGTGGAAGGCCGCCTCCGGCAGCTTCTGCATATAGGCGTCGAGACGTTGGGCGAAGGCCTTCAAATTCTTGGTGGGGATGGTGACGCCCACGGCCGCCCCATGGCCTCCGAAGCGCTTGGTGAGATACGAGATCGATTCCACCGCCTCGAAGAGGTTCACGTTGCCCACGGAGCGCCCGGAGCCGCGGGCCTCGTCGCCGTCGATGGTGAACAGAAGCGCCGGCACCCCGTAGGTGTTCACGAGACGGGAGGCCACGATGCCCTTCACGCCCTCGTGCCAGCCCTCGCCGGCCACCACGAGCGCCCGCTGTCCGTGGTAGATTCTGCTGGCCTGCTCCTTCGCGATGTCCGACAGCTCCGCCTCAATGGCGCGGCGCTGGTTGTTCACGTCCTCCAGGGCCTCGGCCATGGCGCAGCACTCGCCGTAGTTGTCGCACATGAGCAGATCGAGCGCCAAATCGGCATTGCCCATGCGCCCGGCGGCGTTCAGGCGCGGAATGAGGGAGAACGACAGGTTCGTGGCCGAAAGCGGTTTTCCGGCCTGGCCCGTGGTGGCGAGAAGCGCGGCGATGCAGGGGCGCGGATTCGTGTTCATGCGGGCGAGGCCGTCGGCCACGAGCGCCCGATTCTCGTCGCGCATGGGCATGAGGTCGGCCACAGTGCCCAAGGTGGCGAAGTCGGTGTAGCTGCGCCACAGGTGCGGGAAGCCCAGGCGGCTGCCGAGCACCTGCACGAGCTTCAAGGCCACGCCAACGCCGGCGAGGATGGCGCTCGGGCAGTCCTCGGACATTTTCGGATCGGCCACGGGAACGCCCTCGGGCACGAGATCGGCCGCCTCGTGGTGGTCGGTGATGTAGACCTCCACCCCCGCCTTCAGGATGTCGGCCACCTCGTTTTTGCAGGCGATGCCGCAGTCCACGGTGACGATGACGTCGGGCTCCAGAGCTCGGGCGCGCTCGAAGGCGGCCGCGGTGATGCCGTAGCCCTCCTCGAAACGGCGGGGAACGAAGGGGAACGCGCAGGCGCCGAGGGCCCGCAGGCCCCGGGTGAGCACGGTGGTAGCGGAGATGCCGTCCAAATCGAAGTCGCCGAACACGACGATGCGCTTCTTCTCGCGGATGGCGTCGATGAGCCCGTCGGCCACTTCTGCCAGCCCTGGGATCTCCAAAGGATTGCGCCAGTCGCGGTCGAGCGAGGGGCTCAAGAAGCGCTTGGCGGCCCGCACCGTGGTGATGCCGCGGGCCACGAGGGTCGTCGCGATGAAGCGGGGCAGACCGAGGTCGTGCGCCAGACGCGCGACGATCTGCGGATCGGCCTCCCGGATGCTGAATTGGGCGGTCATAATGTGCTAGCTACCTTACGTGCGTTCTTCTTCGTAGTTCGGAAGGTATTTTCGCACAAAGCTCGCATTCTGTCACCGCAGCACGACGGCGGCGCGGCAATTTCCCACGGCACCGCCCGGGCAGCTCCTCGCAAGCCGTCAATCGACGCTCGGCAGAGAGTCGCACAGCACCTAGCGGTTGTCCACTTTCTCGGGGTACAGGTCGTGCTGGGACAGGCGCGTCCAGGCTACTTCCTCCCAGCGGGTGCCGGGGCGGCCATAATTGCAGTAGGGGTCGATGGAGATGCCGCCGCGCGGGGTGAACTTGCCCCAGACCTCGATGTACTTCGGATCCATGAACACGATGAGATCCTTCATGATGATGTTCATGCAGTCCTCGTGGAAGTCGCCGTGGTTGCGGAAGCTGAACAGGTACAGCTTGAGCGACTTGCTCTCCACCATGCGCACATCGGGCACGTAGGAGATATAGATGGTGGCGAAGTCGGGCTGGCCGGTGATGGGGCACAGGCTCGTGAACTCGGGACAGTTGAACTTCACGAAGTAGTCGTTGCCCGGGTGCTTGTTCTCGAAGGTCTCCAGTACCGACGGGTCGTAGTCGGTCGGGTACTGGGTATGCTGGTTGCCGAGCAGGGTGACGCCGCCGGCGCGAGTCTCATTCTCATCGCGGCCAGCCGAGGCAGCGGCGGGAGCAGTCGCTAGCGCGGGGCCGGCATCCTCGCGAGCCAGATGGGCCGCGATGGCGGCCATAGCCGAAGTATCCACCGATCCCTCGGGCTTCCCGGTTGCATCATCGTCGCCGCCAAACAGCGCTTCAGCCATGTCCATTGGTTTCATTCCCAGCTCCTCTTCTTTAGCAACTCCTTGGGGGCGGGCTGCGGGGTACCGCTCAGTCGCTCAGACAGTCCTCGCTCGGCGAAACAGGACGTTTAGTCCTGTTTCGAACGCTCTCGGAACTCGCTTGGTGAGCAATACCCCACATCCCGCTACACTCAACTCTGCTTGATTATCTCATAGCCGGATCTTCGACGCCGTTGGCGGCGAAGGCGGCGGCACGGTCGAGGCAGGTGGCGCAACGGCCGCAGGGCGCCTCTCCCCCTTCGTAGCACGACCAGGTCAGTTCGTAGGGCACCCCAAGCGTCAGCCCCTCGCGCACGATGTCGGCCTTCGACCAGGTGACGAACGGAGCTTCCAAGCACAGCTCGCCGCCGGTACCCTCCACGATGGCGCGGTTCATGGCCTCCACGAACTCCAGCGAGCAATCGGGGTAGGCGTTGCCGGCCCAGTCGTCGTGATGGGCACCGTAATAGACCGTCGAGCAGCCGAGCGAGAGGGCCATAGAGGCCGCCGAGGAGAGGAAGAGCCCGTTGCGAAAGGGCACGTACGTGCTCACCGGACCGCCGTCGCCTTCGGCTTGCTGATCGGCGTAGCTGGACTCGGGGATGGCCGCATCGGAATGGGCCAGAAGCGAGCAGTCGCTGTCGGCGAAGATGGCACCCAGGTCGAGGAAGCGCTGCTGCACACCGTAATGGGCCGCCACGGCGCGGGCCGCCTCAATCTCGCGCACGTGCTTCTGCCCGTAGCTGATGGAAAGCGCATACACGTTTTCCGCTTCGTACTTGCTCACAGCCCGCGCCAAAAGCGTCGTGGAATCCACGCCGCCGGAGCACAGCACCAGGGCTTTGTTGTTGGTCATGGTTCCTATCCTTCCAGATCCTTAAACCCCGCGCGTCTCGTCGGGCCAGATGATCTTGTGCAGCTGCAACTGCAAACGGGCGCGGTCCAAGCCGTGCTCGATCAGATAGGCGGCGATCTCGGCCGGCTCGATAGCGCCCCATACCGGACTTGCCAGCACCGAACACCGATCCCACAGCCCCGCTTCATCGGCACAGCGTTCCATGAAAGCCAGATCGTCCTCGGTGCCCACGACGAACTTCACGGCATCGCGCGTATCCAGCAATTCGTAGTTCTCGCGGCGCATAGCGGCGGACACGGCCTCGCCGGCCGTGGGCGTCTTCCAATCCACCGTGAAGTGCAGGCTGCCGGGAAGCCCCGCCTCGGCGCACGCCTCGCGCAAGTGCGCCATGGGACTCAAGTCGCGCGAGCCGTTGGTCTCGATTTCCACGCGCAAAGGGCGCGGGTCGTCCACCGCAAGCAAGGTCTGCACCAAATCGGGCAGATAAGGCTGCAGAAGCGGCTCGCCGCCGGTGAGCGTCACGCACGACACGCCGGTCTCGGCCACCCAGGCCACCAGATCGGGCACGCTCCACCCTTCCACTTCCACCAGCGGATGGTTCGCCCAGCGCGTGTCGCAGTAGGTGCACCACATGTTGCAGCCGGCGAACCGGATGAAAGCGGCCGGCCGCCCCGCCGCCAGGCCCTCCCCGTTCACGGACACGAACTTCTCCGCCACGGGGAACAGCTGGGCACGGGGGGCGATGGTGTGGCGCGCCTGGTGCCGCTCGGCATCCAGCAGGCCGTCGTTCTCTTCCTCGGGCACCATGGGCTATCGCTGCTCCCGGTAGTAGGCGCAGTTGTTGGGGGTCTCGTAGACCTCCACCTGGGCCACGGGCAGCCCGCGGGCGGCCAGCGCGTCGAAGAACCACTTCGCGAGGTTCTCCGCCGTGGTGCGGAAGGGCACAATGAACAGGGCGAAACCCTCGCGCTCGAGGCACGCCAAGGTGTCGGGGGCAAGGGAGCCCTCCTCCACGATGAAATGGTGGTCGAGCCGCTCGGTCAGCGCGCGCAGCTCGGTTTTAAACTCGCCGAAATCCACCACCATGTCCTTGCAGGTGCCCTCCGTCTGCAGGTGTTCCACCTCCAGATAGGCCACCACGCGCCAGCGGTGCCCATGCAGGTTCTCGCACTTCCCATGATAATCGGTCAAAAAATGAGAGGCATCGAACGAGCTCTCTGTCTTCAATCCGTACATATCGAATTCTCACCAATCTACGAACATTTGTATGATACAATCAACATCGCAGGGAGCAAACGCCCTCTGCATTCACCCCGCCACGATGCTAGCTAGAAAGGGGGTGATGCAGATGAGCGATATGCTGGCCTTAATCCAAGTCCTTGTTGGAGTTGCCACATTCATTGTAGCTGTTTTGACGCTACAAAAAGAGAACCCGCCGAATAACGGCGGGAACTCCAACAAAGAGGGCGAGGATTAGGCACCCTCGCCGAAGGGCGTTCCGTTCGGGGCGCCCTTCTTTAGGCAAAACGATTATAGCACAGGTTCACCCATCAGAACGCGGCGTCGAAGGGGGCGGTCACGATGATTTCACTTTGGCCGCGGGTGAGCTCGGTGAGCTTTTCCAGGAAGGGGGGCTGGGTGCCGTCGAGCATGCGGAAGGTGAGCAGGACGTTCTCGGCGAAGTCGCTCTCGGCAAGCTTCGCGCCGGCCGCCTCAGCGATGCGACAGAGCTGCTCGTACAGGCTGTAGGGCACCTCCAGGATGATGTCGACGCAGACCGACACCGTGACGACATCCGCCGCTTCGATAGCCGCCTTCGTGGCGTCGGTGTAGGCGCGCACCAGGCCGCCGGTGCCGAGCAGGATGCCGCCGAAGTAACGGGTGACGACCACGGCCACGTCTTCCAAACCCGCATGTTGGATGGCCTCGAGCGTCGGCATGCCCGCCGTTTTGGCCGGCTCGCCGTCGTCGGTGTAGCGCACGCGACCGCCGCGCAGCACGTAAGCGTACACGTTGTGGCGCGCCATGCGATGGGCCGCCTTCACCTCGGCGATGAAAGCGAGTGCCTCTTCCTCAGTGGCGACCGGCGCGATTTGCCCGATGAAGCGGCTCTTCTTCTCGACGATCTCGGCCTCGGCACGAGCGGCTATGGTTTTGTATGCGGCCACTACTCCCCCAGCTTCTCGGCCGCTTCGAACCATTCCAGCTCGAGGGCTTCTATTTGGGTTTCGAAGTCGGCGATTTCCTCTTGCATGGCGGTGAGCACCAGATAGTCAGATTGGTCGGCGGCGGCCATTTCCAGCTGCTTCTTCTCGATCTTGCCCTTCAGGGTCTCGATCTTCTTCTCGTTGGAGGTCATGAGCTTGCGCAGGGCGCGCTGCTCGCCGCCGGAGAGGACGGGGGCGGAAGAGGCGGCCGCATTCCCGGGATTGCTGGAGGTCGCGAGCGAGGGGCGACCAAGGTCGCCCCCTACGGAGCCGACCCCAGAGTCATTTCCGCGGCCGGCGCCGGCGCTCTTCGCGGCTTCGCGGTCGGCCTCTTCGGCGAGTTTCAGGTACTCGTCCACGCCACCGGGCAAATGGCGCACCTTGCCGTCGATGAGGGCGAACTGGTGGTCGGTCACGCGTTCCATGAGGTAGCGGTCGTGGGTGACGAGCAAGAGTGTGCCCGGCCAGCCGTCGAGCAGGCTCTCCACCGCCGCAAGCATATCGGTGTCCAGGTCGTTTCCCGGCTCGTCCAAGATGAGCACGTTCGGCTCATCCAGCAAAATGAGCATGAGCGCCAGCCGGCGCTTCTGGCCGCCGGACAGGTCGCATACCGGCTCGTTCTGGTCGTCCTTCGTGAACCCGAGCCGCTCCAAGAGCTGTCCCGGCGTCATCTCCTTGCCGTCGAGCATTGTGCGCCGCGAGTAGCGCGAGATCACCTGGCGCACCCGGTCGTCGCCGAGCTTGCGCAGCTCGTCCAAATGCTGCGACAGCACGGCGAAGCGCACGGTCTGGCCGATTTTCACGCGCCCGGAATCGAGCGGCTGCAGCCCTTGGATGATGCGCAGAAGCGTCGTCTTGCCGATACCGTTGGCGCCCACGATGCCGTAGCGATCGCCCGGGCCGATGATCCAGTCGACGTCGTCCAAGATGACGCGGTCCCCGAAGCGCAGCGATGCGCCCTTAAGGTCGACCACCTGCTTGCCGAGACGCGCCATGGCCATGCGCTTGAGCTCCAGCTCGTTGCGCAAGGGCGGCACGTCGGCGATGAGCGCCTGGGCGGCGGCCACATGGAACTTGGGCTTCGTGGCCCGCGCGCGGGCGCTGCGGGAGAGCCACGCCAGCTCGCGGCGCAGGGCGTTCTGGCGCTTCTGCTCGGCCAAAGCCTCCAAGCGATCCCGTTCCACCCGCTGCATGATGTAAGCGGAGAAGCCTCCCTCGAAGGGCCAGACGCGCCGACCGTGCACCTCCCACATGGCCTCGCAGACCTCGTCGAGGAACCAGCGGTCGTGGGTCACCACGAGCAGCGCCCCCGCTCCGCGGCGCCAGCGGGTCTTCAAGTGCTCGGCGAGCCAGGTGATGGCGCGCACATCCAGGTGGTTGGTGGGCTCGTCCAGCATGAGCACGTCCCAGTCGCCGATGAGCAACCGGGCCAGATCAACCCGTCGACGCTGGCCGCCGGAAAGGGTGCCCACCGTCGCATTCCAATCCACATCCTCGAGCAGCCCCGCGATAATGGCGCGAACCCGAGGGTCGCCGGCCCACTCGTATTCGGGGATATCCCCCACCACGGCCCGCTCCACGGTGTCCGCGTCGCGCAAATCGTCGCTCTGGCCGAGTACGCCCACCGAAACGCCGCGGGTGCGGATGACACGGCCGTCGTCCACTTCCACATCGCCCGAAAGCACCCGCAAAAGCGTGGATTTCCCATCGCCGTTCTGGCCCACGATGCCGATGCGAGCCCCCTCGTCCACCCCGAGGGACAGCCCCTCGAACACCGTCTTCGTGGGGAATTCCACGCTCACTTTTTCACAACCGAGAAGAAACGCCACCAAGGCCGCCTTTCACTTCCATTCGTTTCGGAGCAGATTATACGCTAACGGATTTTCCAAACGGCAACAATGAGCACCGCTAGCGAAAGCGCCGCCGACAGAGCGAAGGCCGCCCGATAGCCCCACACGGCTACCTCCGCGCCGCCCACACCCGCCAGAGCCAGCGATGCGGGCACGCTTACCACGAGCAGCATCATGAGCGCCGTGCCGAGCGAGGCACACACCTGGCGGGCCGTGGCGAAAAAGACGCTGCCGTCCATCGTGCTCGCGGGAAGCAAGCCCGAAAGACCCCAGGAATTCAACGGCCCCACGAGCGTGCTCACACCCAGAGCACGTACTGCTTGCATGGCCGTCAACAGCCATAGCGGAGTCGCTGCATCCACGAACATCATGGAGGCCGCACCAACGACGAGCAGCACGGCGCCCGTCACCGTAACCGCGCGTGCGCCCACCCGATCGGTGAGCAGGCCAGCTAGCGGATTCAGGAACAACGCTATCACCGTAGCCGGCACGAACACGATGCCGGCATCGAGCGCCGAGAGCCCGCAGATGCCCTGCACGAACAAGGGAACGATGAGCGTGATGCCCATGAATGAGGCGAACAGGCAGTTCTGGGCCACGAATGCCGCCCGGTACTGGCGAGCGCGAAACACGCCCAGATAAATAAGCGGATGGGAAATACGGTTCTGCCGCACGAGGAACGCGGCCACGCAGCAGGCACCGCTCAGCGCCGGAACCCACACGCCCTCGCTGGACAGCGGCATGTTCGCCGCATTCGATGCCGCCAAGAGCAGCCCGCCGAAACCGAGCGTGGAAAGTGCCAGCGACGGCACGTCTAGCACAGCGCCGGCGCTGCCGTCCCCCTCCTCACGCACAAATAGAGCACAGGCCAACGCGAGCAGCACCAAGGCGCCGATAAGCAGCCCGTAGAAGCTGCGCCAGCCCCAGGAGTCTACGAGCGCGCCGCCGATGATGGGCCCGATGTTGGGGGCGAACCCCATGGCAATGCCGGCAATGCCCATGGTCGTGCCCGTGCGCTCTCTCGGAAAGCGCGTCATGGCCAGCGACTGCACGAGCGGCAGCGTGATGCCCGTGGCCACCGCCTGCAGCACACGTCCCAGCACAAGCGTGAAGAAGGTTCGGGCAATCAGATCAACGGCCGAGCCCGCCAGAAAGAGCCCGAGGGCCAGACACACCAGGCGCTTGACCGACATACGCCGGGCGAGGAACGTCACCGCCGGCACCGTAATACCCATAACGAGCATGTAGACCGTGGTCAGCCACTGCCCCTCGCCGGCATCGATGGAAAACTCCGCGCAAATGCCCGTGAGCATGGAGTTCGTAGCGGTTTGGGAAAGCGACCCTAGCGCGCAGGTGATGACCACGATGGCGAACAGGGCGTAGGTGTGCCCCTTCTCGGAAAGACGCATGGGAGCTTCCGGCCCTCAGTTGAACCGCTGCTGGGTCTTTTCCAGCCCGTTGTCGATGAGCGAGAGCACCGCCTCAGCGCCCTGCGCCACCGCATGCTCGAAGGCCTCGGTATCGTCCTTGCTGCGGGGGCGCGAGAGCACCCAGTCGACCACGGGCTTCCGTCCCGGCGGCCGCCCGATGCCGATGCGCACCCGGTACCAGTCGCGGGTGCCCAGCTTATCGCAGATGGAGCGCAGCCCGTTATGGCCGGCATGTCCCCCGCCGAACTTCACGCGGATGGTGCCGGGGTCGATGTCCAGCTCGTCGTGGATGACGATGAGATGGTCGGGATCCCCATGGTAGGCCCTCATGAGCTTGCTCACCGGGCCTCCCGAGGTGTTCATGAAGCTCTGGGGCTTCACGAGCAGAAGCTCGTGGCCATGGTAGCTCGCCTTCCCCACGAGCGCCCCGCCCTCGTTCTTCCAGTAGCGCACGCCTAGCTCATCGGCCAGCGCATCCACCGTATCGAACCCGGCGTTGTGCCGCGTGTGCTCGTACTCCTCGCCCGGATTCCCCAGGCCCGCGATCATATACAACTTGTCACCTATTTCCGTCATTCATCTTTGGAAGAGTAGGCCCGAGTCCCCGGAGAGGGGGCCCGCGCGCAGTTCATTGAAGTGCAAAGAAAGAAGGCCCGAGACCCTCGGAGAGACCCGCACTTCAATGCTGTTTGAGCACGGGCTTCCTCCCCGAGGACTCGGGCCGGACAGCCAAGCAGCTATTCGAACAATTTCCCAATAGAGCCGTTGTTGTACACCACATCGATGGTCTGCGCGAACAGCGGCGCGATGGAGAGCACCTTGATCTTGCCGGTCTGGCGCGCGAGCGGCACGGGCACGGCGTTGGTGACCACCACTTCCTCGATGCAGGAGTTCTCCAGACGCTCGTAGGCCGGGCCGGAGAACAGGCCGTGGGTGGCGCAGGCGTACACCTCGGCGGCGCCCTTGGCCTTCAGCGTGGCGGCCGCGGCCACAAGCGAGCCGCCCGTGTCGATCATGTCGTCGTTCAGGATGCAGATCTTGTCGGTCACGTCGCCGATAAGCGCGGTGATCTCGGCCTGGTTGTGCTTCGGGCGATCCTTGTGCATGATGGCGATGTCGCAATCGAGCGCCGTAGAGAACTTCTTCGCCGCCTTCGCGCGGCCCACGTCCGGCGAGACCACGCACAGACGCTCGGGATCGAAACCCTTGTTGCGGAAGTAGTCCACGAAAATGGGCATGGCCGTCATGTGGTTCACGGGGATGTCGAAGAAGCCCTGGATGGCATCCTGGTGCAGATCCACCGTGATGATGTTGTCGATGCCGGAGACCTCGAGCAGATCGGCCACGAGCTTGGCCGTGATGGGCTCGCGCGGGGCGGCCTTGCGGTCCTGACGGGCGTAACCGTAGTGCGCGATGACCGCCGAGATGGAGCGGGCGCTTGCGCGCTTGGCGGCATCGGCCATGATGAGCAGCTCCATGAGGGCGTCGTTCACGTCGAAGGTCTCGCTCGCGCACACCGACTGGATGAGGAACACGTCGGCGCCGCGGATGGACTCCTGGTAGCGGGCGTAGATCTCGCCGTTGGCGAACTTCTCGTGCTTGATGTTGCCGAGGTTCACGTTCAGGTACTTGGCGATCTCCTCGGCCAGCTCCGGATTCACCGAGCCGGAGAACAGGATCATGCGCTTGGTCATCTCGGTCATAGGGTGCGTCCCTTCTGCGACGGGTCTTTCAGCTTCGGTTATTGTAGTACGGCGCGCCGCTTCATGCGGGCTGAAGCGGCGCGACCGACTATTTCTTCTTCTCGATGGGGTGCGCCGCCACCCAGCCTTCTATCTCCTGCTGTCTGGCGCGCCCGAGGGCCAGCGCTCCCGGCGTCACGTCCTTGGTGATGGTGGAACCGGCGCCCACGAGCGCCCCGGCGCCGATGGTCACGGGCGCCACCATCATGGTGTCGGAACCGATGAAGGCGCCGTCCCCGATGATAGTGGCGTGCTTGTTCGCGCCGTCGTAATTGCAGGTGATGGAGCCGGCGCCGATGTTCACGCCCTCCCCCATGGTGGTGTCGCCGATGTAGGACAGATGCGGCACCTTCGAGCCCTTGCCGATGGTGGATTTCTTGATCTCCACGTGGGTGCCGGCCTTGGCGCCCTCGCACAAGTGCGCCGCCGGACGCAGGTAGGCGCGCGGACCGCAGGTGGCGCCGTCATCGATGAGCGCCTCTACCGCCACGGTCTCGTCGATGCGGCAGCCGCGACCGACGCGCGTGTCGGTCAGGCGGCTGTCGGGACCCACGACGCTGTCCTCGCCGATCGTCGTCTTCCCCAGCAGCATGACGTTGGGCAGAAGCTCCACGTCGGGGGCGATCTCCACCTCGGGGCCGATGTAGGCCGTGGCCGGATCCCACATCGTGACGCCGGCGGCCATGTGCGCGTCGTTGATGCGACGCTGCATGACGCGGGTCGCCTCGGCCAGCTGGCCGCGGGAGTTCACGCCCAGGCACTGCTCCGCATCGCTCGTCTTATAGGCGAGCACGGGCCGCCCGGCGGCGCGGCTGATGGCCAGCACGTCGGTAAGATAGAACTCGCCCTGGGCGTTGTCGGAGTTCACCTGGGAAAGCGCGTCGAAAAGGGCACAGGCGTCGAAGCAGTAAACGCCGGAGTTGCACTCGGTGATGGCCGCTTCCTCGGGGCTCGCGTCCTTCTGCTCGACGATGCGGGCCACCTCCCCGGCGCCGTCGCGCACGATGCGGCCGTAGCCGAAGGGGTTTTCAAGCTCCATGGTAAGCACGATGACCGCCGCGTTGTGCTCCTCGCGCAGAGCCGCCATCTGGCGAATGGTCTCGGGCTGAATGAGCGGAGAGTCGCCGGAGAGCACCACGACGGCGCCGTCGAAGCCGGCCAGGGCATCGGCGGCGGCCAGCACCGCGTCGGCCGTGCCGCGCTGGGCCTCCTGCACGACGACCTCGGTATCGCCTTCCACCAAAGGGATCACCTGGTCGCGCATATGCCCCACCACGGTGACGACCCTATCGGCGCCCGCCTCCTTGGCCGCTTCCACGACCCACCGCACGAGCGGGCGGCCCAGCACCTCGTGAACCACCTTCGGCTTCTTCGACTTCATACGGGTACCGGCCCCCGCGGCCAAAATAATCGCAGCAGTTTCCATGAAACGCCTTTCCTCGTTCTGCATTCGAAGCGAAGCACGCTTGTCCAGGGGCACCGCACCGGCGCCGCCTCAAACGTCCGGAAGAACCGTTTGCGCGCTATCGTTTGCTGGAAAGAAAGTATAGCGCAAGGATCTCGCCATCCGGAGATGCTCCGTTATTTCTCACAGCCGGCACGGCCCGCCTCCACGCCCACCAGATCGCAGAGCCCCTTGCGCGAATGGACGCCCAGCTTCTGATAGAGGTGCTTGATGTGGGTCTTCACCGTGCTGGGGGCGATGTAGAGGTCGTGGGCGATCTGCCCTTGCTGCTTGCCCTGGGCGAGCAGCGTGAGAATCTCCGCCTCCCGCGAGGTGAGCCCGAACTGCTTGCTCAGCTCGTCGCACTTGGCGCCGATACGCGAGCGGTCGCCGAAGCTCTGCCCCGAAAGCGTCTTCAGCACCGTCCCCCACGGCGTGGTCAGCTGCTTCTCGGAAAGAAAGAGGGCCGTGGCCACCACAACGGCGACGGCCACCACGACGCACAGCGCCAGGTAGCCGAACGACGAATCGGTTAGCGCCTCTGTAGCGGCGAGCCCCGCCTGCACGGACACGAGGCGCACGGCCCGCTCGATGCCGAACAGCCACACGGCATTGAATCCGTATTGGTACGTCAAATTGCTCAGCACCACCATGATGACGATGAGCACGAAGGTGTAGGCGGCCAGAGCGCAGAAGCTCGCCAGCTCGCCGCCGATGGGGCCAAGCATCCACAGGGGAAGCAGCGACGCCAGAAGAAGCGGGCAGGCAGCGCGGTAGGCGAACGACAGGTGCAGCCGGTCGCGCCGCAGGCACACCACCAGGTAGACCGCACCGGCCGCCGCCACGCATCCGAGCCCCGAGTGGATGCCCAGCTCGCTTCCGAACACGCGCTCGCACATGCCGTAGGCCAGCGAGTAGAGAGCCATCACGGCGATGGGCTTCCACGGGAAGGAGAAGGTGCCCCACGACCGGCGCGGACGCTCGTCGTCGGGGAGCAGGTCATAGGCGCGGCGCAGGCAGACGAGGCTCACGACCGGCACCAGGCAGGTGCACACCCACAGCCACGGAATGGCCAGGCCTTTGAACAGCCACAGAACGAGAGCGCCTACCACCAGGCCGCCCGAGAAGTACAGCGCCACCCGGAAGGGATTCAAGCAGCCGAACAGCTCCGACCACAAAAGGATGATGAGCGCGATGCCCACCGCCCCCAGCACTGCAGCCGGGGCCCCGAAGAAGGGGGCGAGTTCGGGGAAGTAGATCGTCGAGAAGTTCAGACACGCCGACGCTATCATGCACGCGCCCGTGACCCAGGGCACCGCCCGCTTGCCGTACAGCGGCGCGATGCGCCGCGAGGACAAGGCCAGCACGACGAGTACGACGGCGGCGATCATGTTGAAGGCCGCGAAGCCGAAGCCCGTCTCATCCTGAGCGGGGAACGCGAGGGCGCCGTTGGAGTACACCGTCTCCGTCCACACGCGAAACAGCCCCATGCCCGTAAAGGCAAAGGGCATCTCGATGAGCCGTCCCTTCCAAACCGATCGGCCGGCCGTCTCCCTCTCGTCCATACGCCCTCCCTGCGCCGCAGCGGCAACCCTTCCATGCACGGTGCCCGCGCGCCGGTTCCCGTCGCCTGCAATCGCAAGACGGGCGGGAGCGCGTGCGCGGCATCCTCGTGGCGAAAATTATAGGCGACTGAGGGAGCCAAAAAAGCCGTCGGAGACGATATCCCCCCTCTTTTTGGCAAAAGGGGTAGAAGGGCGCGAAAATCTCCCCCCTCTCTGACCTGGGAAGAGGATGACGCGGCGCAGCCGGCTCGGTAAAGTTCGCAATCGTTGGCGAACCGAAAAGCCCCGCGGAAAAGCACGAGGGGGACGCGATTCGCACGGAGAGGAAGGGCGCTCGTCACCGATGCGGGGCGGGCGCGGCAACCAAGAAAGGAAGCCATCATGAACAAGAGCATCTCTCGCCGCAATTTCCTGACCGGAGCCGCCGTCGCTCTGGGTGGCGCCGCCGCAGCCGGCATGGCCGGTTGCGCTCCGAGCACGCCGCAGCAGACGCTGAGCGAGACGGGCGAGGGCGCTGCAGCCCCCGGTACCCGCTGGAGTTGGGAGACCAAGCCCGAGCCCATCGCCGACGACGAGATCGTCGAGACCATCGACACCGAGATCTGCATCGTGGGCCTCGGCTCGGCCGGCACCACCTCGGCCATGGCCGCTGCCCAAAGCGGCGCCAAGGTCGTCGTGCTGCAGAAGCTCGACAAGGTCATCACCAACGGCTGGTGCGTGGCCGCCTTCAACTCCAAGATGTTCCTCGACGCCGGTCAGACCTACGACTTGGCCGATATCTACTTCAAGTTCGCCGACCTGTCCAACGGCCGCGACAACCACAAGGTGGTCAAGACCTTCCTGAACCGCTCCGGCGAGGTGGTCGACTACGTCATCCGCCAGACGCCGGACTTCACCCCGGTCATGCTGGGATCGGGCCACACCTACGGCTGGTACATCAACAACGACATGGCCACCCGCTACGACCAGTTCCACAAGCTGCTGGACGCCATCGCCGAGAAGGCCGTGGCCGCCGGCGCCGATATCCGCTACAACACGCCCGCCGTGCAGCTTCTGCAGGACGAGTCGGGACATGTGACCGGCGTCATCGGTGAGAGCAAGGAGGGCTATGTGAAGGTGAACGCTTCCAAGGGCGTCATCCTCTGCACCGGCGACACCTCCGACGACGAGGAGATGCTGGAGGCCTTCTGCCCCATCATGAAGGGCGTGCAGAGCATGCACGGCGCTCCCTGCAACACCGGCGACGGCCACAAGATGGCGCTGTGGGCCGGTGCTTCCATGGACCCGGCTCCCCACACCATGATGATGCACTTCGACCCCACCTGGATGCCCGAGGGCAACGCCCCCTACTCCGGCATTCCGTGGCTGCGCGTGAACCTCAACGGCGAGCGCTTCGGCAATGAGAACCTGGGCTACCAGAGCCATGTGACCCAGGTGCGCTTCCAGCCCGAGATGACCGCCTTCCAGATCATCGACAAGAACTGGGATGCGCACGCTCCCAAGGGCGACTACAAGCACCCCAACAGCCACAGCCGCTCCACGGCCGATCCGGCCAACGACTGGGCCGACGCCTTGGAGCGCGGGGCCATCATCGAGGCCGACACCCTGGAGGAGCTGGCCGATAAGTGCGGCATCAACAAGGAGAACTTCCTCGCCACCGTGGCCCGCTACAACGAGCTGGTGGATGCCGGCAAGGACGAGGACTTCGGCGTCGACAGCACGTTCATGACCTATAACGGCATCAAAGAGGCCCCCTTCTACGCCATCAAGCGCATGCCCGGCCTGCTGTGCACCGCCGGCGGCCTCACCATCAACGAAAAGCTCGAGGTGCTGAACGAGGCCGGCGAGCCTTTGGGCGGCCTGTACGCCGCGGGCAACGCGTCGGGCTCCTACTACGGCGACGACTACCCGCTGTTCATCACCGGCGGCTCCCACGGCCGCGCCTGGACCTTCGGCG
>OLON01001196.1_pt1 | contig 15471 bp, 11 predicted proteins | sample 1672691 | NCBI WGS metagenome assembly OLON01 (sample SAMEA3136714, study PRJEB25190) | human gut metagenome | biome: human gut; feature: human-associated habitat; material: faeces | place: Austria | collected 2013
GCGGCAGCATCTTGATCTCTGTGTACCTTCCTGACAAAAGCGTTGCAAGCTCACTGTATCATTTGATTCACTGAAAGCATAATATTCAGGAACATGTCGTTCTTTTCGATTGTAATATAATCTGTTTACTCCGACAAGTTTTTTCCATAAAAATACCCGCCGTGACAGATCTGCTCTCTGTCTTTGGCGGGTATTTTATCAGTCGTTTAGTTCATTCTCCATCTGTGCTCTTGCTTTCCGGGCAATCCCTGAGTTGCTGTTCATGATGCTGGCTCTGGTGATCATACCGTTGCCATATTTGCTCCGGATCGCATCCATGGCTGCATCCAGTTTCTGGTGCCGTTCTTTGTCCGTGGTATCTTCAAACAATGACAACTGCTCAAACCCGTCTTCTGTAAGGTTGGCCAATGCTACTCCGATCAGTCGCAGCGGCTGCCCTTTCCAGAATTCTGCAAATAATTTCTTTGCATTTCTGTAAATCTCGTCTGTCAGATCTGTGGGATTTTCGAGTTTCGTCTGATGAGAACGGTTCCTGAAATCCAGAGTACGGAAAGTTACGGAAATGCAGGTACATTTCTTTTTCTTTCGCCGCATTCTCGTTGCAAGTACATCACATTGTTCCAGTAATACAGGCAGTATCTGTTCCATGGAAACGATATCATCGTTAAAAGTAGTTTCCACACTGAATCCCTTTGCTTCTTCCGGCTGAGCACGGACAGGGGAATCGTCAAGCCCTCTGGCATATCTGTATAACTGATGGCCTGCTTTTTCGCCCAGCAGTGCCTGAATTCTTTCTTCCCGTTCATGAGCCAGATCTCCGATAGTTCTGATTCCTGCCTCTGTCAATTTCTTTTCTGATACTTTTCCCAGAAACAACAGTTCTCTTACAGGAAGCGGCCACATCTTTACCGGAATTTCATCTGGAAATAACGTATGCACTTTATTCGGTTTTTCAAAGTCAGAGGCCATTTTTGCCAGCAGTTTATTTGTGGAGATTCCTACATTTACAGTAAAACCAAGTTCATCGTATATCTTGTCTTTGATCTCATGTGCTGTCGCAACAGGATCCGGATAGATCAGCGATGTCCCTGTCATATCCAGAAAAACTTCATCGATGGAAAAAGATTCCATTACCGGTGCATAAGAAGCACAGATTTTCTTAAATGCCCTGGAACACTGGTCAAAAAGTGCAAAATCACCTGGCACGACGGTCAGGTTCGGACATTTTCTCAGAGCCATTGCCATGGGTTCTCCCGTCTGTATACCGTATTTCTTTGCAGGGATTGATTTCGCAACCACAATACCTGTACGCTTCTTCGGATCACCGCCAATACAGGCCGGAATCTCCCGCAGATCCGGCAGTCCCTGCTTTACTCTTCTTGCTGCCTCCCAGGAAAGAAAGGCACTGTTTACATCTATATGAAAGATCAGGCGTTCCATACGTTCCACACTCCTTTTCCTCTTGTTGAATTGATTTCGAAAAAACAGCTGCTTCTTTTAACTTTCTTACTTTTTACAGTTTATCATTTTTTTACCGGACTTTCCATCTTTTTCGCAAGGCAAAAACAGAGAGAACCGTGTCTGACGATTCTCTCTGCTTTCACGCAACCAAACGTGCTACCGGTTTTCCCAGTAGCTTCTTCCATACTTTTACAATATTTCCTACTGCCAGCGCATTGATCAGTGTGCCTTCTCTGACACCATTCAGCTTATGGAAAGATTGATTTCTTTGGTTTTCTGATTTTATTTCTGTTCCTCTCTGTCATATTACTCCGCTTTTACTGCCCAGCGCATTTTGGTGGAGCGGGCTCTTCCGTTCTGTGCACATTCCTGAGCAGACGGACGGATCACATCTTTTGCATAGTCAGAATAAATTCCTGCTTTATATCCTTCTTTGAGGGCTTTCTTTACAAGCTTGTCCTCACCGGAATGGAAGGTAAGGATTGCCACACGTCCGCCCGGTCGCAGGGCATCCGGCAATTTTTCCATAAATTCATATAATACTTCAAATTCACGGTTTACATCAATACGAAGAGCCTGGAATGTTCTCTGACAGGTTTTCTTAATCGTGTCTTTCTTTTCTTTTTCCGGCAGAAAATCCAGAGTTTTCTCTATGACCTGACGCAGTTTCGTCGTTGTATCAATACGATTTCCCCTGCGGATCTCATCAGTAATAGCTTTGGCAAGTTCTTCGCAGTATGGCTCATCAGAATTCTCGTAGAGCATTCCGGCAAGTTCATCTCTGGATATGGTATCCAGTCTCTCTGCTGCACTGATGCCCGCTTCCTGATTCAGTCGAAGATCCAGAGGCCCATCTGTTTTGAATGAAAAGCCTCTCTTAGGGTTGTCGATCTGCATGGAAGAAACGCCGAGGTCTGCAAGGATAAAATCAAATCCTCCTACTTCCTTTGCAATTTCATCAATGGTGCAAAAGTTCTGAAGCTTCACTGTCAGCATATCTTCACCAAATCCCTGCTCTGCCAGACGTTTCTTCGTCTTTGCAGATTCCTCAGGGTCTACGTCTGTGGCATAGATATGACCCTTGCCATTCAGACACTGCAGCATTGCCTTTGTATGCCCGCCATAGCCCAGTGTGGCATCAAATCCGGTTTCTCCCGGCTGAATATTAAGAAAATCAATAATTTCCTTTACCATAATGGAAATATGCATTCCTGCCGGAGTATTGCCTTTCTGTATTACATGCTCAATCGTGTCTTTATATTTCTCAGGCTGAAGTTCCTTGTATTTCTCTTCAAATTTCTTCGGGTATTTTCCTTTATAACGAACACGTCTTTTATGTGGGGTCTGATTTTGATTTTCCATAAGTTTCTCCTTTTTGTATTATACGAAAATTGTATCATATCTCATGACAATCGTCCAACAAAATGATAACATCCTTTTATTTTCCTTACAATTACTCCTTTTTCTTCCATAAAAAAACTCCGGAGCACATCCCCGGAGTTTTTCACACTGCTTTCACAATTGAGTTTTTAATTTTTTACAGTTTACTGATAATCTGTCTCTTATATTCCAGAAATGCATCTGACAATGCAAAGTCTTCTGCCCTTGGTTTCTTTTCCTTAATGACGATCTCATCGCGGATTTCTCCCGGTGCACCGTTCAGAATATAGATTCTGTCTGATAAAAGGATTGCTTCATCAATATCATGGGTGATAAACAACGTAGAAAGATCAATATGCTGCATGATATCCAGATACCATTTGTGAATGCTTGTCTTTGTCAGCGTATCAAGCGCACTGAACGGTTCATCCAGAAGCGCAACACCGTCTGAGGACAGATAAGTACGAAGCAGGGCTGCTCTCTGGCGCATACCGCCAGAAAGCTGACTTGGATATTGGTACTGGGTTCCTTCCAGGCCAAACTCTGCAAATAACGGATCTGCCTTTTCTCTTGCCTGGGCTTTTTTCACACCTTTAAGCACCAGTGGCAGAGATACATTGTCGATCACTTTTTTATGCGGAAGGAGAAGATCCTTCTGAAGCATATAACTGATACTTCCCGGTGTGGAAGTGACATCGTTATCTCTCAGATATACTTTTCCATTATCAGGAGTTACCAGTCCGGACAGGATATGAAACAATGTTGTCTTACCGGAGCCGCTGACTCCAAGCAAAGACACAAGTTCTCCCTGATCCAGATGGATACTGATATCCTGAAGCACATGCTTCTCTCCGTATGATTTTGAAATATGTTCTGCTCTTAATAATGCCATCTTATCCACTACTTCTCCCTGCCGCTTATTTTATCCTGTTTCGTTCTTCTTTTCCTACTGTGGCAGATAGTCATTGCTGAATCCGACATCTGTCAGATCTTTGTCACAGAGTTTGTTTTCGTACAGCCATTTGTAGAATGCATTCCATCTTTCCGGATCGATCACACCCCAGTTGTCTGCATCGTCGATATATTTTGCAGATAAGAATTCCTGGCTCTTCTTTACCAGATCTTCTGCACCTTTTAAGGAACCGGTATTGTCACCGTCGATGAGCATCTGTGCTGCTTCATCCGGATTCTCTGCTGCAAACTCATATCCTTTTGCAGTTGCTTCCATAAATGCCTTCGCCTGATCCGGATTGGATTCCAGATAATCATTGTTTGCAATGATCACAGGTGTATAATAGTCAAATACAGGGTTGATATCAGAGAATGCAAAGTAATCGCAGTCAACGCCCTCTACCTCAGCGTTCACACCGCCCCATCCTTCAAATACCCAGATGGCATCTGTCTGATGTGCTGCCAGTGCTGCCGGCTCATCTGTGATATCATTCGGGATCAGAGTTACTTTATCAAAATCTCCGCCGTCACTGTTTACAACATTCTCAATCATGGCAAGTTCAATCGGTGATTCCCAGGTAGAATAGGTTTTATCCGTCAGTCCTGCCGGTCTGTCGATTCCCTCTCCTGCTCTGGAAAGGATTCCTGATGTATTGTGCTGGATCACGGCTGCAACTGCTGTGATTCCCAGAGGCTCGTCCAGTGCCAGGGAAGCTGCCATGGTATCCTGCGCCTCAATCGCAAACTGTGCCTGTCCGGAAGCACACATTAAAGCTGCACCGTCTTCCGGCGGCTGAACGATTTCCACATCCAGACCTGCCTCTTCATAATATCCGTTTGCAAGAGCTGCATAAAGTCCTGTATGGTTGGTGTTCGGTGTCCAGTCAAGACAGAATGTAACCTTTTCCAGATCTTTGTCTGCTGCGGATACTCCGACCGCAGACACACTCATTACAGATGTCGCTGCCAAAACAACTGCTACCGCAGATGCCATATATTTCTGATTCATCTTTTTCATAAATTCAGGTTCCTCTTTCTTTTCAATAATTTTTTACTTCTTCGTATCATGTCCCACATTCAGCCATGGCATAGCGAAATGACGGATCACATTGACTGCCAGAAGCAGAAGCAGGCTGATCACAACAATAAAAATGATCACTGCAAACATTTTGTCGAAAGCGTATGCTTTCTTCACTCGTGTCATATACACACCAAGTCCGTTAAATCCGCCCAGCCATTCAGACACCACTGCTCCTACCACTGCGTAAGAAGCAGAAATCTTCAGTCCTGAGAAAAACTGCGGCAGTGCAAACGGAAATTTTACATGAAAGAATATCTGCAGACGGTTTGCACCCATTGCCTGTAAAAGGCGGATCGCATCCTGATCTACACTTTTATAACCATCCAGCAGACCAATGGTGATCGGGAAAAAGGTCGTGATCACTACCAGCGTGATCTTCGGTGCCATTCCAAATCCCATCCACAATACCAGGATCGGCGCAATGGCAATGGTCGGAATTGTCTGGGTAATAATCATGATCGGATAAAATGCCTGATCCATGATACGGAATCTGTCCATCATGGTCGCAAAGGCAAATGCCAGTGCGATACCGATCAGCAGACCGTAAAAAGATTCCAGCAGCGTAAATTTCGCATGAAACAAAATGGTAGGCATATCTCCGACCAGTGCCTTTACCACATCTACCGGTGACGGCAGCATATAGGATGGTACAACATGAAACACACATGCCAGTTCCCAGCAGATCAGGATAACGGCAATGGCAACGACCGGCGGAATCTTACTGGTGATGTTTGGATACTTTCTTTTCAATGGTCAGTACATCCCCTTCCGGTTTGTAGGCAACCTTTACATATACGCTCATTTCCTTGCATCCTGCACGGTAAGCTACGTGCTGGCACTCTTTTACAATGTCCATCAGTTCATCGTAGTCACCTTCGATGGTTGTCTCGAAAGGACCTACAGAATAATTTAATCCTGTGGATTTGATATAATCGATCACGGAATCCACGATGCGGATCAGTTCTTCCTCCTCGGATACTTTTGGTAATACCTGAATTGCGATACTTGCGTTCATTCTATTTTCCTCCTTATTATTGAACTTTCCTGAAATGATTTTCCCCGGTTTTCGCTGTGAAAACTGCAGAAAGAAAAGAAAAAAGCATCTGCTGCCGGCAAATGCTTCCTACTTTCGGTATTTTATCAACACTTCCTACACTGGCATGATCCAACAGGTTAAAAGGGTCTAAGGAATACCTTACTCTCAGCTTCTCACTTAAAGCTCCCCTGGTCTTATTTCTATTTTTCAAACCTCTGTAACAGGTTCGTGGGTATTATAATACATATTTTTTCCCGATACAAGCAAAATCTTCTTTTTTTACTTAAAAAGTAAAGTTTTAGTTGCTGTTCACTCCGTTCTCAGTAACAAGTTTTAATTGAATGTCACGGCCGGAAATGGTATACTGTTTACAGTGAAGCGGATATTCTGATGTATCTGCAAAAACGGTCCCACTATCAGAAAATACATAAAAACTCTGGAGAAAACGAATGTTAGGAAAGACACATATGGCTGTAGGTACTGCTGCCGGTTTACTCATCATGCAGCCACAAAATATCACAGAACTGATCCTTGGCACCGGAGCTGCCATGATCGGCTCTGTGATCAGTGATATTGATATCGGAACTTCCGATTCTCACAAGGAGGCAGACAAAATCATCGGATTTACGGTTTTTACAGTGATCGCCATCATTCTTATGGATTCTGTGTGGCATCTGGGAATCTGGCAGAGACTGCTCAATTATACCAGTATCCGTCAGGCCGCACCTTCTGTCGCTGCTTTTTTCGTTATCTGCGCGATTGGAAAAGAACAGCCACACAGGTCCTTTATGCACTCCTTTCTTGCGTGTGGAATGCTGACTGGCTGTGTGGCTGTATTTCTGCCATTGCTGGCACCTTATTTCGGAATTGCCTTTCTTTCTCATCTGGCAATCGATGTCCTGAACAAAAAGGGAGAGCGCCTGCTGTTTCCTTTCAGAAAAGGCTTTCAGCTTGGTCTGTGTTCTTCCAAGGGAACCGTAAACCGTCTGATGTTCCGGATCGGTATTCTGGTTACGATTGGCTGTATCGCCTTTCACCTCTCGGAAATCTATCATCTCCCTCTTATATATTTCTCAGGATTGCAGCTTTAACTGCTTCTGAATCCAGGGGTTTGGAAAGATGCTCGTTCATGCCTGCCTCTCTGCTTCGTCTCACGTCATCTGAAAAAGCATTGGCAGTCATTGCGAGGATCACGACTTTCTGCGCATCCGGCCGGTTCATGGCGCGGATCGCCGCAGTCGCTTCCAGTCCGTCCATGACCGGCATCATGATATCCATCATGATCAGTTCAAATTCTCCCGGTGCAGATGCGGCAAACAGATCAACTGCTTCCTTTCCATTCCATGCCCTGACTACTCTGGCTCCCATCTCCTGTAAAAAGAATTCCGCGATTTCCATGTTCAGGTCATTATCCTCCACAAGGAGTACCTTTATTCCTTCTATGGATTCTCTGGTATTTTCTGCTTTTGGCATCTGTGTTTCTGCCGCCTGTGTATTGATCTCAAAAGGAATGCTTACCGTAAATGTAGTTCCTTTTCCCGGTGCACTTTCCACCTGAATGCTTCCCCCCATTTTCTCTGTCAGTTCTCTGACAATGGACATTCCCAGACCGGTTCCCTGATACTGGGTACGGGCATCTGACTTCTCCTGGGTAAAAGGTTCAAAAAGTTCTTTTTCTACAAACTCCTCACTCATGCCGATCCCCGTATCTGAAATCTTAAATTCAAATCCCGCCAGCTTTCTGCCGGATGGATCATCAGCCCAGGGGATTTCCTCCACATAGGTATCGATCGTGCCACCATTTTTGTTGTATTTCACCGCATTGCTGAACAGATTCAGCAGAATCTGGCGCAAATGCAGCGGACTTCCCAGAAGTTTCGTATGAGTCAGTTCTCCCTGATGCGCATGATAGCAGAGATTTGTTGATGCTGTCTGTGCCTCCGTGAGTGCATAGATTTTTCCCATGATCTCATTCAGATCAAATGGAATATGGTCAATCTCCAGATGTCCGGCTTCCAGTTTACTCATATCCAGCACATCATTGATCAGGGCAAGAAGATGTTCGGAGGAAATCTGTATTTTTTCCAGACAGTCATCTACTTTCTTATGGTCCTCACGATTTTTCTTTATGATCTCCAGCATTCCCATCACACCGTTGATCGGCGTCCGGATATCGTGGCTCATCCGGCTTAAAAATTCTGTTTTTTCTTTATTTGCAGTTGTCGCTTCCTCCACTGCTGCCTGAAGCCGGTCATGTTCCTTCTTTTCTCTCTCATGAAATTTCGTGGTGTCTTTCAGAAGGATCATTCCGTGGACCACTTTTTTCTCTGCTTCCTCTCTGTGGTCATAGACCAGGCTCTCTGTCATCAGAACGGTTTTCTGGATCCAGCGCAGTCCTCCTTCAGGCGCAGTTTCACAGTATTCCACTGCAACCTGTTTCTCCCCGGACTCATATCGTTTCAGAAGTTTCGCCGGAGAATCGATCAGACGATATCCCTCCAGAGTATCTGCTGTGATAAACGCGGTCAGTTTCTTACAGTATTCGCTGTATCCGCAGGGAAGGTTCAGATTTCGGATCAATGCCTGTGATTTCTCCTGCTCTTCCTTTTTCAGAAAGTTCTGTTCCAGCCTGTCATCTGTGAGATTTACACAATAAACAGCATCTGCCGTCTGCAAAAGGGCATCCACATAGCTGTCATTCTCCAGAATGGACTGTTTCAGTTGTTCGTAATACTGCGTGAGCTGTTTTTTTGCATCGATTGTATTGTGTTCCTCACTCTGGATCGTCTCAAAGGCCAGAATAAAATGATGCAGATTTGTATCTTTATCCTCGTCAATAAAAATCAGGGTAAGACGGCCATAAATTCCCAGATCATCTCCTCTGTGCTGATACTGCAGTTCTATGGACGGGTGCTTTTCGTTCAGATGCTCTTTCAGATAAGAAGGCTGAAGACTGTCCCAGATCCGTTCTTTGTCCGTTCTTCCGATCTGTTCTTCCACAATCTGTTCCACTGCACCGGAATAGCTCCCGTCTGCTGCCAGAAAGAACGTATCGCTTGCTCTGATCAGCCGATATGTATCCTGCCTGATGTCGCAGTACAGACAGTCCGAAAAGGTATTGCCATAAGCCTTCAGTTTTTTCAGAAGCTGATAGTTCAGACGCTTCTCCGCTGCTGCCTCTTCCCTTTTCATATGGTTCTTATTGATATACATATTTTTGTCTGCATATGCCAGCAGCTCTCTCATGGTACAGCCTTCGTAGTCTTGAGAAATGGCATATCCCACAGCATAGCTGATCGGAAGCTCCGGATTCTGTTCACAGTATTCTTCCGCTGCTTTGCGGATCAGCTCCAGACATTCTTTCATCCCGTCATGATCCAGGTCATGAGCAATGGCAATAAACTCATCACCTCCGTCACGCCCTACAAAATGTTCTTCCGGAACTGCCCCGCGTAACAGAACTGCAAATCTGCGGATATATTCATCCCCCATCTCATGTCCCATGCTGTTATTGATACGCCTGAGATTATTCAGGTCAAATACGAAAATTCCGGTCGCTTCTGTGACAGGCTCCGGTACACTCAGCAGTTCTTCACATTTATTCTTGTTGGGCAGACCAGTTGCTTTATCCAGATATACTTTGCTTTGCAGGATCCTGTTCATGGCAGCATAACGCAGTGCTTTAAAAAATTCATATCCAAGCAGCAGCATCAGCACCACAATATCCGCAGTAATAAACTTCTCAATTCTTTTCAGAGAGGAAGCTTTCTTCTGCGAATATTCTTCCGCCAGTCCGGTAGCTTCATCACAAATCTCAAAGAAATGCTCACTTTTATAAATGATCTGCGTATTCTCATAACCTTTTTCCCTTACAAGCATAACCTCCTGCTTCAGGTTCTGAAAATAGTCATCCAGTTCTTCCATCTTATTCTGGAAGCTTTTATCATCCAGACGGACGAGATTCAGCTCATCACTCCCATTTCGCAGGCCATCTATAAAAGACTGTACATCCTGGACCATTCCATCCTGCGGCTGTCCTGCATTCTCCATCTTTACCATACGCTGCGTTTTGCCGCGTACAAGTCCTGCATAATTCACGACTCTGGCAGTTCCCTGGATTCCGGAAACAAGTGACATCATCACCAGGATCAATACCACCAGTATAACAGTCAGAACTCCGATCCCTGCCTGTATGATCCCGGATTGTTTTTTCTTTTTCTTATTATCAGTCATGTGAATAAACCTCTTTAAAAAACTTTTGTACCATGATAGCATGACCGGATTTTTCTTTCAACAAAAAAACACCCGAAAATTTACTGTTTTTCAAAAGATACATGACCGTTCGCTTCCTTCCGGTCATGTACCTGAATCCATTCCAGCAATTTTCAGGTGTTTTTATATGAATTTTTCTTATTCCTGTGTAATGCCTGTTACTTCATAACCTGCTTCTTTGATCACTTCGCGGATCTTGTCCTCATCCAGTTTCTGTGGTGCCTGGATCACAGTCGTTCCTTTTTCATGGGAGGAAACCACATCCTCTACTCCAAACGCTTCTTTCACTGCCTTGTTTACGTGTGCCTCGCAGTGTCCGCACATCATTCCTGTTACATTTACTGTGATTGTTGTCATGTTGTTATTCTCCTTGTTTTCTTTTATATTTTCCTGATCTTTACGATCATGAATTTCGTTTTCACAACTTCCATTTTCATGAATTTCATTTCCTGCATGAAGCTCTGAGATTTCATTTTTGATCTTTTTGTCCTTTGATGCATCATGTACTTTAAACAAATTCAGTCTCAGCGCATTGGTCACTACGCAGAAACTGGAAAGGCTCATGGCTGCTGCACCGAACATCGGATTTAATGTCCATCCGAAGATTGGAATCCATACGCCTGCTGCAAGTGGTATTCCGATTACATTGTAGAAAAATGCCCAGAAAAGATTTTCGTGGATATTTCTTAAAGCAGCTCTGCTGAGGCGGATAGCCGCCGATACATCACTGAGCTGGCTTTTCATCAATACAACATCTGCCGCATCAATCGCAACATCAGTTCCCGCACCGATTGCGATTCCGATATCAGCTCTGGTCAGTGCCGGTGCATCATTGATTCCATCGCCTACCATGGCTACTTTGCCCTTTTCTTTCAGAGCGCGGATCACGCTTTCCTTACCATCCGGAAGAACGCCCGCAATTACTTCATCCACACCTGCCTGTGCACCGATTGCCTTTGCAGTCCGTTCGTTGTCACCGGTAAGCATTACCACACGGATTCCCATGTTCTGAAGTTCGCGGACAGCCTGAGGACTGTCTTCCTTAATCACGTCTGCCACTGCGATCATTCCCAGTAATTTGTCATTTTTTGCAAAGAGAAGCGGTGTCTTGCCTTCTTCTGCCAGTTTTTCAGCCTGTTTTTTCAGTTTCTCTGAAACTGCAGCACGGCTGCTGATAAATTTCATGCTTCCGCCGGTCAGAGTCTCTCCGTTTAAAACTGCGGTAAGGCCATTTCCCGGAAGCGCCTGAAATTCTGTAACTTCCGGAATCTCCATGTTACGCTCTCCTGCATTTGCAAGGATTGCTTTTGCCAGTGGATGCTCACTTTTCTGTTCCAGTGCACCGGCATAACTTAACAGTTCTGTTTCTGAAAGTCCATCTACCGGTACGAAGTCTGTTACCTGTGGTTCTCCTTTGGTGATCGTTCCTGTTTTATCCAGTGCTACGATCTGGATTTTTCCTGCCTCTTCCAGAGAAACGGCTGTTTTAAACAAGATTCCATTCTTCGCACCCATACCGTTTCCTACCATGATGGCAACCGGTGTGGCAAGTCCCAGTGCACACGGACAGCTGATGACCAGAACAGAAATTCCTCTTGCCAGTGCAAATCCAAACGGTTTTCCCACAAGAAGCCAGATGATCGTGGTAATGACTGCAATGCTGATAACCGCCGGTACAAATACTCCGGAAACACGGTCTGCGATCTTTGCGATCGGTGCCTTGGTCGCTGCTGCATCACTGACCATTTTGATGATCTGTGAAAGGGTGGTATCTTCTCCTACACGGGTTGCCTCACAGCGGATAAATCCGGACTGGTTTACGGTTGCTGCGGATACCGCATCTCCCGGATTTTTATCGACCGGGATGCTTTCTCCGGTGAGCGCAGCTTCATTTACTGCACTGGTTCCTTCCAGAACCACACCGTCTACAGGAATGTTTTCACCAGGACGTACCACGAAAACATCACCTTTTTTTACCTGCTCCACAGGTACTGTCACTTCCTGTCCGTCACGGACTACCACCGCGGTTTTAGGTGCCAGTTTCATAAGTCCCTTCAGTGCATCTGTGGTTTTTCCCTTTGAACGGGCTTCCAGCATTTTTCCCACAGTGATCAGTGTCAGGATCATGGCAGCAGATTCAAAGTAAAATTCCATCATATAGTTCATGACTGCTGCGGAATCTCCGTCCACCTGAGCTCTTGTCATGGCAAAGAGTGCATAGACACTCCAGACAAAAGATGCCATGGAACCAAGTGCTACCAGTGTATCCATATTCGGTGCACGATGCCACAGGCTCTTAAATCCGCTGATAAAGAATTTCTGGTTGATCACCATGACGATTCCTGCAAGCAGAAGCTGTGCCAGGCCCATGGCTACATGATTACCGTCGAACCATGCCGGAAGCGGCCAGCCCCACATCATATGTCCCATGGAAAAGTACATCAGTACCAGCAAAAAACCTACAGATGCGATCAGTCGTCTTTTCAGCACCGGTGTTTCGTGATCTTCCAGCGCTTCCTCCGCTGCGGAAGCAGAAGCCTGTGCCCCTGCTGCTCCTTTTAAGGATGCTCCATATCCGGCATCCTGTACTGCTTTGATAATCTCACCGGAGGTTGCCGTTCCTTCCACACCCATGGAATTGGTCAGCAGGCTGACTGAACAGGATGTGACACCAGGAACTTTGGAAACTGCTTTTTCCACCCTGCTGCTGCAGGCTGCACAGCTCATTCCGGTTACATTGTATTGTTCCATTTTCTCATTCCTCCCTGAAAAGTAATGTTGCCTCTGATGTTTTTTAATACAGACTTTTATTTCATCAGTTTCTGTAATGTGGTGACCAGCTCATCAATTGTTTCATCCTTACCTTCGCGGATATCTCTCGCAACACAGGTCCGGATATGATTGGCAAGCAGTTCTTTATTGAACGAATTTACCGCTGCATTTACTGCCGCAGACTGGATCAGAATATCATTACAGTAAGCATCATTCTCCAGCATGCCTATGATCCCACGGATCTGCCCTTCCACACGTTTCAGACGGTTGATCAGTTTTCTTCGTTCTTCCTCAGAACGGTCTGTATGTTTTCCACAACAGGGACAGGCTTTTTTCTCTGTAGTATCTGCCATCATTATGCTCCTTTCTTCTGTACAATATGACATTTTTTATTTCTCTGATTTATTTCAAATACCCTAATGGGGTATCCTCTTTACACGGATTACTATATACCCTTATGGGGTATTTGTCAATAGTATTTTTCACATTTTCATACCAAAACAGATTTCTTCCTGTCCGGAGTCAAGCGGATATTCGCAATTGAAGCAGGGGACTTACTTGATTTGGTTAAATAAAAAGAGCCTCCACAGCTCAGCTGTTACCCGCAAATGCGGCAGCGTTGCTGTAAAAGCTCTGTCATTTTATGTATGTTGAAATACCACCTCAGAGAGGAACATTTTTCGACTCTGAGATTATTCTCTCATTTCACTGTGTACCTTTCTCCTCACAAAATAAAAACAGATCACCTGCATCACGATCGTCAGTATCCAGGATGCCGGATAGGAAATAAACAGAATGGAAAGAGATCTGTGATATGGGAAAATCCCGAAGATCCACACAATTCTGGTTCCTACCGTTCCGATCACCGACAGGATCATCGGGACACCGGAATGCCCCATTCCGCGCAGAGCGCCCGGAAACAGATCCATAATTCCACACAGGAAATACGGTACCGTGGTATACGCAAGGATTTCCATTCCGCAGCGGATCACTTCCGAATCTTTTGTATAAATTTTCAGAATCTCCGGTCCGAAGAAATAGGCACTGCATCCAAGCACAAGGGAAGTTGTCATGGATATGATAATACAGTCGATCAGCACCTTATCCATACGTTTATATTTCCGGACACCATAGTTCTGGCTGGTAAAACTCATACACGCCTGTGTCACGGAGTTGACCGCGACATACAGGAAACCGAAAATATTGTTGGCAGCCGTATATCCCGCCATGGCAGTCGAACCGAAGGAATTAACGGATGACTGAAGAAGTACATTCGAGAAATTGATCACCGTACTCTGGATTCCTGCCGGAATACCTACCTGAAAAATCTGTTTCAGATAAGTCTTATTGATCATCAGTCTGGAAAAACGTAACTGATAACTGCCCTCTGACCTGTACAGGCACCGCAGAACCAGAATACAGGAGATCATCTGAGAGATCACCGTCGCAATCGCAACTCCGGCCACATCCAGGTGAAATACAATGACCAGGATCATATTCAGAACCGCATTGACACTGCCGGATATGATCAGGAAGATCAAAGGACGTTTCGTATCCCCGACAGCCCTCAGAATCGCCGCACCATAATTGTACAACATGAAAAACGGCATTCCCAGAAAATAAATCTTCATATACAGGGCTGACTGGTCAATGACATCCGAAGGCGTTGCCATCAGTTCCAGTGCTCCCCTGGAGAAAAATAAACCCACAAATGCCATGATCACCCCGCTGATCAGAGCAAGCGTGATCGATGTATGAACCGTCTCTGACATTTCTCTGTCCTTTCCTGCTGCGAAGAAACGTGCTGCCAGCACATTGGCTCCCAGAGAAATCCCGATAAACAGATTGGTAAACACATTGATCAGTGCAGTGGTAGAGCCAACGGCTGCCAGAGCCTGACTGCCGCTGAATCTTCCTACCACAACAATATCCACCGCATTAAACATAAGCTGTAAAATGCCGGACAGCATTAAAGGCAGCGAAAACGAAATCAGTTTGTCCATGATGGTTCCGTTGCACATATCTATTTCGTACTTATTTTGTTTCATTTTTTCTCCACCCCTCTGCCGGTCTCTTCTTTGATCCCGCCAGTATTCTCTTTAGTCTACCAGACTTCCGAAATAATAGAATCCCTTGCAGGTATCCAGTTTTACTTTCACATATTTTCCGATGAGATCTTTGCATCCCGGGAAATGAACCAGAAGGTTATACTCTGTTCTTCCTGTGAAGATTCCTTTTTCCTTACTTTCTTCCTCTACCAGAATCTCCTGTACGGTTCCCTCGAAACGGGAAGATTCTTTTCTTCCTTTCTCCTGTACCAGTGAAAGAAGGCGGTCAAAACGATCTTTCACAACCTCTTCCGGTACCTGATTCTCCATTTTCGCAGCCGGAGTTCCGCTTCTCTTGGAATAGATAAAGGTAAATGCGGAGTCAAAGCAGCACTGGTCTACAACATCCAGTGTATCCTGGAAATCTTCTTCTGTTTCTCCCGGAAATCCGACCATGATATCTGTTGTCA
>OLON01001198.1_pt1 | contig 15468 bp, 8 predicted proteins | sample 1672691 | NCBI WGS metagenome assembly OLON01 (sample SAMEA3136714, study PRJEB25190) | human gut metagenome | biome: human gut; feature: human-associated habitat; material: faeces | place: Austria | collected 2013
AGCATCCAGTATTATCTGCGCTTTTGGCTTGGCATCTGCCGCACCTCGCTCGCCGGAGCGGCACTTAGAATTATGCGGTATTGCCATAAAACAAAATGGATGCCTCCCTCCACATTCAGAGAAGCATCCATGATGGATTCTTAATTATTCGATTTTTACCCGTGTCCAGAAAACCGGGTACATATCAGTACGGGACGGCAGCTTTGCTTGTATTGGTTTGCTCTTTTTATAAAAAACTATGATTACAGCGGCATATAGTCAAAATCAATGCGGCCAAGGGCAACGTTGGCACCGGCCACCTGCACTTTGACGGGGTCGCCCAGCATCCAGCGTTTTCCGGTCAGCGGGTCCAGAATGCTGACGCCCTCCACCACAGTGGCTTCGCCCTTGCAGAGCTGTGCGGCAGGCACAAAGCCCTCTACGGTGTTTTCCAGCGCCACAAAAATGCCGCGCGGTGTTACACCTGCCACGGTGCCGGTGTAGACTTCGCCCAGGTGGTTGTGCATATACTCGGCCTTGTACAGGTCCTCCACATCGCGCTCAATGCGCACGGCGGAAACTTCCTGGCGGCTGGACTGCTCGCTGGCGTGGGTGGCAAAACCGGTATAATCCTTGATGAGCTCCTGCTCCGGCTTGCCCACCAGCATATCCGTCAGGATGCGATGGATGGCAAGGTCCGGGTAACGGCGAATGGGGCTGGTAAAGTGAGCATAGTCTGCCAGCACCAGGCCGTAATGGCCTTTCGGCTCCGGAGAGTAGCGAGCTTTCTGCATGCTGCGCAGGATACCAGTGTGGACCGGGATCTGGATGGGCTGGCCGCGGGTTTCGTCCAGAATGGCAGAAAGCTCCAGCTGGGTGGGCACTTCCCCGGCAAAGTGGACGTTCAGGCCGCAGGCTTTCAGGGTGTTGCTCAGCTTTTCCATGCGCTCGGCATCGGGGGCTTCATGGATACGGTACACAAACGGCACATGATGGGTGCGGCCCGCATTGGCAGCGCACTGGTTGGCCAGCAGCATGAACTCTTCGATCATGCACTCCGACACACCGCGGGTGCGCTTGACGATATCCACGCAGCGGCCTTCCTCGTCCATGACCAACTTGGCTTCGTCGGATTCGATGTCCATCGCGCCGCGTGCTTTGCGCAGAGCCAGGCGCTTTTCGTACAGCTCGGTCATCGCGGGCAGCTGAGCCATAACGTCTTTATATTTCGTCACCAGAGCCGGGTCATTGGAGCCGTCCAACAGAGCGTTAATTTCTTTATAAACGCCCTTGACACGGCTGCGGATGACGCTCTTGACGAACTGATAGCTATGGATATTGCCGCTTTCATCCAGCTGCATCAGGCAGGAGAACGCCAGGCGCTCCTCCCCTTCATTGAGGCTGCAGATGCCGTTGGAAAGCTGGGTGGGCAGCATGGGGATGACTTTATCCGCGTAATAGATGGAAGTTGCGCGCTCATAAGCTTCCTTATCCAGCGCGGTGTCCGGGCGGACATAGTGGCTGACATCCGCAATATGAACGCCCAGCTCATAGCCGCCGTTCTGGGTCTTCATCAGGCTGATGGCGTCGTCGATATCCTTGGTCTCGGCAGAGTCGATGGTAAAGATCGGCAGACCGCGCAGGTCGGCGCGGTGGGCAGCTTCGGCGGGGTCGATGAGAGCGTTATCATATGCGTGAGCTTCGGCCAATACCTCCTCCGGGAATTCCTGGCGGACATCACGGCCATACAGCACAGCCTTGGCGCACTCTGCTGCGCGGTCGGAAGTGCCGAAGCGCTCGGCAACAGCGCAGCGGTGGTCCATATGGCGCTGGCCGCGGTTGGTCAGGATAGCACCGACCTTATCCCCCAGCTGTGCGCCGTTGACGCCTTTTTTATCCAGCACAATGCGCACATCACGGCAGCCGTCCGGCTCCACGGCAAGGCGGCCGTCCTCAGTCAGCACAATGGTACCGGCAAAGGTGTTGTGCGGGGTGGTCACCTCCACCACTTCACCCTCGGCGCTGCCCTCCACACGGGGGTGGTCGAACAGTTTGATGATGATTTTATCCTGCGGCATAGCACCATGCAGGGCGCGGCCAGGAATAAAGATATCGCCGGTGCCGTCATCGCGGGACGCAAAGCCGAAGCGGGCCGCCAGCTTGACCAGTGTGCAGGGAATGCCAGCGGGGGCATCGGTATTTTCCATCACGGCAAAGCCCGGAACATAGGTACCGTTGCGGGCGGACAGCATACCGGTAGCTACCATGCCGGTTACGGTGTTGCGCAGGCGGGAATTATTCACCTGCAAAGCATTCTGCAGTTCACGCAGGGTCTGGGGGCGGCGCTTGCACGCCGCAAGAATATTTTTCTGTAATGGTGTCATGTTTTCTCCTTTGGGTTGGGCACAGGCAGCGGCCCATGCCTTTGTTTTTACTCCTCGTTTACGTCACCCTGCCACCCGGCAGGGTCCTTCCATAGCAGGCGTGGCCTTTGGTTTCGCAGCAGCACCTGCACCATTGTGACCTTTTTATTTTTCCCATAAAAAACGACCCGCGGTATTGGGCGGGTCGTTGACGGTTCCTGAATAAGGGAAAGCGGAACGCCAACAAAATTGGCCAGACCGTTCTCCTTTCATTCAATTACAAGCGGGCACTCAGCACACCAACCAGCAGCGTAGCTACAAAGAAAACAGCGCCGCAGATTTTGGTCACTTTGGCCAGCTTGGCATCCAGGCCACGCTCGCGGCCGGCAGCCATAAAGCTGCTATCACCCATAATGGCAGCAGACAGGCCCTGCCCTTTCTGGGTCTGGGACAAAGTGAACACAACGATCAGAACCGAAACAATGATCAGCACAACGCCGAACGCGATTTCATAAGCGGTCATGGATTAACAGCAACTCCTTTTCAGGCCACAGCCAAAACGGATGTTTCGGCCTGCCCTAACTCTCATACAGGTTATAATATAACATACCAAAAAGCAAAATGCAAGAACTTTACCCTGCCTTGTGCAGAAAAAGATTGCATTGCCTTTTTTTGCTCCTTACAGACTCATCTGCTCGGTCGTGTCCTCCTGGCGGAGCAGCGCGCCGGCTGCGGGCAGGGTGCGCACGCGGTAGCGGTGCGGGTCTTTCAGTTCCAGCCCCGCCGCCAGGCGCACTTTGGCGATTCGGGCGTTCTTTTTCAGCGTTACCATGTTGATACCGGCGGTATCGCGGGTAGCCTTTTCGGGAATCAGCGCACTGCCGACCAGGATCAAGCGTGGGCCACCGGTGCCGCCGCTGGTGAAGACGGCCAGCTCGGTTTCTTCCTCAATGTGCAGCATTGCGGCAAGTTCTTCCTTATCGCTATAGGCTTTCAGCAGCTTGCGGCGGTTCTGCTTGGTCATATAGCTGGCCAGCGGGATCTTTGCACACTTGCCGTTCTGGTAGAAGAACAGCATGTAACCACGGTAATCGACTGTGACCGTCATGAACAGCGGCACTTCGCCCTCTTCCATTTCCAGCTTGGAAGCGACATAATCACCCAGCACGCTGGCCTTGGTATCGGCAAATTCCGATGCGCGGGATTTGTACACCTGGGCATGGTTGGTAAAGAAGAGCAGCTCGGCGCTGTTGGTGGTTTCTTTGGTATAAACCACCTCGTCGCCGTCTTTCAGCTTCTGCTCGCCAGACATGCGCAGGCTCTGCGGGGTAATTTTTTTGAAGTAGCCTTCCCGCGTAAAGAACACCGTGACCGGGTAATCCGGGATCTCGTTCTGCTCATCAGCAGCAGAATCGTCCGGCAGGTCGTACAGAATTTCCGTTTTGCGGGGGCTGCCATACTTTTTGGCAACATCGCCCAGCTCGGTCATAATGATCTTGCGGATGCGGGCGGGGCGTTTGAGAACATCTTCCAAGTCTGCGATCGCCTTTTCCAGTTCCTCAATTTCCTCGGTGCGTTTGAGGATATACTCACGGTTGAGGTGGCGCAGCTTGATTTCCGCCACATACTCAGCCTGCACTTCGTCAATGCCAAAACCGATCATCAAGTTGGGCACAACCTCGGATTCTTCCGCAGTGTTGCGCACAATTTCAATTGCCTTATCAATATCCAGCAGGATAGCTTCCAGGCCGCGCAGCAGGTGCAGACGCTTTTGCTTGCCCTGCAGATCATAGTAGGTGCGGCGGCGCACGCATTCGGAGCGGAATGCGATCCACTCCAACAAAATCTGGCGCACGCCCAACACGCGGGGCTGGCCGCCGATCAGCACATTGAAGTTGCAGGCAAAACTGTCCTCCAGCGGGGTTGCCTTGAACAGACGCGCCATCAGCTTGTCCGGGTCCTGGCCGCGCTTGAGGTCGATGGTCAGCTTCAAGCCGTTCAGGTCGGTTTCATCACGCATATCGCTGATCTCACGGATCTTGCCCAGTTTGACCAGCTCGGTGATCTTATCCATGATGGCTTCCACCGTTGTGGTCGGCGGAATGCGGGTGATGTCAATGCAGTTGTTCTCTTTATCGTAAGCCCACTGGGCGCGCACGCGGATGCTGCCGCGGCCTTTTTCCAGCACATTCTGCATCTCGGCGGCATCATACAGGATGGAACCGCCGCCGACAAAATCCGGCGCGGGCATCAGCTGGGCCAGGTCCGCCTGGTCGTCTTTCATCAGGGCGATGGTTGCATTGCAGAGCTCCACCAGGTTGAAGGAACAGATGTTGGACGCCATACCGACCGCAATGCCCAGTGTGTTGTTGGCCAGAATGGTCGGGAAGGTGACCGGCAGCATCGTTGGTTCGGTGGTGGTGCCGTCATAGTTGGGCACAAAATCCACAGTATCCTTGTCGATATCGCGGAACAGCTCTTCACACACGGGTTCCAGCTTTGCCTCGGTGTAACGAGCGGCGGCGTAAGCCATATCGCGGCTGTACGCCTTGCCAAAGTTACCCTTGGAGTCCACAAAGGGCACCAGCAGGCTTTCGTTGGAACGGCCCATACGCACCATGGTGTCGTAAATGGCGGCATCGCCGTGGGGGTTCAGGTGCATGGTGCTGCCCACGATGTTGGCGCTTTTGGTGCGGGCACCTTTCAGCAGGCCCATGCCGTACATGGTATACAGCAGTTTGCGGTGGGCGGGCTTGAAGCCGTCAATTTCCGGCAGTGCGCGGGAAACAATAACGCTCATGGCGTAAGGCATGTAGTTTGTTTCCAGCGTATCGGTAATGGGGCTTTCGATGACCTCACCGGCAGAGAGGATCTCGACGTTATCGCCCAGCTGCGGGCGGGCAGGGGCGGCTTTCTTTTTGGTTGCTTTTTTTGCCATTTTGCTCTCTCCTCCCCTGATTAAGATACATCCAGATCGTCCAGATATTCAGCGCCGTGCTCCGCAATGTGCTCCTTACGGCCCTGCAGATTATCGCCCAGGAGCAGATCAAACACCTCCGCCGTGCGCTGAACATCGGTGGGCAGAACTTTAATTAAGCGGCGGCTTTCGGGGCTCATGGTGGTCAGCCACATCATTTCGGGGTCGTTTTCGCCCAGACCTTTGGATCGCTGGATCGTAAACTTCTGGCCGTCGATCCGCTTCATGATATCGGCCTTTTCCGGCTCGGTATAGGCAAAGTAGGTCTTATTTTTGGTGTTGATCTCATACAGCGGGGATTCCGCGATATACACATACCCCTGATTGATGAGGGTGGGGGTCAGGCGGTAGAGCATCGTCAGCACCAAGGTGCGGATCTGATAACCGTCCACATCAGCATCGGTACAGATGACGATCTTGTTAAAGCGCAGGTTGTCCAGATTAAAGGTAGCCAGGTCCTTATTGTGGCTGCCGCCCAGCTCCACGCCGCAGCCCATCACGCGGATCAAGTCTGTGATAATGTCAGACTTGAAAATGCGGGCGTAATCGGCCTTCAGGCAGTTCAGGATCTTGCCGCGAATGGGCATGATAGCCTGGAACTCCGAATCGCGGCTCTGTTTGACCGCGCCCATAGCGGAATCGCCCTCCACGATGTACAGTTCGCGGCGGGTGGCATCCTTGGTGCGGCAGTCCACAAATTTCTGCACGCGGTTGGCCAGGTCCATCTGCTGGGTCATTGTTTTTTTGATGGACACACGCGCTTTTTCGGCGTGTTCGCGGCTTTGCTTATTGATTAGCACCTGCTTGCAGGCTTTTTCGGCTTCGTCCGGGTGCTCCACAAAGTAGACTTCCAGCTGGTGCTTGAGGAACTCCGTCATGGCCTGGGCCACAAACTTGTTGGTGATGGCCTTTTTGGTCTGGTTCTCGTAGCTGGTGCGGGTGGAGAAGCTGGAAGAAACCAGAATCAGGCAGTCCTGCACATCGTTGAAGGTGATGGAGCTTTCGTTTTTCTTGTACAAACCCTTATTTTTCAGCCAGTTGTTGATCTGGTTGACAAAGGCCAGGCGGACAGCGCGGTCCGGGCTGCCGCCGTGCTCCAGCCACGAAGAGTTGTGATAGTATTCCAGCGTTTGCACCGCGTTGGAAAAGCAGAACGCCACGTTCATTTTGACCTGATATTCCGGCTGATCATCACGGTCGCGGCCGATTGCGGAACCGGAGCAGAAATACACCGGGGTCAGGGTTCCCTCACCGGCAATCTCATTGGCATAGTCCTGAATGCCATGCTCATAGAAATATTCGATTTTTTCGGCACGTTCGCCCGTGCGGTCGTTGAACACGAGAGTCACACCGTCATTGACAACGGCCTGGCGGCGCAGCATATCCTTGAAGGTATCCGCCGGAACATTGATGTCGGTAAACACATCGGTGTCCGGTTTCCAGCGGATGACGGAGCCGGTGCGGCGGCCGGTGAACGGCTCTTTTTTCAGCCCGCCGACATTCTCACCTTTTTTGAAATCCAGGTGATAGTGCATGCCATCGCGGTAAATATCCGCAGTCATCCATTCGCTGGAATACTGGGTGGCGCAAAGGCCAAGGCCGTTCAGGCCAAGGGAGAAGTCATAGTTGCCGCTACCCTCGCCATATTTGCCTCCCGCGTACAGTTCGCAGAACACAAGATCCCAGTTCCAGCGTTCTTCAGCTTTATTGTAATCGACGGGGATACCGCGGCCAAAGTCCTCTACTTCCACAGAGTGATCCGGGTAAAGGGTAACGTTGATTTTGTTGCCGTGGCCGTCACGCGCTTCGTCGATGGAGTTGGATACGATCTCAAAAATGGAATGGGCACAGCCTTCCACACCGTCAGAGCCAAAGATAACGGCCGGGCGCTTGCGCACACGGTCTGCACCTTTTAAGCTCTTGATGCTTTCGTTGCCGTATTCTTCCTTCTTTTTTGCCATTCGGCAGTTCCCTCCCGTTTTGGATGCAGGGAATCACGCTGCTGCGTACCCCTGTGCGCGCAGAATTTTGCTTTTTCAGGCGCGTAAAGATAATTAAACCACAGGTTGACAGGAATTGTCAAATCCAATTTTGCGTTTTTGCTGCACAAAGTTCCCTGTTGTGGTTATTTTTTGTCTGCCTTTTTGCGTTTGCGCGGCGGCTGGGCGGAGGCTTTTTCCTCTGCGGACGCCGGGCGTCCCGGCTCTTCCGGCACAGGGGCCGGAGCTGTGCCCTGCAGTTTCCAGGCGCGCTCCAGCACGGGTTTCAGGTACTGGCCGGTGAAGGAGTTCGGGTTCTGGGCCACCTGTTCCGGCGTACCGGTTGCCACAATGGTACCGCCGCCGCTGCCGCCCTCCGGCCCCAGGTCGATGATATAGTCGGCACGCTTGATCACATCCAGGTTATGCTCGATCACGATCACGGTGTTGCCCGCATCGGCCAGCTTATCCAGCACCTTGACCAGGCGGTGCACATCGGCAATGTGCAGGCCGGTGGTAGGCTCGTCCAGAATATAGACGGTTTTGCCGGTATCGCGGCGGGCAAGCTCGTTGGCCAGCTTGACACGCTGGGCTTCGCCGCCGGAAAGTGTGGTGGCCGACTGGCCCAGCTGCACATAGCCAAGGCCAACTTCCTGCAGGGTTTGCAGTTTGCGCGCAATTTTGGGCTGGTTGGCAAAGAAATTGCAGGCTTCCTCCACCGTCATATCCAGCACATCGGAGATGTTTTTGTCTTTATATTTTACTTCCAGCGTTTCGCGGTTGTAGCGCTTGCCCTTGCAGACATCGCAGGGGACGTAAATATCCGGCAGAAAGTGCATTTCGATCTGCACAATGCCGCCGCCCTCGCAGGCTTCGCAGCGGCCGCCCTTGACGTTGAAGCTGAACCGGCCGGGGCCGTAACCGCGCTGTTTGGCATCCTGGGTGTTGGAGAAGAGGGTGCGGATATCGCCGAACACACCGGTGTAGGTGGCCGGGTTGGAGCGCGGGGTGCGGCCAATGGGCGACTGGTCAATGCCGATGACCTTATCGATCCATTCCATACCCTGAACTTCATCACACTGGCCGGGGCGGCTGCGGGCGCCGTTGAGCGCTGCGGCCAGCGACTTATACAAAATTTCATTGACCAGCGTGGACTTGCCGGAACCAGAAACACCGGTCACGCAGATCATTTTGCCAAGGGGAAAATCCACGGTAATGTTTTGCAGGTTGTTTTCCCGCGCTTTGACCACCGTGAGCATTTTACCGTTACCGGAGCGGTGGGCGGTGGGAACTTCCACAAATTTGCGGCCGGAAAGGTACTCGCCGGTCACACTGCGCGGGGCATTGCAGATGTCCTCCACACTGCCGGCGGCCACGATCTCGCCGCCATGCACACCGGCACCGGGGCCGACATCCACAATATAGTCTGCCTGGCGCATGGTGTCCTCGTCGTGCTCTACTACAATCAGGGTGTTGCCCAGGTCGCGCAGGCGCTTCATGGTGGCAATCAGCTTATCGTTATCGCGCTGGTGCAGGCCGATGCTGGGTTCATCCAGCACATACAGCACGCCGGTCAGTGCGCTGCCGATCTGGGTCGCCAGGCGGATGCGCTGGCTTTCGCCGCCGGAAAGGGACGATGCGCCGCGAGACAGGGTCAAGTACCCCAGACCCACGCTCTTCAAAAAGCCCAGACGCTCTTTGACCTCTTTGAAGATGGAGGCAGCGATGACTTCATCCCGCTCGGACACTTTTGCCGTCTGAATAAATTCCAGCTCCTCGTTCACGCTCATATCGCAGAACTGGGCAATGTTGATGCCGCCCACCGTGACGGCGAGGCTGGTGGGCTTCAGGCGTTGGCCGTGGCAGGTGGGGCACTCCTCGCTGGACATGACAAGGGCGATTTCCTCCTTGACCCACTCGCTGCCTGTTTCACGGAAGCGGCGCTCCAGGTTGGGGATAATGCCCTCAAACGTGTTCATATAGGTGCCGGAGCCAAACATATTCTCGCGCTGCATCTCGATTTTTTCAGTTCCGGTGCCATACAGGATGGCGTGCACGGCTTCTTTGCTCATTTCCTTGATGGGGGTATCCAGCGTAAAGCCATAGCGCTTGCCCAGCGCTTTGTAATACATTTCAGAGATGGATCCCTCCGCATAATACCAGCCGCTGGCCTTGATGGCACTTTCGCGGATGGACTTGTGCGGATCCGGAATCACGCGGGCCGGGTCCACCTTCATAAAGGTGCCCAGGCCGGTGCAGGTTTCACAGGCGCCAAAGGGATTGTTAAAGCTGAACATGCGGGGGGAAAGTTCGTCAATGGAAACACCGTGCTCCGGGCAGGCATAGTTCTGGCTGAACTCCATCGGTTCGCCGCCGATAACATCAATGATGACAAGGCCGCCGGTCAGGGCAACGGCAGTCTCAATAGAATCGGCCAGGCGGCCGCGCACCGTATCATTGATGGACAGGCGGTCCACGACGATTTCAACGGTATGCTTGATATTCTTTTCCAGCTTGATCTCTTCGTCCAGATCATACATGTTGCCGTCAATGCGCACGCGGGCGTAACCGCCGCGGCGGGCAGCGTCCAGCTCCTTGGCCTGGGTGCCTTTGCGGCCCCGCACAACAGGGGCCAGCACCTGGAAGCGGGTGCGTTCCGGCAGTTTAAGCACCTCGTCTACCATCTCGTCCACCGTTTGCTGGCTGATGACGCGTCCGCAGACCGGGCAGTGCGGAACGCCGATGCGGGCATACATCAAACGGAGATAATCATAAATTTCCGTCACGGTGCCCACGGTGGAGCGCGGGTTGTGGCTGGTGGTTTTCTGGTCAATGGAAACCGCCGGGGAAAGGCCGGTGATTTCGTCCACATCGGGCTTTTCCATCTGGCCCAGGAACATGCGGGCATAGCTGGAAAGGCTTTCCATATAGCGGCGCTGGCCGTCCGCAAAGATGGTATCAAAGGCCAGGCTGGACTTGCCGGAGCCGGAAAGGCCCGTCATAACAATCAGCTTGTTGCGCGGCAGAACCAGGTTGACGTTTTTCAGGTTATGCTCCCGCGCGCCCTTGATCGTAATGCGGTTGTTGGCATCAATTTGAATGTTGCTCACTTTTTATAGCTCCTTCTCCCCTTGCCCGTTTTGCGCTGTTTTTCAGCGGCGCGGCGGGTGCTGGTATCGGCGGTAGGGTCCTCCCCGCGCTGCAGCTTTTCAATCTCATCACGCAGGAATGCGGCGTGCTCAAACTGCAGCAGGCGGGCGGCTTCTTTCATCTCGCGGGTCAGGCGGGTAATGGTCTGTTCGCGTTCAGCGCGGCTCATACGGTGCTGGCGCATCTTTTTGTTTTCTTCGCTCATGCTGATTTCCAGCCCGCCGCCGATGGCTTTCACGATAGTTTTTGGTGTAATGCCGTGTTCTTTGTTGTAGGCATCCTGGATGGCACGGCGGCGCTCGGTTTCCATGATGGCGCGCTCCATGCTGGGGGTTACTTCATCGGCGTACATCAGCACCACGCCGTTTGCGTTGCGGGCCGCGCGGCCAATGGTCTGAATCAGGCTGGTTTCGCTGCGCAGGAAGCCCTCTTTGTCGGCATCCAGAATGGCGATCAGCGAAACTTCCGGCAGGTCCAGGCCCTCGCGCAGAAGGTTGATGCCGACAATCACATCAATGGCACCGGTGCGCAGGTCCTTGATGATCTCCATGCGCTCAAAGGTATCCACCTCATGGTGCATATACTTGGTGTGCACGCCGTGTTCTTCCAGGTAGTCGGTCAGGTCCTCGGCCATTTTGACAGTCAGGGTGGTAACTAGGGCACGCTCGCCGCGGTCGATGCGCTGCAAAATTTCGCCCAGCAGATTCTCGATCTGGCCTTCCACTGGGCGCACCATGATGACGGGGTCCAGCAGACCGGTGGGGCGGATGACCTGCTCGGCCACGCGGCTGGAATGTTCCCGTTCATAGGGGCCAGGGGTAGCGCTGACAAAGATCGTCTGGCCGACCTTGGATTCAAATTCCTCAAATTTCAGCGGGCGGTTGTCAAACGCCGAGGGCAGGCGGAAGCCATATTCCACCAGCGTTTTTTTGCGGCTGTAGTCCCCGCCGAACATGCCGCGGACCTGCGGCAGCATCACATGGCTTTCATCCACCATCAGGATAAAATCTTTGGGGAAGTAGTCCAGCAGCGTGGTGGGGGTGGAGCCGGGGGCACGGCCGGACAGCACGGCAGAGTAGTTCTCGATGCCCTTGCACATGCCAACTTCCTGTAGCATCTCCATATCGTACTGGGTGCGCTGCTGGATGCGCTGGGCTTCCAGCAGTTTGCCCTCTGCAGTAAAGGCCTGCACCTGCTGTTCCATCTCGGTCTGGATCTTGGCGAGACCTTCTTTCATTTTTTCAGGGCCGACGATATAGTGGCTGGCGGGGAAAATGGCCACATGGCGCACAATATTTTTGCGCTCGCCGGTCAGGGGATCAAACTCGGAAATGCGGTCGATTTCATCGCCGAAGAATTCGACGCGGATGGCGTATTCATCATTATAAGCAAGGTGGATATCCACAATATCGCCGTGAACGCGGAACTTATTGCGGATAAAGTTCATATCGTTGCGTTCATATTGCAGCTTGACCAGGCGGCGGCAGAGCTCGTCCCGCTCCATCTGCATACCAGGGCGCAGGCTGATGACCATGCTGCGGTAATCGATAGGGTCGCCCAAGGAATAAATGCAGGAAACCGACGCCACAATGATAACATTGCGCCGCTCCGACAGTGCCGCCGTGGCCGAATGGCGCAGGCGGTCGATCTCATCATTGATGGCGCTGTCTTTTTCAATATAGGTATCGGTGGAGGGGATGTAGGCTTCCGGCTGGTAATAGTCGTAATAGCTCACAAAATATTCCACCGCATCATCGGGGAAAAATCCGCGCATCTCGGTGCAGATCTGACTGGCCAGGGTTTTGTTTGGTTCCAGAATCAGTGTGGGGCGGTTGCACTGTGCAATGATATTGGCCATCGTAAAGGTTTTGCCGGAGCCGGTAACGCCCAGCAAAGTTTGACCTTTATCCCCTGCTTTCAGGCCCTGCACCAGCGCTTCAATCGCCTGGGGCTGGTCGCCAGTCGGTTTGAACGGTGCTTTGAGGTGGAACACCTCGGTTTGATTTTCCTGTTGCTCCGGCATAGCGGACCTCCCCTGCTGTTGGTCGTTTATTTACAACTTACGTTCGTCTTATACAACTTACTGTTGTTTCATTATAGTATAGATCTTTTTAATTGTAAAGGCAATACCGCATAATTCTAAGTGCCGATACGGCGAGCGAGGTGCGGCAGATGCTAAGCCAAAAGCGCAGATAATACTGGAGTCTTATCGAGCATTTTGGCAACGCAGATGCCGTGCCGCAGCCGCCGGAGCGGTGCTTAAGCCGTCAGGCGGGAATTGTGCGGTATTGCCTAAAGGCATTTTGCGGCTTTTTATGCCTTTTATGCGCTGCTGCCGGGGCTGCATCCGGCAGCGGCATTTCGGCTTATTCTTCCTCCGAGTGTTCGCGCACCCATTTGGCAATATGCTTAATGAATGCCTCACCATATTTGGCAGCTTTTGCATCGCCGACGCCGGAAATGCGGCGGAAATCCCCCATGGTGCGCGGCTTAAGCTCGGCCATCTCGTCCAGGCTGACATTGTTGAACACGATATATGCCGGAACATGGTTTTTCTGGGCCAGTTCGCTGCGCAGGGTTTTCAGGCTTGCCAGCAGCGAATCGTCCGCTTCCGAAAGTGCGGTGCGGGCAGCCGTCTTTTTGCGGGAAGCACGGCGCTTGGCCTGGGTTTCCTGCGCGGTGGCGGCGCGCTCCTGCATGGTAACCTGCTCGCCGTGGAAAAGCACCGCCGGAGCCTTGGCTGTCAGGGTGATGACCGGGAACTCATCGCCGGTTTCGGCCAGGTAGCCCTGCTCCTGCAATGCATCCAGGTAAAGGCGCATGCGCTGGGGCGGCACATCCCGCATGATGCCATAGGTCGGGAACTGGTCCAGCCCGCGCTCCAGGGTTTTCTGATCCTTGGCGCCGCGCAGCATCTGCACCAGCGCCACAATCCCCAGCCCGCCGGGCCAACGCTTTTGGATGCGCGCCACGCCGGAAAGGATCTTCTGTGCTTCGGTGGTGATGTCGGTCTGCACAAACTCGCCGGTGCAGTTGGAACAGTTGCCGCAGCCGCCGGTGTGGTGCTCGCCGAAATAATCCAGCAGATAGCTGCGCAGGCAGCGGGTGGTTTTGCAGTACCCCACCATCACGTCCAGCCGCTCGCGGTCCCGCCTGGCGGCGGCTTCGGCCTGTTCAGGGGTTAGCTCATCGTTATCGTGGGAGTTCTGGATAAAATACTTTGCCGTCTGCACATCCCCCAGGGAGAACAGCAGGATGCACTCGGCGCGCTCGCCATCGCGCCCGGCGCGGCCCGCTTCCTGATAGTAGTTTTCCAGATTTTTTGGCATATTATAATGCAGCACAAAGCTGACATTGGATTTATCTATGCCCATGCCGAAGGCATTTGTTGCAACCATGACCCGCTTGCGGTCATAGACAAAATCTTCCTGATTTTTGCTGCGCTCCTCCGGGGTAAGGCCCGCATGATAACGGGTGGCGGAAATGCCAACGGATCGCAGCTCCTTACAGACGGACTCTACCGATTTGCGGGTAGCGCAATAGACAATGCCGCTGCGATCCCGGTGGTCGAGGATATATTCTTCAATATAACGTTCTTTATCCCGCGGGCGGGCCACACCAAAATAGAGGTTGGGGCGATCAAAGCCGGTGGTCAGCGTAAAAGGCTGGTTGAGCTGCAGCAGGGCAATGATATCCTGCTTGACCTGTTCCGTTGCCGTTGCCGTGAACGCACCAATGACCGGGCGGTACGGCAGACGGGAGATGAATTCGGCAATTTTCAGGTAGCTGGGGCGGAAATCCTGACCCCATTGGGACACGCAGTGGGCTTCGTCCACAGCCACAAAAGCGATGCGGGCGTGCATGGCAAGGTATAAGAAACTGTCCGTCAGCAGGCGTTCCGGGGCAACGTATAGAATTTTATAGTCCCCCTCCAGCGCGGCACGCAGAATGGTGCTGTAAAGCCCTTCCGGCAGGGCGGAGTTCAGGCAGGCAGCATGCACGCCCTCCTCTTCCAGGGCGGCAACCTGGTCCTGCATCAGGGAAATCAGCGGTGAAATGACCAGCGTAAGCCCCGGCATCAGCATGGCCGGAACCTGGTAACAAACAGATTTGCCTGCGCCGGTGGGCATAACGCCAAGGACATCCTGGCCGGAAACGATGGCATCCACCACCTGTTCCTGACCGGGGCGGAAGCTGCTGTGGCCGAAGTATTGCTGCAAAACGGAAAATTTATCCATGAATTCGTCCTTTTCTGGATGAGTGCGGCAAGTTGTGAACATTTTACAAAATTTTTAATTTGTCCGCAAAAACATTTTGACTTTTTGTATAGATTTGCTATAATAGAGGTACAGGAAGCAGCTGTCGAAAATGAAGCCAAGTTGGCAGCGGGCTTTCTGGCAAGGGTGCTGGGCACCCAAAACAAAGGGAGGTTGTCCTATGAAAGTTACATGTACCGGCCGTCGCGTTACGCTCAAACCGAGCTTTATCGAAAATGCGGAAAAGAGGCTTGCGAAGCTGGACAAGTTTTTCCCTGACGAAGCACAGGCACAGGTTACCGTCACGGTAGAAAAAAGCGGGCAGACCGTTGAGATCATGCTGCGCAGCAAGGATCTGGCCATGCGCGCCGAAAAAACGGATGAGCGCATGGAAGATGCCCTAGCCGACGCCGTCGATCTGCTGACCCGCCGTGTGGTAAAGTACCGCAAGCGCCTTGGCACCAAGCTGACCGCCGCAGCAGCGGAAATACCCGCTACTGAGCCGGAAGAAAGCATGGATATTGTGCGCGAAAAGCACTTTGCCCTGAAGCCCTGCAGCACTGAGGAAGCCATTTTGCAGATGGACCTGCTGGGGCACAGCTTCTTCCTGTATCACAGCACCGAGAACGACAAGATCCAGGTCGTTTACCGCCGCGCTGATGGCGGGTACGGCGTGCTGATCCCGGAAGCATAAGCTGGCAGCTTAAACTTAAGGCAATACCGCATAATTCTAAGTGCCGATACGGCGAGCGAGGTGCGGCAGA
>OLON01001210.1_pt1 | contig 15367 bp, 15 predicted proteins | sample 1672691 | NCBI WGS metagenome assembly OLON01 (sample SAMEA3136714, study PRJEB25190) | human gut metagenome | biome: human gut; feature: human-associated habitat; material: faeces | place: Austria | collected 2013
ATTCCACGATTTAAATTTTCATCATCTTCAACCACGAGTATACCTGGCATAGCATCTGCACCTCTCTTTATTAACTATTCATCTTAAAATGCTTCAATGCCTCCACAATTGCACTCTCTTTATCTTCTGGACACTGCGGTTGCCTGCTATCTTCATTTTTAGGTAAATTATAATTCTTTCCAACCTCAATTCCGCATTTTCTCTTTACCTGTGAGATATACAGATTGGAAACCTTCATGCCGGCTTTTGTTTCAGTTGGGACAAAAGAACCACAGTCTCCACATGGCTCGATAGGTCCGGATTGATGTCGGTCATCGGGAACCTATCCAGACTAATATGGTATGTACCAAAATATCTCCGTTTGTTTGCGGAAACATATCTACAAATTCTGTAGCAGAAAATTCTTGATACATTCCGCTATCCATATCACAGCCTAAACCTCGCCTGTTCACGGAAAAAGTTCAACTTTTTTATTCGTTTCTACTATTATAGTGATTCAAACATAAAAGTCAAATTTTGCAAGGAACCTCCATCGCCTCAACCTTGTCCGTTCTTCCTACAAAAACAGGTCAACAGCTATTTTTCGTCCTAACTGATAGCCAGGTTTCCATGCACTCGACCTTATCATACCTGAAAATCCAGCATTGAAAGAGAGGACCGATCCTATTACTTCTTCGCATTCTCTTCCAGTTCCAACATGTATTTATCAAAGTCAGACATGAACAATCTGTCCTGAATAACACGATACTTTTCAAATTCAGTCTCGGCTTTAGCCTTGGCAATCTCTGCCGTGATCTTTCCTGCATCCTGAAGGACCTCTCTGTCATCAGCCATCAGGAATAGATCCAGACGCTTTGCCCAGTCCTCCATTGTCATCGGAATGTAACGTTCTGCACGATCCTCGGCCAGATCCAGATAAGCAGAAACGATACGCTCTAATGAACGCATTTCCTGCTCTGAAAGATAATTCTTCGCAACACTCACATCACTTTTTACAATCTTTCCTTCCGGTGCTGCTGCCCACGTGGTCAGCCCCATATGTGGCTTATCAGCATCTGCTCGCTCATAAATCAACTCTGCTGCCGTATGTCCGTGAACTGCATAATGCATCTTGTTCTGCACCTTGGCAAAAAACTGCTTTGTTGTTTTGGATGTGCGGTCGTAATCAAGAGCTGTAGCATAGATGTCCGTTATCTTCTGATAGAATCTACGCTCAGATAAACGGATCTCACGAATCTGCTCAAGCAAACGATCAAAATATTCTGTTGTAAGCACTGATCCACCATTTTTTAGACGTTCGTCATCCATAACCCAGCCTTTGATGGTGTAGTCCTTGGCAATTTGATTGACCCATTTACGGAACTGAACCGCACGCTCTGAATTTACTTTAAAGCCTACTGCAATAATCATCTCCAAGGAATAGTGATTTGTGCTGTAGCTTTTTCCGTCAGCGGCAGTTATCCGAAATTTTCGGATAACTGAATCCTCTTGTAATTCGCTATCACTGAAGATTTTTTTTACATGATAATTTATGGTGCGAACATCCACATCGTACAACGTGGCCATCATCTTCTGTGTCAGCCATATATTCTCATCCTCATAGCGCATCTCAATGCTGTCCTGCTGATCACCGACAGAAGCAACATAAGTCAAATATTCTGCAGCGCTGGAACGGATGGTTATTTCATCTTTTTTCTTTTTCAAATAAGAGACCTCCTTCTGGTTTCTTCTCATTTCACCAATTGAAAATCACAACAAAATTGATGGCTTTAATATTTCTTTGCAAGTCCAGAAAAATGTGACTCCACAATTCTATCCATCTGATTAGCAATCTCCGCAAAAGGCTGGTTCAAGTCTAGAGTTTTAACACTTATCTGACTTCCATGCATTTGATACACATTGTCCGGTTGTATTTCTTCTTCTGTCTTTGCATAGAGAAGCATTCCAGAAACTGTATTTTTCTCCTCTCCAAATTGATAACTCCGATTTTTTACGTATGTAAAAATCTGATACAAATTATTGGAATGAATCGTATGTTTATCAAACTGGGACTGTGTTGTGTGACTATAGTATTTTGCGTCAATAATAAGTACAGTATTGCCACGTTGCAGATGAATATCACTTTGCATGACCGGAAGCATGGTTCCAATACCATCATCCAGTGACCACGGAATCTGTGATGCACTGACAGATAATTCAGGATAATGTCTGCTGTAATATTCCAGAATAAATTTCTCATACAACCTACACATACGTTGCTCATCTACGAAAGAGGCTAACCTATAGTCACCTGAATCTGTTGTAATAAGCATCCCCTCAATAATCAACTGGCAAATACTTACAAGCATTCTATATGTTTGATTGTTACGCTGAAAACGAATGGACGACCATTTAATTCCTGTTGGTTCTATTATCTCTACATTTGAAAAATACAACATTTTCTTTTTTAGATCATCTTTGTATTTTGCTTGCACTTTTCCATTGCGTAAAAGAAGCGTAACAGTTGTTTTCAGTATTTGATTCAGTAAATTGTTTTCTGACAACTCATCAAAGTCGCAAGTAAGTACCCTTTTATGTGCCAACCTATTTTTAATTGTACCCGGCATATTTATTTTGCCGCGCATAACTGAAAGTTCTTCCTGACGACTTATGTATTCTCTATATAGCCCTTGCTTTAACTGCAATCCAATTCCCTTAGACAGAATCATGAAATCTTCATAGGAATAATTTTGATGGAATTGCACAAACTCTATGCGATCATCATCCTTCTCACCCATAATCGAATATGCAAGTCTCTTTGCCGCAAATGTCTTTCCAACACCTGGAGCACCTTGAAGAATAATATTTTTCTTCTTTTTCAAAACTGCAACTAAGCGCTCATACTTTGCTTCAGTCATATATACATCATTTAAGAACTTGCTTCTGTTTTCCTGTTACTTTCTGTGAATACAATATATCATTTGCAGCTTCAATGTCAGCCGGATCAAATAATGCATAGGCATCAATAGTAGCTTCCAAGTCGTAAATTGCATTAGGCGTTACTGAATTTGCCAGTAATGTTGTGGTGTAGTATGGAGCAAATGCAGCTTTGATAACAGGATTATTTTTCTCAACTCGTTCTTGCAAACAGTATTTTATTTTTCTTAGTTCCCAATTGGAGGGAAGCTCTCCCAACCAAGAGATTCCACTCGCTTTCATTTCTCTCATATCAGCACCACCTTACTCAAACAGCTTTGCCACACGCTTTGAAACCGAAAATTCCAGTTCCATAAACTTTGTTTCCAGCTCTTCACTTGGCGTTGATGCCTGATATTTGTAGAAATACCGCGTGAATGGGATTTCAGCACCGGTCTTGATGACAGGTTTTTTCTTTCCAAGATCTTCCTCAAAGAAAGCGGCGGCATCCGGGATATGAGGCAAAACCTCACGTGCCATATAATCTTCGATGCTTTCCTCCCATTTCACCAGTTCGGTGTCCTTGGTTTCTTTGTCGTAAATAATCCTTCCCTTGCGGTCACGTTGAATTTCTGCATTCTTATCCATAATAGAGAGGCCATTAGCAATCTTGTCGAGCAATTTTTTATCAGATGTTGCCGAAGCAAGTGCCTTAGTCAGTACAGGCATAAACTCAGTCGGTGAATTATATACTTGTTCTGAAGTGACAGCTTTCAATGTAGTAATAATCTCATCGTATAAGGCCTGATTGTTTTGGAATGATTCCAATTTTTTCTGTTCTTTGCCAGTTAGTTCTTCAGCATTCTCCAATTCATTAACCTTAGCCTGATCATAGAGAGAAGAAAGCGCACCCTTAGACAGCATAGCTTCGATACGCTCCTCTGTAATGGCATAGCTACGCTGAAGAGGCTGCATAACCGTGTACTCACGGTAAATGAACTCCTCGTTGTCGTAAATCTTGCAGTACTCGTTTTCTGCAAATTCTGCATAGAGCTTCGTTACGGTGCTGCGGTCTTCCGGAGATATTTCATTTTTCTTATCACCCAGAGCCTTGCGCAGTTTGTGGAAGAAGGACGAAGCATCTATCAACTGAATCTTGCCCTTGCGCTCAGCACGTTTATTTTTTGAAAGCACCCAGATATATGTAGCTATGCCCGTGTTGTAAAACAGATCTGTTGGCAATGCAATAATTGCTTCGATTAAATCGTTTTCTAACATCCAACGACGAATTTGGCTTTCGCCAGAAGCTGTACCACCTGAAAATAATGGACTACCATTTTCAATAATAGCAGCACGACCAAAGTTATCATCCATTTTGTCAATAGCAGATTGCAAAAACAGCATCTGCATATCGCCGGAACCAGGGAGCCCAGCACCCCAACGGCCTTCAAATCCCTTTGCATATTCATCATTAACTGCTTTTTCTACACCTTCAGCTGCATCTTTACCTCCCCACGGAGTACCAAATGGCGGATTTTCAATAACAAAGCGCATCTTGGTTTCAGCAAATCGATCTTTCTTCATAGTGTCCTGATAGCAGATATTCTCTGCATTCTGACCTTTGATGAGCATTTCTGCAAGACAGATAGCATAAGATTCCGGATTGATTTCCTGCCCAAAAAGACGAACATCTGCAGTAGGATTATATCTCTTAATGAAGTTATAGCTTGTGGAGAGCATACCACCTGTACCACATGCTTGATCCAAAACTGTAATTACTTTTCCGTCGTCAAAGATATCGTCACAGCCTTCAGCTAACAAAATATTTACCATCAATTTAATGATATCTCGTCCAGTGTAATGATCACCAGCCTCAGCGTTTTCAGAGAATCTACGAATTAAATCCTCGAAAATGTATCCCATCTTTACGTTATCAATCGTGCGAGGATTCAAATCCAATTCTGAAAATGCTTTGACGACACTTAACAGGCGATCGTTTTTATCCATCTTGTCAATTTGCTTATAAAAGTCCAAACCTTTCTCAGCAGACACAATAATCTCCTGCACATTAGGAGAAAAACTCTGAAGATACGCTTTAAAGTTGGCTGCTAAATTGTCGGCATCATTAATCAATTCTGCAAGTGTAAATTCACTAGTATTGTAGAACTGAAACCCCGAAATACGATACATAGCTTTTGCCGGGTAATTTGGGTTTGCTTTAAACTGTGCAACCACCTTGTCTTTGGTAGGTTCCAGCGCACACTCAAAACGTCTGATGATAACCATCGGAATGATTACATCTTTATATTTATCACTCTGGTATGTACCACGCAGCTTATTTGCAATAGACCAGATAAAATTCACCTCTGTTGATACATCGATAGGGCTATCGTCCCACATTGCATCGATAGTCTGCTTTTGTGCCATTATATTTTCCTCCAATCAGACTAAGAGCTTCCTAACCCTAGTCATTGTTAATTTTATATGTTTAAGTGTCCAAAAATCGGGACTTAGTCCTCGATTCCCATCATCATCTTATAGTGCTGTTCCTGATGCATGGCAGTGAAAATCAACTCAAACACTTTTTTGCACTGTTCCACATCACTGCCATCATCAATATAGTTGAAGCCATCACTTATAACAGCTGGGCCGTCGTTCATATATGTGAGCATGCTTGAAGCAAGGTTGTATCGGTCATAATTAGGCTTCTGTCCTTCCACTTCATCCACAAACAACAGCTTATTCTGTTCCAGAACAATCTTGTGAAGGTCGTTTCCTTCGTAGCCACATATCTGAATAAAGTAGTATTCAAGAATATGTCGGATTACATTCTTCACCGTATTTGCTGTTTTCAGTTCCTTATATTCATCCCACAGAGCAGCATACGAGTTTTGAATTGGATTATAGTTCTCTTGCTCGGTAGGTACTCTCTGACTCTGACGCACACAAAGTTTAACTGAAGAAATGTTTTCTATCTTACGAATCATATAGAACGAAACGCTGTGATATCTCTTTGCTTGGTGATGCGTAATTTCCTTATGGAAATAAACATTGTGAGTCAGAATGAAAATCTGCTTAATATAGTCGCCGTCGACTTTATGGCTTCATCTGTTTTCCCATAAGTGTGGTTCTCAGTCGCAATAATTGCCGGATAGGTTTTCAGCACCGATATTGCATCTTCTGACAAAGCCGCATAAGCTGCTTTCAGTTCTTTTGAGGTACTTTCCGTTATTGCTCTGTCCTTTCGAACAAGGCAATGACAGTACTGAGGATTTAATTCATCATCTCCAACAACCAGAAGGTGATAGAAATCTGTATTTAATGTAATGGTGTGCACTGCGTTAGGGCTTCCCGGCATGGGTGGTGCCCCACCCACCATCATTACGCTATAGGTATTGTTCACAGCGTCTGTATGAGCTACCAATGTATTATTGTTACCGGGCAAATTAAATGTCGTATTCGGTGTTTGCGCTTGCAAAGCTCCCGGTTGTGATGGCTGTAATTTATTCTCCATCTTTTTTCTGCCCTCCATAATAATTGTTCGTAATGCTATCGACATGCTGAATGAAGCTATTGTTATTTCCAGTTACGTTGAAATTAAAAACCATTTGCTGTTTAGATTTTTCTTTGTTCTGATGAGGATCTTCACAGTCCGCTTCAACTATGACATCTTCTGGTGAGCCATTAGCATCATTCTCAGCTATGTCACAATCTTCAAGCTGAATGTATCTGAGTTTGATATCTACTGGCCAATCGGCACCAATATCTCCTTTGTAAGTCCTTTTTGCTCCACCGGCAGACGGACACCAGAAATCGAATGTTTCAGCTCCAACTACATTATCAACACTACATACCGAATAATGAAATATACCTAATAGAAATGACTGCAAAGGAATTTCTTTCATATTTATGAGTTCTTTTTTCTGCGCTGTTGTTCCATCTTCTTTGATATAGAAAGATTGGCTATCATCAATGCAATTATCCAACGATATTAATTCGACGAGTGCTTTCACGAGTAGCTCGTCTTTTTTTATATCTCCTCCAGCATCAATGAAGTCATCCACAAAGCGGCACATTTTTCTCAATGTATCCACATACTCGTTCTTCACTCTTTCGTCAAAAACTCTCAATGCCGTTTTATCACCGAACGGGAAGTAGCCTCCGCCTGCATTCTTACATTTCTTATATTCTGAAGCGTTACCCTGAATTGTTTTAATTTCAGTCGGCATTGGTGTCGCTAAATCAGAACGTATCACTCTGGCCAAACCAATCAAAGTTTCATATTCAGTTAATCCATCTTTTTTTCCTGCGTAGTGTTCATTTGCACCCAGCAGTTGCTTTCTAGCCTCTAAAAGCAAGGTGAAAAACGTACCGCCACACAGTCTTAAATTTTCATTTTTTGTCATTGATTGTCCCTCTAACCAAATTTACCTACTCAACTTACTCAACTGTGAATGGCAGGCCTACTCAACTTACTATTTTCTAGCCCTGTGAAAAGCCACAGGGATTTTTTGATGTTTGTCGGCCGTCGAATCTGATGAATATAAACCAGAGCAACCCCCAACAAACCCTACTAAATCATCATAACACTTTTCGACATTATTTTCAATGTAGCGAGTATGAACGAACAATAAACTCTACAGCGAAATATGCCTGAAATCTCTGTTTCCACCTGTGACTGGTCACAAATCTATGCCAATCACAGGAGGTAAATGTTATGGCAAACAAAGACAATCAGAGCAAACAGTATCGTATCTACATCAAGGAATCCAAAAGCTGGGTAGACGTAAACAAGGAGTTCTACACGAACTACTACCGTGACATCAACGCCTACCGTAAACGCCAGCAGGAACATGGCCGTTGTGTCTGCCCTGCAAGCAAACGCTATTTATGCGACATGGACTGTATGACCTGTCCGTATGTCAAGGCTGGCGATCAGCTTTCTCTCGATAACACCGTAAGCGACGGTGAAGGAAATGAAAAGAGCTGGCTTGATGACATGCCGGATGAATCCGCAGCTATCGCTGAATTAATGGAGGACGCAGAACTTCTTCGTGCCCTCTACGCAAAGCTGAACGAGCTGGACCCGGAAGGCCGTCTTATCTGCCAGCTTATTATGGAAGGAAAATCGGAACGTGACTGCGGCAAGGAAATGGGCCTCTCTCGTAATACATTCGTGTATCGCAGGGACAAGCTGTTCCAGAAGCTCCGCTCCGAGCTTAAGGACTACATCTAATATGAATGGTCGTCCTCTGATTTTTTAGGGGACGATTTTTCTTTTCAAAAACTTTTTTATATTTTTTCGGCCAAACGGCAATCTCACCTCCATTGAGTAGTGTAAGGCGAAACAAAGCGACCTACAGAAAGCGAGGTGAACATCGTGAAACAGACTTTTCACAACCGAAGCGGCACTGACGCAGAAGTGATTGCTACTCTCACTGCAATCAGTCAGGTATCCGCAAGAATGGCGAAGAATCTCAGAATCATCGCCGCACACAGACAATCCGAGGAAGGAGGAACAGAAAATGTCAAAAATGAGCGATATGGCTATGACCATCGAAGAGCTGAGAAATGCCGCCGCTGCTATTAACGATGTAGCAAACTGGCTCGCACAGCAGTTTGGAGGAGCATCCGAAGCTACTGAAAAAGCAGAAGCCCCTGCTGCTCCTGCGAAAACTGCATTGACCCTTGAGGAAGTTCGAGCTGTTCTGGCTGATAAATCTCGTGCCGGGCATACAGCTGAAATTCGAGAGCTTCTTAAAAAGTACGGTGCAAGCAAGTTGTCACTCGTAGACCCGAAACATTATGAAGCCCTGCTTAGGGAAGTGGAGGTGCTCTAATATGCCACCTAAAGGACATTCAATCCTCTCCGCATCATCTTCTGACCGCTGGCTCCACTGCCCACCGTCAGCAAGACTCTGCGAAACCTATGAGGATAAAGGTAGTGATTATGCTGCAGAAGGTACCGACGCACACGCTCTTTGTGAATACAAGCTCCTTAAAGCTCTCGGCATGGAAGCTACTGATCCAACCAAAAGTCTCGACTGGTACAACGCCGAAATGGAAGATTGTGCCACCGGGTACGCCAGCTTTATTATGGAGCTTTTGGAAGATGCCAAGCAGACCTGCTCCGATCCAGTTGTTCTGATTGAACAACGAGTGGACTTTTCCCGTTGGGTGGAACAAGGCTTCGGAACCTCAGATGCTATTCTCATCAGCGATGGAACTATGCATGTGATTGACTACAAACACGGTCTTGGAATACTTGTTTGCGCTGAAGACAATCCACAGATGAAATGCTACGCTCTTGGCGCTCTGGAGCTTTTCGATGATATTTATGACATCGATACGGTCAGCATGACCATCTACCAGCCCAGACGTCAGAACGTTTCTACCTATGAAGTCAGTAAGGATGACCTGTATCAGTGGGCCGATGAAGTTCTGAAGCCTACCGCAGACCTCGCCTTTGCCAGTGATGGAAACTTCCTGTGCGGTGAATGGTGCGGATTCTGTAAGGCAAAGCATGAATGCCGGGCCAGAGCAGAAGCCAATCTTCTACTCGCACAGCACGATTTCAAACTGCCACCACTGCTTACGGATTCAGAAATTGAAGTCATTCTTTCCCGTGTCGACGAGCTGGTCTCCTGGGCCAACGACATCAAGGAGTATGCACTCTAGCAGGCAATCAGCGGTAAAGAATGGACCGGTTGGAAGCTGGTCGAAGGTCGCTCTAATCGCAGATATACCAACGAAGCCGCTGTATCAAAGGCTGTCGAATCTGCTGGTTTTGACCCTTATGAAAAGAAGCTACTTGGTATCACTGCTATGCAAAAGCTACTCGGCAAATCTCGCTTCGAGGAACTCCTTGCAGCCTATATTGAAAAGCCACAAGGCAAACCTACTCTTGTGCCGGAAAGCGATAAACGCCCGGCAATGAACACAGCAAAAAATGATTTATGGAGGAATATGACAATGAGTAAAAATGTAAAAATGACAAATCCCATGAAGGTTATCACTGGTCCTAACACACGTTGGAGCTATGCCAACGTCTGGGAACCTAAATCCATCAACGGTGGCACTCCGAAATATAGTGTCAGCCTGATTATCCCAAAATCCGACACAAAGACTGTTGCAAAGATTGAAGCTGCTATCGAGGCTGCATACCGTGAAGGTGAAGCAAAGCTCAAGGGCAATGGTAAATCCGTACCTGCTCTTTCTGTACTTAAGACGCCTCTTCGTGACGGAGATCTTGAAAGACCGGACGATCCTGCATACGCTGGCAGCTTCTTTGTGAATGCAAATGCAACCTCTGCACCTGGTATCGTAGATGCAGACCGCAATCCTATCCTCACTCGTTCTGAGGTTTACTCTGGAATCTACGGTCGTGCCAGCATCAGTTTTTACGCTTTCAACAGCTCTGGCAATAAAGGCATCGCCTGTGGCCTTAACAATTTGCAGAAGATTCATGATGGCGAGCCTCTTGGCGGTAAGGCATCTGCTGAATCTGACTTTGCAACTGATAACGACGATGATTTTCTTGACTAATGGAGGTAGCAAACTATGGAGACAATCGTGATTAGCACAATTCTTGTAAACATCTGTATCGGCTGCTTCGCTTGCGTCGGTCTCACTACTGCAATCTCTATGATTCAGAGTATCATCAACGACCATAAACGTGAAAAGCGTGAGCAGGAAAAAGACAAGCGCGACCTCGAATACCACGAAAAGCGCATGAAAGACTTTAAGTAATCTATCAACCTGCTGGCGGTGGAACTCACTGCCGCCAGCACATTTTCTGACAAAAGGAGACAACCTATGAATGAATTTGCAGAAATCTTAAATCTATTTATTGCTAATGTCATCTCCTATACCTTTTTTGCGGCGGTATATGGCTTCATCATCTACAACGTAGGAAAAATCATTTTTTACCTTGTTAGTTATGCGGTATACCACATTCGTCGTGACATCAATAAATATAAATCCAATAAAGATAAACAGTAACAAGGCAGGCGGCAGGGATTTCTCTGCTGCCTGTTTTGTAGAAAGGACAATCTCATGAAAACACTTAGTATCGATATTGAAACCTACAGCGATGTGCCACTTCAGAAAACCGGAGTATATCGCTATGTAGAGTCACCTGATTTTGAAATCTTACTCTTTGCCTACAGTGTAGATAACCAGCCCGTTCAGGTCATTGATCTTGCCTGCGGAGAACAGATTCCAAAAGAAATCCTTCTTGCTCTAGAGGATGAATGTGTCATCAAGTGGGCCTTCAACGCTACCTTTGAACGCATCTGTCTTTCTCGTTTCTTAGGTTATCCGACCGGAGAATATCTGAAACCGGAAAGCTGGCGTTGCTCTATGATATGGTCCGCCACGATGGGGCTTCCACTCTCCTTGGAAGGTGTCACGAATCAAAAAGCGCTTTGATGTGAGAGAAATAAAGTCCAGCAAGGACATCACCGACTGGAATGCTGGAAAGATACCAGTCGCAGTCATTCATCCTGCATCTGCTGGTCATGGACTCAATCTACAGGCTGGCGGTTCCACCCTTATCTGGTTTGGTCTGACATGGTCACTGGAATTATATCAGCAGACCAACGCCCGACTTTGGAGACAGGGCCAAGCCGCCGGAACCGTGGTGATAGAGCATATCATCACAAAAGGAAAATACAAATCAACCACAATCGTTTTCTTGGATACACGAAAGACGCGGACGGCAACCTCATCATCGATCCAGAACAGGCAGAAATCGTAAAGCGCATTTATCGAGAATATTTAGAAGGTCTCAGTATGGACAAGATTGCTGCAGGCCTGGAGCGTGACGGTATCCTTACCGGTGCCGGAGGGGAAAAGTGGCACACAAGCACCATCAACAAAATTCTCCGAAACGAGAAATACATCGGTGATGCCCTGCTTCAAAAGACCTACACTACAGACTTTCTAAACAAGACCAGAGTTAAAAATAACGGTCTTGTTCCACAATACTATGTAGAAGGCGATCACGAAGCCATTATTCCGAAGAACATTTACCAGCAGATACAGGAAGAACTTGTCCGCAGACGAGTGGTAAAAACCAGTGACAATGGCAAAAAACGAAGCTACAGTTGCAATCACTGCTTCTCCCAAATCGTCATTTTCGGCGAATGCGGTGAAATGTTCCGAAGACTCCACTGGAACAATCGAGGCGTCAAATCAATTGTCTGGCGCTGCATCAGCAGGCTGGAATCCACCGGACTTGAATGCCACGCTCGAACCATCAATGAGCTGGTTCTTCAGGATGCCGTTGTCAATGCCATCAATCAATTACTCGGCGACAAAAATAACTATCAGGCACAGCTCCAGCTTAACATTGCCGCAGTCATCCGAGCTTCACAGGTAACAGCCATAGACAGCATTGACAAGAAGCTAATGGCCCTGCAACAGGAGCTGATTCAAAAAGCCAACAGTAAAGAGGACTACGACGAAATAGCGGATGAGATCTTCAGATTCCGAGAACTTCGTCAGAAAACCACTGTCGATACCGCCGCAAGGGATGAACAGATAAAGAGAATTAACGACTTGCAGGATTACATCTCACAGCAGACCGCCCTCCTTACTGAATTCGATGAATCACTGGTGCGACGCTGGATTAAGCAGATCACCATCTGGGATGACCGCATAATAGTTGAATTGAAATCTGGCGTCAGCATTGATGTGGATGCATAACTCTATAGATATACAATGGCTCCCCACCACTGGATAATTCCCGGTGATGGGGAGCCTTTTCATTTTATTTCAAATTTTCAATATTTAATTCCATGAACGTTAAAAAGTTAGTAGCATCTTTTAACAAACAGGAAAAGGTTTCTGCATAGTTTTCTTTTTTCACATCAAGCTTTTTCGTAATTTTTTGATATCCCTTTCCTTTACGATGTCCCGTTCCACTTGAACGTAACTCCTGTAGATTTCTCAAGAACTTAATATGCTCATTATAGTTTTCGATATTACTTTCACATAGCCAAGCTTCTATTTTTGAAATGCTACCTACAAGTTTTTCGTAATTACCAGTTAACCGTTTTGAAATGCTCTTTTCATTTAAAGAATCAATCAGTATTTTGACTAAAGAAAGAACCAGCATATCCATCTCAGTAATTGAATTATTTACTGGAACTCGTAATATTTCAAAATTATAAGCATCCTGCTCTGTTAATGATAAAAATAAAGGCCATCCATACTTTTCAGTGAAAACTCTATTTAATCGTGTATAAGCTTTCTTAAAAACAAAATCTGGAGACTCTGAGTCTGATGCAATACACATAAAATCTCTCTTTATTTTTGTTTTGCTCAATTTTCCTCCAATCGACTTGTTAAATCCCCTCCAATAATGCTGCTCGGCTTCACTTGGTAAATCTCTTCCTAAATCACCTAAATAAGCTGATACATAATCTGAATTACTATTATCAATATACAATGACCACAATACACCACATCGAATAATTCCATCTTCGACTTTATAAATTTCAGGTTTCGAATAATACTTATTCAGTACTGCACTGTCAAAATATACAGGTGTTAAATAGTGCGGCGCTGTTGGATTTGCCCCGAAGTAGTTGTTTAATTCTTTCGGATTACAAGTATGGCGTATTTCTTTTCCGTTCTCATCTATACCAATAATAAAATCAACATAAGTCTTTTCTTCATTATACGGCCAAATATTACTATCACATAAACTGCAACCTGAGACAACATTTTTTGCATAAATGATGGAATAATTTTTCCTTTTTAGTCCAGTTGATGTATTTCCGATATTAAGTGCATAAAAAATTGTGTTTTCGCTATTTCTATAAACCAATCCATCTTCCTTGATTTTTTCCGAATTATCGATAGAAACGCACCTGCTATCAATATGTATCATCAATACTTTTTCTTTTACTGCTAGATACGTTTTTAAGTATCTTTTATGTATAGTTACATACCCATTATCATTCATTTTCACTACGGTAATTCCTTCACCGTTAGAAACATCAATATATTCATTTTTTTGTGAATTGAAATACAGATTGAATAATAATCGAAACTCTTCAACAATTTCTATTGAATCTGTAGCTACGCCATTATATTCTCTTTTTATAACAAGTGGTTCATAACCATTGTCATTTCCCCAACGATGATAAACCTTTTCATCATCCTCCCAAGAACCGTAAACTGTAATTCCAGGCATCAATGTATGTGCATTATATGTATCATTTTCCATATCATTTTCAACTTCATTCAAAGGAAGAAGAAAACTCTGAAGGTATATATCATACTTTTTATCAATTTTATTTCCTGATACAGGAACCATTATGTCAGCATCTAATCCTCTCTCTATCCATTCTCGAATATCAATCTGATACAAATAATCTTTATCCATCATCTTTCAAATCCTCCTGTTATCTATTCCACTGCCAAGTCTGCCCCTTAGTATCGAGTGGCTTAAACTGCGGTCGGCTCTGACAACAATCCTAGTGACACAACCTCTGACATCTAATCCACAGCCTAAACCCTACCGCTATTCTCCGGTACTCAATTTCTCTCCAATCAGACCGAAAAGTAGATATGTTTCCATATAATAAAACCGAGCTTTCCGCAAGGCTTCTCTGATGATACCAACCTTACAAAAAGCCCGGAAATACGCCGCTTTTCAGCACTTGATTTTATTTTCTTGACAGCAAACACACAGTCTCAACATGGACTCCCTGCGGAAACATATCAGTAGTAGAAACCCGCACCAGTTCATAATCCTCCGCACACAGCACCTTCAGATCCCTCGCCAGTGTCGCACTGTCACAGCTCACATACACAACCCTCTCCGGCTTCATTTTAAGGATCGTATTCAGAAGTACCTCATCACAGCCCTTCCGTGGCGGGTCTACCACGATAACGTCTGCATAAACGCCATTCTTCTCATACTCTCTCGGCAGCACTTCCTCTGCTTTTCCGACAAAAAACTCTACATTCTCAATGCCATTGAGCTTCGCATTCTCTCTTGCATTGTCAATGGCCTGTGGTACGATCTCCACGCCGCGGACGAATTTTGCTTTCTGGGCCAGGAACAGGGAGATAGTTCCGATTCCGCAGTACAGATCCCAGACAGTTTCATTTCCCGTAAGGCCGGCGTACTCCAGAGCCTTTCCATACAGTTTTTCGGTCTGGATGGGATTGACCTGGAAAAAGGACAGGGGAGAGATCTGATAGGAAATATCTCCGATGCTGTCCGTTATATAGGACTGTCCCCAAAGGAGGCGAAGCTGATCACCCAGGATCACATTGTTCCGTTTTTTATTAACATTGATGGTAATGCTGGTCATTTCCGGAATTTCACAGAGTGATTCCACAAGAGCCTTTTCTGCAGGGATCTTATCTCCGTTTAAGATCAGACAGACCATCATCTCATCTGTATGGAAGCCGTAACGAATCATAATATGACGTACAAGACCTTTTCCCGTGG
>OLON01001244.1_pt1 | contig 15084 bp, 10 predicted proteins | sample 1672691 | NCBI WGS metagenome assembly OLON01 (sample SAMEA3136714, study PRJEB25190) | human gut metagenome | biome: human gut; feature: human-associated habitat; material: faeces | place: Austria | collected 2013
GGATTATGTGGACTTCTGTAGCGTATTGCATGGACTTCAGATAGCGGAATACTCATTTATATAAAGAAAATTCTCCGGAATTACTTTATTATTTAACTCTTTATAATATTTTTGGTGAAAAGCTATTGAATATGGATGATATGGCTAGAGTTAAAGAGCGTACGGGTATTAATAAAACAAAAATATGGAATGCTCTATATAATTTCCAGCATGATGCAGTAGTTGGAGCAATTAAAAAGCTTGAATTATATAATGGATGTATTATTGCGGATTCTGTTGGTTTGGGTAAGACTTTTGAAGCCTTAGCAATCATTAAATATTATGAATTAAGAAATGATCGTGTATTGGTTCTTTGTCCAAAGAAATTACGTAGTAACTGGACTGGCTATAGAGAGAATAGTACGACAAACTTCTTAGCAGAGGATCGCTTTAACTATGATGTATTGAATCATACAGATTTATCTCGTGATAAAGGTAATTCAGGTGATATTAATCTAGAAACAATCAACTGGGGCAACTATGACTTGGTTGTGATTGATGAATCGCATAACTTTAGAAATAATACAGCATTAAAAGGTAAAGAGACTCGTTATCAGAAATTGATGAATCGCATTATTAAGAGTGGGGTTAAGACAAAAGTATTAATGCTTTCAGCCACACCGGTAAATAATAGATTGGCAGATTTAAAGAACCAGATTATGTTTATTACAGAAGATAAGGATGATGCGTTTAAAGAATCGACGGGTATTAATAGCATTGAAACAACGCTTCGTGTTGCGCAAGCTAAGTTTAAGGAATGGTCAAAACTTCCGGAAGAAAAACAAACAACGGCCAATCTTCTTCCAATGTTAGATTATAATTTCTTTAATTTGTTGAATACAGTAACGATTGCGCGTAGTAGAAAACAAATTCAGACTTATTATGATACAAAAGATATTGGTGAATTTCCAACTCGTTTAAAACCCGTTTCTGTTAAATCGGATATTGATATTAACAATAAATTTCCTGCATTAAGTGTAGTTAATGGAATGATTGCCAAACTGCATTTATCTATTTATTCTCCAATGCTTTATGTATTACCAAGTAAACTGGCTTATTATGAAGAATTATATGACCAGGAAGTAAAGGGTGGTGCCAGCAAGTTTAAGCAGGTGGATCGTGAAAAGAATATTGTTAACTTGATGCGAGTGAATATCTTTAAACGATTGGAGAGTTCTATCAACTCCTTTACTTTGACTTTAGAAAGAATTCTAAAACAAATTGAAATTATGATGGATATCTTGGATAAGGGTCAAAGTTATGATTTAGATAATGATACATTTTCAGATGTAGAAGATGATGACTTTGATTATGAAGTTGGTGGGAAGATTAAAATTAAGGTAAAAGATTTAGATGCCTTAAGACTAAGAGAAGATCTTGCAGAAGATCGTAAGATATTGGAAGAATTACTATATCAATCGATTGATGTAACTCCGGATAAGGATAGTAAGTTATTGGATTTAAAGAATCACATTTCCAAAAAGATTAAGAATCCAATTAATACTAGTAATAAGAAGATTATTATCTTTACTTCTTTCTCAGATACAGCTGAATATTTATATGCCAATATACATGATTGGCTATTAAAAGAACATGGATTATATTGTGGATTGGTTACAGGTGGTAGTGGTGTTCGAACAAATTTAAAGACGGTTTCAAATCAATTTGAAGAGATCTTAACGCACTTTTCACCTAGATCCAACCATTTGGATGTAAACAAAGAACAAATTGATATTTTGATTGCGACAGATTGTATTTCAGAAGGACAAAACTTACAGGATTGTGATTATTTGATTAACTATGATATTCACTGGAATCCAGTAAGAATTGTTCAAAGATTTGGCCGTATTGATCGTATTGGATCTATCAATAAAGTGATTCAGTTAGTGAACTTTTGGCCAAATATGGAATTGGATGAATATATTAATCTAGAACATAGAGTTAAAAATCGAATGGTTATGTTGGATTTATCAGCTACTGGTGATGATGACTTATTGTCAGCAGAAAGTAAGAACCTGGAATATCGTAAGAATCAGTTAAAACAACTTCAAAATGAAGTGTTAGATGTTGAAGATTTACAGGGTGGTATTTCTATTACAGACTTAACTTTAGATGATTATATTATGTCTTTGGATCGCTTTATGAAAGAAAATCCAAATGTATTAGAGAAATATCCAACTGGAGTTTATGCAGTAACAGATATTCCAAATAAGAATAAAGAAGAGTGTGTTGAAGGTGTTATTTATTGTTTAAAACAAAAGAAACATACGGATAGCCAGGAATTAGCTACTTCTTTATATCCTTATTATTTAGTGTATGTAAATTCAGATGGTTCGATTCATGTAAAGAATACGAATCCAAAGAAGATATTGGATCTATATAAAGTATTGTGTCAGACAAAGAGTGAGCCTATAGAAAGTCTTGTTAGAAAGTTTAATAAGAAAACAAAGAATGGTTCAGACATGTCTGAATATACGGATTTATTAGAAAAAGCTGTTTATGACATTAAGGGTATTGTCGAGCAAAAAGGAATTCAGTCTTTATTCCAGCTAGGCCAGGCAACCTTATTGGACAATACAGTTAGTGGATTGAATGATTTTGAATTAGTGTCATTCTTGGTGGTGGAATCATGAGCGTATTAGAAGCATTATGTATACCAACTCTTACTAAACAAAGAGTGCCAGTAAAAACATTGGTTGAACAATTACAACCAACACCAGAAAATAAGAGATTGATAGAAAGTCATGTGGCTTCGATTTATCTTGTTAGCTTGTTAAATGAACAAACGATTCATTATAGGGCTTATAGAGATGATGATTATAGTTATCAAGCTATTTATGTGTTGCAAATTACATTAAAGAAGAATGATCAATTAACGGACTTAACAAGTCAACTGAATGCTGCGTTTCCAGAACCAACAATATTATTGATGGAACATATGGATAAAGAGTGGATTAGTGTAGCTCCAAAAAGAATTAGTAAAATAGATCAAACGAAAACGGTATTAGAAGATAATGTGGTACAAGAAGTAAGTAGAGATTCAATAAATTATTTGAATCTAAGTCAAATAACAGCAACAAATTTAAAAGATTACTACACAAAAATCGTACAGATAGTCTATAAGATTGGCGTATTGAATTTAATTAAGGTATATCCAACGGCTGATCTTGATTACAAATCAATTATCAAGAAATACCAGGCAATACAAGCAAACATTAACAACTTAAAAGAACAGTATAAAAGAGCTTCAATGAAGTCAGAGAAGATGGATATTGATGATCAGATATATGATGAAGAAATGAAACAAAAACAACTTATAAAGAAATTGAGGGGTGGTACAATTGGAATTAAATAAAGATTGTGTAAGAGACATACTTTTAAAGTGTGAAGAATTACTACAGATGAATGATGATGGCACAATGAATACATTACAATCGGGTGATTTAAAAGAAGTGCTACCAGATTATGATTTATCAGTTATAAAATATTCTGTTTTAAAAATGGATGAAGCTGATTTAATTAATGCGAGAATAATTTCCTTTGATGATTCTATAGTAGGTGAATTTTTAATCTTTGATATTACATATTTTGGCCATGAATTTATTGAGCAAATCAAAGATGATAATAATTGGAATAAAGTGAAAGATGTTGCAAAGAAAGTCGGGTCATCATCAATTGATATTCTTTTACAAATAGCAACTGGAGTTTTAACAAATAAAATAAATAAATGTATTTAAGGGAGAAAATGAAATGGATAAAATGGATGGACTAAGTTTGAACTTAGAAAAGAATAATATAGATAAAATAAAAAAATTATTTCCAGAAGCAGTAGAAGAAGGAAAAATTAATTTTGATATGTTACGAGCATTGCTTGGGGATGAAGTAGATGATTCGAAAGAAAAGTATCAATTTACATGGAATGGAAAGGCTAAATCAATTAAATTAGCTCAAACACCTTCATCTGCAACATTAAGACCATGCAAAGATGAAAAAATAGTAAAGGTGAACCAAAATCAAAATATTGGGATACTACAGAAAATCTTTATATTGAAGGTGATAATTTAGAAGTTTTAAAACAACTTCAAAAAACTTATTATGGAAAAATCAAAATGATTTACATTGATCCACCGTATAATACAGGCAATGATTTTGTATATAATGACAGTTTCTCAAATACATTAGAAAATTATAAAGAACAAACTAATCAAACATCTTCTTCTAACCCAGAAAGTAGCGGCAGATTTCATACTGATTGGTTAAATATGATATATCCAAGATTGATTTTGGCTAAAAATTTGTTAACTGAAGATGGGGTAATATTAATAAGCATAGATGACAATGAGCAAGCAAATTTGAAAAAGATTTGTGATGAAATTTTTGGAGAATCAAATTATTCTGGTAGTTTTATTTGGCAAAAGAAAACAGGAGCTTCAGACGCTAAGGGTATAGCGACTATCACTGAAAATATATTAACGTATGTTAAAGACAAGAACAGTATACATAAAGCGTTTACAAAAAATAAAAAGTCTTATGATTTGAGTAGATACAAATATACAGATGAATTTTTAAATGATCGGGGACCGTATTACTTGGATAATTTGGATAGGGGTGGACTATCTTATAGTGATTCATTGAATTATGGTATAGAGTGTCCAGATGGAACAATTAGTTTTCCAAATGGAAGAACGAAATATGTGAATGATGGATGGATTTGGAAGTGGAGCAAACAAAAGATTGAATGGGCTCGAGAAAATAAATTTATCGAGTTTAGAAAAACTGATAAAAAAGAATCTGGTTGGTCTGTTTGTTACAAAAACTATTTAAATGTTGATAATGAAAATAAACCTATAGAAAGAGCAGCTCCGCATAAAAATTTAATAAATGATATATTAAATGCTAATGCAGCCTCTATGATGAAAAGTCTATTTGGAACAAATAATTATTTTAGTTATAGTAAACCAGTAGAATTATTAACTCATTTGATTAGTTGTATCAACACTAACGATTCCATTATTTTAGATTTCTTTTCCGGTTCGGCTACTACAGCTCATGCAGTAATGAAGTTAAATGCTGAAGATGGAGGTAATCGTAAATTTATAATGGTTCAATTACCGGAGTTATGTGATGAAAAATCTGAAGCATATAAAGCTGGATATAAGAATATTTGTGAAATAGGCGAAGAGCGCATTCGTCGTGCTGGTGAACAAATTAAGGCTGAATGGGAAAAAGAACATCCATCTGACGGATTGTTTGGTTCAGATGAAGAGTTTACAACAGATATTGGATTTAAGGTGTTTAAATTGGATTCAACAAATGTAAATGAGTGGGATTCTAATATGAAACTTGATGAAAAAGAGCTTACTATGCGTTTGGCTGAAGTATTTAAAGGAGATAGAAGTAAGGAAGATATTCTTTATGAAATCATGCTTAAGTATGGTGTTTTTGATAAACAAGTTAGAGAAATAGATGTTAATGGTAAAACAATGTATCGTGTTGGTAAGCGTTACATGATTGTTTGTTTGAACGATTATGTCACTTCAGAGGATGTGAAAGCTATTGGTGAATTATCTCCAAAAACAGTTATTTTTAATGAAGCTGGATTTAAGGATGATAATGATAAAATCAATGCTGTTTATAATCTCGAGAAAGATGGCGTTGAAGATGTTAAGTGTATATAGGAGTAAAAAGAATGGAAAAAATAAATGACTGTAGTTTGAACCTTGAAAGAAAAAATGTTGAAAAACTTAAAGAACTATTTCCAGAAGCTGTTCAAGAAGGAGAAGTAGATTATAATATTCTTAAATCTCTTTTAGGCTCTGAAATTTTCGGGGGGGGGCAAGAACGTTACCAATTTACATGGAATGGTAAATACCAATCTATAAAGAATGCTCAAACACCTTCTTCAGCTACTTTAAGACCTTGTAAGACAAAATCAAAAAATTGGAATGATACAGAAAATTTATATATTGAAGGTGATAACCTAGAAGTTTTAAAGCAACTTCAAAAAACGTATTATGGCAGAATAAAAATGATTTATATTGATCCTCCATATAATACAGGAAATGATTTTGTTTATAACGATAATTTTTTATGTGGGATTGATAATTATAAAGTACAAACAAATCAAAAATTAAAATCGAATCCAGAAACAAACGGAAGGTTTCACACAGATTGGTTAAATATGATGTATCCAAGATTGATATTAGCAAAAAATTTATTAAGAGAAGATGGAGTCATATTTATAAGTATTGATGATAATGAGTTTGATAATCTAAAAAAGATTACGGACGAAATTTTTGGAGAAAATAACTATCTAGGAACCTTTGTCATTAATTCCACGCCAAATGCTAGAGATTATGGGCATATTGGAAAAATGCATGAATTTTGTCTCTTTTATGGAAAAAATAGCATATCAACAATTACTAATATGTTACCGGATGAAGGCAAAACTTATAAATATTCTGATGATATAAGTGGCTTTAATATCCATCCACTTTATAACAGTAACGAAGCATTTACAGATAAAAATCGTCCAAATTTGTATTATCCTTTTTATGTTTATTTAGATAAACCAATCTCAAAGGAATTTTATGAAATAGGTTTGGAAAAAAGAGAGAATAGTATTGAAGTATATCCGCCAAAATCTTTGAAAAATAATGTTCAATTTGTTTGGCGTTGGGGAAAAGAAAAAGCACAAGCTTATATGAATAAAGAAATTGTTGGATATAAATTAGGCGATGAATATCGAATTGTACAAAAAATGAGGCACGATAAGAAAATAATACGTAGCTTATTATTGGATAAAAAATATTCAAGTAGAAGGGGTACTGCTGAAGTTGAAAAAATTCTTGGAGAAAAAATATTTTCATTTCCTAAGCCAATGGAGTTGTTGTATGATTTCATAAAAATCGGAACGAATGAAAACGATATTATTCTAGATTTCTTTTCAGGGTCGGCTACCACTGCTCATGCAACAATGCAAATTAATTATGAGGATAATTTAAAAAGAAAATATATTATGGTACAACTTCCTGAATTAGTTAGCAATGCCAAGTATAATACTATTTGCGATATAGGAGAAGAACGTATTCGTCGTGCTGGTGAACAGATTAAAGCTGAATGGGACAAAGAACATCCATCTGATGGATTGTTTGGATCTGATCAAGAGTTTACAACAGATATTGGATTTAAGGTGTTTAAATTGGATTCAACAAATGTTAATGAGTGGGATTCTAATATGAAGCTTGATGAAAAAGAGCTTGCTCTGCGTTTAGGTGAAGTATTTAAGGAAGGTAGAAGTAAGAAAGATATTCTTTATGAAATCATGCTTAAGTATGGTGTGTTTGATAAACAGGTTGAAGAAATAAATGTGAATGGTAAAACAATGTATCGTGTTGGTAAGCGTTACATGATCGTTTGTTTAGATAATCAGATAACTTCTGAGGATGTAAAAGCTATTGGTGAATTATCTCCGAAAACAGTTATCTTTGATGAAGCTGGATTTAGGGATGATAATGAAAAAATAAATGCTACTTATAATTTAAAACAATGTGGTGTAGAAGATATTAAATGTATTTAGAGAAAGGAGTTGGTCGGATGAAATTAAAATTTGTTGATCAACCATATCAAACAGATGCAGTAAATGCAATATGTGATATTTTTAATGGTTGTGAAGTTAAAGATTCATTATTTACTATTGAAGTAGATAATCACAATAAATTGGATTTTGATACAGAGGGTGTAGATTATTTCATTGGGCATTCGAATAAGTTGTCTATTGATGATTTTACTATGCTTGACAATGTACAAAATATCCAGGAATGTAATGATATTCAAATGGCAAAGGATCTTCAGAAGAGAAACTTTACGATTGAAATGGAAACGGGTACTGGTAAAACGTATGTTTATACGAAAACAATTCTAGAACTTAATAAACGTTATGGATTTACTAAGTTTATTATTGTTGTTCCAAGTATTGCGATTAAGGAAGGTGTAAACAGTTCTTTAAATGCGACTAAAGAACATTTCATGGAAAAGTATGACAATGTAGTTTATAACTATTTTGTTTATGATTCAAATCATTTGGAAAGAATTAGAGAATTTGCGACGAGCACTAATATTGAAATCATGATTATTAATATTGATGCGTTTAGAAAGAGTTTCACGGATCCTTCTAAAGAAACAAAGGCAAACTTGATTCATAGAACGAGTGATAAATTGAATGGAAATAAACCGATTGATTTGATTGCTGGAACAAATCCAATTGTGATTATTGATGAACCACAGTCTGTTGATGGTACTAAAAAATCAAAAGAAGCCATTGCTTCATTGAATCCTTTATGTACATTGCGTTATTCGGCTACACATAAGGAAATGTATGATTTAATGTATCGTTTAACTCCGGTGGATGCATATCAGGAGAATCTTGTTAAGCATATTGAGGTGGCTTCTATTACAAGTAATGAAGCTAGCACGAAGCCTTATGTTAGATTGGTGAGTGTATCTTTAAAAAAAGTATTTACTTGTCGTTTAGAAATTTATATCAATAACAAGAAAACGGGTGTAATAGATAAGAAAACAATTACAGCTAAAACAAGAGATGATTTGTGGGAATTATCTAATGAGGTAGATTACTACAAGGATAATGGCTTTATTATTGATAATATTTCATGCAATCCAGGCGATGAATATGTTGATTTTTCAAATGGTGAAAGATTATATGTTGGAGAAATCATTGGAAATGTAGATGAAACGGCTTTAAAGCGAGCGCAGATTCGTCAAACAATTGAAATGCATTTAAATAAAGAAACATCATATGTTAAACAAGGTATAAAAGTACAAAGTTTATTCTTTATTGATGAAGTTAGTAAGTATCGTGATTATTCGCGAGAAGATGAAAAAGGGGATTATCAGCGTTGGTTTGAAGAAGAATATACTAAGTTGATTCAATTACCTAAATATAAAAAATTACGTGAAGAGTATGGTGATTATATCTCATTAGATCCTACTGAAGTGCATGATGGCTATTTTGCACAGGATGGTAAGGGAAGAGTTAAAAACTCAAGTGGAACAACAAATGATGATGAAACAACTTACCAATTGATTATGAAAGATAAAGAGCGTTTATTATCTTTTGATGAACCTATTCGTTTTATCTTCTCTCACTCAGCTTTAAAGGAAGGTTGGGATAACCCAAATGTATTCCAGGTTTGTACTTTGGTAGAAACTAAAGACACTATGACAAAGCGTCAAAAGATTGGTCGTGGTTTACGTATTTGTGTAAATCAAAATGGTGAGCGTGTATTAGATTCTAAGTTTAATACTCTAAGTGTAATTGCGAATGAATCTTACAAAGACTTTGCGAGTACGCTTCAAAAAGAACTTGAAAATGATAACTTCAAGTTTGGTATTATTGAGCCAATTAGTTTTACTGGTATTGCCGTAAAACAATATGATGGTACGTTGATAGAATTGTCTCAGAAACAGTCAGAAGAAATTTATAATTACTTGGTTAAAAATGAGTATATGACTTCTAAGGGTAAAATAACGAATAAATATCATCAGGATAAGCATGATGATAAGTTTGTATTACCTGAACAATATGAATCATTCACTTCAAAAGTAATAAAGCGTATTGATAATCTTTCTAGAGAAATTGAAATTAAGGATGCTTCTACTAAAGTACCTGTTAAATTAAATAAAGAGGTTCAATTATCTCCAGAATTTGTATCTTTATGGAATAAAATTAAACAGAAGACCGTTTATACTATCAATATGGATATGGATAAATTTAAAAAGGAAGCTGTTGAACAAATTCAAAATATGCCTCGTATTCGTCCAGACAAGATTGATGCTCAAATCACGAATTTAGACATTACAAAACAAGGTGTAAAGGATGTTGGTCATCAAGTAAGAGAACTAGGTGCAGTATATGAATTTGATACAATGACTTATCCTGATTTTATTCGTAGACTACAAGACTCAACAGACTTATTAAGAAAGACAATTATTGAAATTGTATCTAAGTCGGGTAGATTAAAAGAATTCTATGAAAATCCAGAAGAATGGATCAAACAAGTATCTAAGATACTATTGTCAGTGAAGAAAGAAAACTTAACTGATGGTATCAAATACGAAAAAGTGGATGATTACTATGAACAAGATTTTATATTCAATGATGAAGAATTGTATGGATACAAAGATCGAAATGTATTAGACGTATCTTCTGATAAAAATATCTATGACCATGTGATCTATGATTCGGAAATTGAACGTGAATTTGCGATAGATGCAGAAAATGATGACGATGTTCTTCTATATGCAAAACTACCAAGTCGATTCAAAATTGATACACCAATCGGAAACTATAATCCAGATTGGGCAGTTGTATTGAATACGTTTGAAGGAGAAAAGTTATATTTTGTAGCCGAAACTAAGGGTACAGAAAATATAAATGATCTTAAGGGTTCTGAAAAGAAAAAGATACTTTGTGGTAGAAAGCACTTTGAAGTGATTGATACTGGAATCAAATATGAAGTTGTTAAGGAATTAAAGACTTTGAAAGAAAGGAGTTGATTATTATCAAATGTAATTTAAAAATTCTTGAAAGTTTAAGGACATTAATGATTACAAAAAGACTTAATGTATTAATAGGATCTGGTGCTTCATATCCAGCAATTAAATTAATGAATGATTGTAGTGGAACAAATCCTCAAGAAAAAAATGAAGATTTAATGAAAAATGTTAAAGATGTTATGAAATCATTAATGTATGATAGCTTTGATGAAAAAACAGGTAAAGTTGCAGATACATATACTAACTTTTTTGCTATAATTTTAAACCTTATAGATGAATCTAATTCGAGAATGGTGCCAAAATCTGTTAATGTATTTACCACGAATTATGATTTGTTTATTGAAAATGCGATAGATAGATTACTTCAAACGAATAATTTCATATTTAATGACGGTACAAGTGGCTATTTTCATAGATATCTAGACGGTTCGAATTATAATAGAGCAGTATCTTATCGTGGACTTAATGATAATTATACTGACGAATTAACAGTGATTAATTTACTAAAACCACATGGATCTATAAATTGGTTTGAAAAAGATGGAAATATTGAAGTTTGTAATACTATTCAAGAAGATTTTGTCAAAGTTCCACCTACAGGTGTAGAAGCTGAAGAAACATTTATGAATAACCATTTTCATGAAATGCTACGGATTTTTCAACTTGAATTAGATAAGCCACAGTCTGTCTTACTTGTCATAGGATTTTCGTTTCAAGATAAGCATATTGCAAAAATGGTAAATAGAGCTTTAAAAAATAATGAGTTAATGGTTATAGTATTTGCTTATTCCGAAAAAGCTTTAAGCGATATTAAAGATAATTTAGGTTTAAAAATTATTCCATCTAATTTGCATTTAATATCTCCAAATAATTTTTCGATAGAAGAGAAACAATTAAAAGAATTGACATTAGAAACTTTAATAAATATTTTAAGTTCTGAGGTTGTGTATGAACCGGAGTAAAAAGGTTGGCGTCATCATTGAGGTAGATGGTAACTTGTCTAAAGTTGGAATGTATAATGAAACGAATGATTCAAACTATATCTGGTATGGAGATATTTTAACAGGGCCCAAAGTTGGAGCTTATTTAACCATTAACCAAAATGATATAAAAATTATCGCAACTGTTTTTTCTGAAAAAATTATTGATTTACAAAATGATATTAGAAACCATGAATTTGATAATACGTTTTCGAAAAACAGTATTAAACGAATAATAAGTTTAAAGGTAAAAGGTGTAATAGAAAACAATAATTTTCATGTTACTAGTAAATATGTACCTATGATTGGTAATGTGGTAACTTTAACAACAAAAGATGAATTAAATCTTATATATGGTATTTATAAAAATGAATTAACTATTAATATTGGTAAATCAATTTTAGAAGAATATGATATCAATATACCAGTAAACCGTTTTTTTGCATCACATATTGGAATATTTGGTAATACTGGTAGTGGTAAATCAAATACTTTACATAAATTATATAAAGAATTATTTCAAACAAAATATGCTGAAAATATGAAGTTACATTCACAGTTTTTTGTTATAGATTTTAATGGTGAATACACTCAAAAGAAACAGTTTTCTTTAAATGATGAATGTAAAAAGGTTTTTGCAATCAAAACTGGGAAGAGAAGTGGTGGGCAGAAACTTCCAATTTTAAAGGATTATATTTTAGATGCAGACATTCTATCTATCTTATTTGATGCTAAGCCTGGTACCCAAGTTCCTTTCTTACGAAATGCCATGAGAACATATAATGAAAAAATCAAGAATTCTGCTACTACATTTGGTCAAATGGAAATCGGTTTGTTGAAAAGGATTATAGTAAGTCATAAATCTGTTAATGCTACTAGCTTAAATGATTGGTTAGAAGTTGCAGAAAAAATGAACGTAAATTCAGATTTGTTAGCTAAATTAAAAGAACTACATTTTTATACTGATTATGGTAATTTAAAAATTGAAAATGGCTATATTGATCGTGAACAATTATCACAATATGGTATAAAAGAACTAAAAATCAATGAGATTGAAGATGAAGTTATATCCATATTTGAAACCTCTTCTGAATTTAAGAAATTAAAATATTTTTTAGCATTCGAAAGAGTTTACGTATCTGCTTGGAAATCAACTAATTTAGAATATATCAATCCTTTATTTAAAAGAATTGAAAATTCATTAAATTCATTAGAAAAAGTAATTGACTTAGTTGATAATATTGATGATTCATATACTTTTATGAATATCATATCACTTGTAGATTCTAATCAAGAAATAACTCGACTTATTCCAATGTTATTTTCCAAAATGATTTATGATGAACATAAAAAATATGTGACCTCATGTAAGAAAGTTACAAAAACTAGACATTTAGTAATAGATGAAGCACATAATATTTTAAATGGACAAATCCGAAGGAATAGTGATGACTGGCAAGATTACAGACTTGGATTGTTTGAAGAGATAATTAAAGAAGGAAGAAAATTTGGCTTTTTTATGACTATAGCAAGTCAAAGGCCTTCAGATATTTCACCAACAATAATGTCCCAAATACATAACTATATCATTCATAGGTTAGTAAATGATAATGATCTGAATATGTTGATTAATACAATGCCTACATTAGATAAATTTTCATTTCAAATGATTCCTAGTTTAGGACAAGGTGAAGCGGTTATTACTGGAAATGCTATTAAAGTTCCTATTTTAGTAAAGGTTAATAAAGAAAAGGTAATAAGGCCAAAAAGTGATGACATTGAGCTTACTAATTTATGGGATGATATAGATGATTGTCTTAGTTGCCTATTAGGTTAAGAGAGAGGGTATGAAGTGATTGTGCCCTCTTTTATAATCTTGTTTTTTTGTTATTGTTAAAAATATTTTAGTAACAAAAGGCAATAGTTTAAGCCTATTAAATAAAGGGTGAAAGCGTTATAATTGTTATAAATGTTAGTTCGGAAGAATTATCAATGGTTCAGTTTTTATTAAGGATCAAATAATTTAGTTTATTTATAATAATAATTTCCTCTTTGTAATAATGCTTTAATATAACATAACGATGAGGTAAGAAATTCACCGAATCGTATTGGTTAAAATAACAATGAAAAATATAAACATTAAATGAATCATATAAAAATTGATTAATTAAGGAGTTGTTACTAATGATATATTGTCCGGTTCATCAAATACAAGAAAATTCTAAGCTTGATTTAAGCTCTTTTTTTAAAGGATTTGGAGAAGTTCATGCATGTAAATGTAAATATTGTAAAAAAACGTATATTGATGTTAGAGGTATTAAAAGTGGAGTAGTTGGTCACACATCAAAAGGGTATGATGTTGTAAATTTGCATAAATATTATTCTTTTCCAAAATCATTTTATTTGGTTACTAAAGATCAAATAAAAAAGTTAGCACAAAACAATGTGTTGTTTGAGATACCTGAATTTCTTGTCAAGAATAAATTATATCGGGTGAAATCATTTTATGAACCAAGTATGCAAAGGTATTATATTAATCAAGAATGTTATAAAAGTTGTATCGATATACTAGATAAATTCTTAATTAAAATAATTGATGAAAGACATAAAACTGTATTTCCGTATGTGTATAAATATGAATTGTTACCTAATGAGTTATACGTATTAAACTCGAATGAATTTGAAAAAATTATTAGAATAAAAGAATTAATGGATATAAGCAAATTTTCTGATAAAAGTGGACATGAATACCATATTTCAGCTAGATATGATCAAAAATCAAATAAGTATTATATATCAGATACAATGTACAAAGAAATAAAGTGTTTAGAAGCAGAAGGAAAAATTAAGATTTATACTTTCAAAAATTTAAAAGTGAATGAGAGTATTAGTAAAATGCATCAATTGCCACGTATATTTTATGTTTTAAAAGATGAGGAATTACAGAAACTTGAAGTTAAAGAAAATTTGATTGATCATACAGGTTTTAAAGATTCTGATCATACATACTTTTATATACCATCTCGATGCAATAAAGGTAAAACTAGATTTTATATAAATACTAAAACATATGAAAAAAATATTAGCTTATTTAAAAAGCATAAAATTCAAATAGTAGATTTTCTAAGGTATAAGGAAAAAGATATTGTTGTTAAACATGAATTGCCAAAAAAAATATATGTGTTAAATGAAACTGAAATTCAAAAGTTAAATTCAATATTAAATGTACATGAGGTAAAACGTTTTAAGAATACAGAATATTCATTTTATGAGATTCCTACTATGTATGATCCAACTAATAAAGTATATTTTGTAGAAAGTGGGTTTGTTAAGAAATATTCAAAAATTTTAAATTTTTTGGAAATCCATCTAATAAAAAATAAAACTTTTAGTTTTGTAAAAAGAACATTTAAGAAACCAAGAAAATTAAATCAAAATGTGAGTACCCATCTGATAACCCCTAGGAAATTTCAAGTCCTCTAGCCATGGC
>OLON01001257.1_pt1 | contig 14957 bp, 13 predicted proteins | sample 1672691 | NCBI WGS metagenome assembly OLON01 (sample SAMEA3136714, study PRJEB25190) | human gut metagenome | biome: human gut; feature: human-associated habitat; material: faeces | place: Austria | collected 2013
AAAAAGGTATCCGGTATTTGGTTGAAGCGTTCAAGGATGTCAAAACAGATAAAAAATTGGTTATTGCTGGTGGCTCTAGCGATACGGATTCTTTTATGATGGAACTGAAAGAGCTGGCAAAGGATGATAATAGAATCATTTTTACCGGATTTGTTCAGGGGCAGATGCTTGATGAATTATATAGCAATGCGTATATCTACACATTACCTTCTGATCTGGAGGGAATGCCGTTGAGCCTGCTAGAAGCTATGAGTTATGGCAATTGCTGTTTGGTTTCTGATATTCCAGAGTGCGCTGAGGTTGTGGAAGATAAGGCATTGATTTTCAAAAAATCGGATGTGGATGAACTTAGAGAAAAATTACAAGATGCCTGTGATTATCCAGAAAAAGTTAAGGAGATGAAAGCGCAGGCAGCTGACTTTATCTGCAAAAAATACAACTGGGATGCTGTTATAAATGAAACGATGAAACTGTATAGGAGAAATAATAAATGAGAGTATTGATAATAAATAATCTCCTCTAACCGAACGCAGGTAGTGAGATGTACATAGTGAAAATGTCGGAAAAACGTATTTACGGCACTTTTCGAGAGATGGGCAAGGCTGCAAGAGCAGTTTTAATCTCGCTACCTAGGTTCAGCAACAGCAGATGAAATTATCATAAGAACTTTCAGTATCACTACCTGCGTTTGTATGGAGCACTCTGGTTTATGAACAATACATTGGAAGTGCTTCATCTGAACAGAGGTAGTGAAATAGAACATAGAATAAGGAGAAATACAACGTGAGGACGCTGATTTTGAATAAATTTCTGCACCGAAACGGCGGAAGTGAGACGTATATATTCAAATTGGGTGAGGCACTGGAGCAGCACGGACACGAGGTTCAGTACTTCGGAATGGAGCACGAAGGCCGCTGCGTGGGCAACCGGGTCAATGCTTATACATCTGATATGGACTTCCACGGTGGCAGCAAACTAAGCAAGCTGACTTACCCGATCAAGACCATTTACAGCAAAGAAGCACGGGTGCAGCTGCGGAAGGTTCTGGACGATTTCCAGCCGGATGTCTGTCACCTGAACAATTTTAACTACCAGCTGACACCTTCCATCATCCTGGAAATCGTGAAGTGGCGCAAGGAGACTGGACGAGATTGTAAGATCATCTTCACGGCACATGACTACCAGCTGGTCTGCCCGAACCACATGCTGAACAATCCGAACACCCACCAGAACTGCGAGAAGTGCCTCGGCGGTCATTTCGTGAACTGCATGAAAGGAAAGTGCATCCACGGTTCCACGGCGAAGTCTGCCATCGGCATGATGGAGGCTGAGTTCTGGAAGAGGAAGGGAACTTATAAGTACATTGATACCATGATCTGCTGCTCGGAGTTTATGAAGAGCAAGATGGACAGCAATCCGCTGTTTGCGACGAAGACCGTGGCAATGCACAACTTCATCGACAAGGTGGAGTGGAAAGAGACGGAGAAGAAGGATTACGTCCTCTACTTCGGCCGCTTCTCTGAGGAGAAGGGAATCGGTACACTCATCAAGGTCTGTAAGGAGCTGCCGGATGTACAGTTTATCTTCGCTGGCACTGGCCCGCTGGAAGAGAGCATCAAGGGTGTGAGCAACATTAAGAATGTTGGTTTCCAGAAGGGCGAGGCACTGGAGAAGCTGATCCGTGAGGCACGGTTTTCCATTTATCCGTCCGAGTGGTACGAGAACTGTCCATTCTCCGTGATGGAATCCCAGATGTATGGTACACCGGTGCTGGGAGCAGACATTGGTGGTATCCCGGAACTGATCCAAGTCGGTAAGACTGGTGAGCTGTTTGAGAGCGGTAATGGCGAAGACCTGAAGAAGAAGGTCGAGAAGCTCTGGGGTGATAAGAAGCTGTGCGAGCAATATAGCAAGAACTGTAAGGACATCAGCTTCGATACTATCGATGAGTATTACGAGAAAATTATGAAGGTTTATAGATAAAAAGAGAGATAGAGGTATTAGAAAAATGGCTAACAATAACGAAAAGAAACTGAATGGTACTGTCATCGTCACTTACCGCTGCAACGCTCGTTGCTCCATGTGCAACCGCTATAAAGCACCTTCTAAGCCGGAAGAGGAAATTAGCATCGAAACCATCAAGAAGCTGCCGAAGATGTACTTTACGAACATCACCGGCGGCGAGCCGTTCATCCGTACCGACCTGAAAGATATCGTGCGCGAACTGTACAAGAAGTCTGACCGTATCGTTATTTCGACCAACGGTTTCTTCACTGACCGTATCGTTGACCTGTGCAAAGAGTTTCCTCAGATCGGCATTCGTATCTCCATCGAGGGTCTGGAGCAGACCAACAACGAGATTCGTGGCCTGCAGAACGGCTACCAGCGTGGTTACGGCACACTGAAGAAGCTACGTGAGATGGGCATGAAGGATGTCGGTTTTGGCATGACCGTTCAGGATAAGAATGCTCCTGACCTGGTTCCTCTGTACAAGATCTCCGATGAGATGGGCATGGAGTTTGCAACTGCTTCTCTACATAACAGCTTCTACTTTGTTGAGGCGAAGAACATCATCCACGACCGTCCGATGGTGGCAAAGAACTTTGAGAATCTGGTCAATGAACTACTCCGTAGCAACAGCCCGAAAAAGTGGTTCCGTGCATATTTTAACCACGGTCTGATCAACTATATCTACGGTCAGAAGCGTCTGCTACCTTGCGATATGAGCTTTGATACCTTCTTCATCGATCCGTATGGCGATGTTATGCCTTGCAATGGTACCAAGGATAAAGAGGTCATGGGCAACCTGAACAATCAGACTTGGGACGAGCTGTGGAACAGCCCTGAAGCAGAGAAGGTTCGTGCAAAGGTTCGCTGCTGTGACCGTGACTGCTGGATGATCGGTTCTGTCAGCCCGGCTATGCACAAGTATATCTGGAAGCCTGCTACTTGGGTTCTGGTACACAAGTTCAAGGCTCTGTTTACCAAGCATCCGTACAGCATGTATGAGCTGAAGATTTGCCGTGATTACCGTGACGGCAAAGTTACCAAAGAGGATCTGGATAAGTGCAGCACCTGCGATATGAACTGTGTGATCAACAATGGTCTGAGTGAAGCTTCTAAGGAGCAGCTGAAGCATAAGACTGGCGAGGAAATCGTGGATGCTGATATCGCACAGCAGATGGAGACGAAGTGATGGCGAAGAACGCACTAATTGTTGCAAATTTAGCTGGTTTTGCGTCTTTTCTCATTCATGACATAGAAATACTTATTGGAAAAGGATATACAGTTACTTTTGCAGCAAATGCATATAAATTAGAGTGGGCTGACACAAAAGAAAAACTTGATAGGCTCGGTGTTAAATTTATTCAATTGAATTTTGATAGTACTAATCCGATGGCAAAGACGAATTTTAAGGCTTATAAAGAGTTGAAGGAATTGCTGAAACAGGAGAGTTTTCAGCTAATTCATTGTCATACGCCTATTGCGGGTATTTTTACAAGGTTGGCCGCTCGGTCATACAGACGAAAAGGAACGAAGGTCATTTATACAACACATGGATTTGCTTTCACTGAGAATTCTTCTAAGAAATCGTGGATTGTTTTCTACACTGTAGAAAAATTCTGCTCCTTATTTTGTGATGCGATTATCACGATTAATAAGGAAGATTATTCAAACGCAAAGAAAATGTTTTGTAAAAAGGTCTTTTATATTAATGGCGTTGGAGTAGATACATCAAAATATGTGAATGTGGTAGTAAACTATAGGGAATACCGAAAATTGATAGGCGTGCCAGCGGACAAGATTATGATTTTGGCTGTGGGTGAATTGTCGACACGAAAGAATCACCAAATTATTATCAAAGCGCTCTCAAAACTTCCCAATAAAAATGATTATGTCTTTGTGATTTGCGGAAATGGCATTGATGGTGGAACTGGAAAGATGCTTCATGATTTAGCAAAACAGGAAGATGTCGATCTTAGGATGTTGGGATTCAGAATGGATATACCGGAAATTACAGCAATATCTGACATTGGTGTGATTCCTTCGATACGAGAGGGACTTGGACTGGCAGGCGTACAGTCGCTTGCAGCAGGTGTTCCAGTCATTGGTTCAAGTGTTCAGGGAATTAAAGATTATATCGTTGATGGTAAAGATGGATATCTTTGTGCCCCATTTGATGATACAGCATTTGCAGAGAAAATTGAGTTACTTTCTGATGTGCGGAAACGTAATGAAATGAAACCATTTTGTCGGGAAATGGCTGCTAAATTCGATAACAGTGTATCTTTTGAACAAATGCAAAAGATATATGATGAAATGGCATAACTAATTTGGGATGGAGGAAGTAATGCAAAAATTAGAGGATGAAGTTATTGTCCTAATGTCGACATATAATGGAGAAAAGTATTTAAAAACGCAGATTGACAGCATATTATCACAGAAAGGATGCCAGATACGTCTTATTGTCCGTGACGATGGCTCTAAAGATAGAACGCTTGATGTTCTAGAAGAATATGCTTTGGAGGGAAAATTAGAATATTATCAGGGTAAAAATGCAGGGCCTGCTTGGAGTTTTATGGAATTAATAAAAAAAGCACCCGACGGACAGTTTTATGCTTTCGCCGATCAAGACGATAAATGGATGCCGGATAAAATGGCCTGTGGCATTAAAAAGCTGAAAGGAAAAGTAAAACCCACAGTTTATGCTTCAAACATGTCGATAGTAGATGATGACTTGAATTTAATAGAGTCTGTTGGACTTCCTGAAAAAGTGTATACGGATTTTACCTCGGTTATGACGTCATCGGGTAAGTTATATGGTTGTACCATGATGTTTAACGGAGAAATGGTTAAATTTATCAAATCTCATCCTGATCCTAAGTATCTAATTATGCATGATTTGTGGTTATGTATGATTGCTGCACTTTTTGATAATTTATATTATGATGCTGAACCACATATGTACTATAGACAACATAGAGAGAGTGTTACATACTCGAAAGAAATTCCGTTATCAAGAAAACTTAAAGAAATTGTAAAGGGATGTAAAGAGGATATTCCCAAGCAATGCACTAGCTTTGTATCAAGTATTGGGATTGATGAAATAAAAAGACAGAATAAATGGGAAATTTGTGATTTGCTTATCGGCTATAAAAATTGCATTTCCAAGAAAATTAAATTAGCTGGAGTAATTGGAAAGAAAAAAGACATGTCTATACGGCTAAGAATATCTAGAGTTTTGCAAATCATTCTTTCTACATATTAAATAAAGAACGAATGTAATAAGTATGCTGACGCATTCTGTGTAGAAAGAATGTAAAAAAATACATTAAAGGGCAAGGAAAATTAGCATGAACAAAATTGAAATTCTATGGATTTCGCGGTATGCGCCTGTGAAGAGTGACTGCTCGGCAGGAGGCAATACATTTAGAACCTATTATAACAGCTTTTTAAATGATAAGAGATTTGAAGTTCGACTAATTACAACTTGTGACTATCAGTTGAAAAATGATGTACGAAAAGAACTTGAACCAACTCATGTTGATTTTATATATATAGGAAATCCATCCGATAGATTAAAGAAGATAGTTAATATTGAAACAAAATACAATCCATATAATAGATATGCAGGTTTCGTATCAAATCTTGGAATAAAAAGATTTACGAAAATATTTAGTAAATATATTAGTGAAGGCTATTCGCCCCAAATTGTCATTCTTGAGTGGACCGAGAGAGTGGTATTGGCTAGTACAATAAAAATGTATTTCCCGAACGCAAAGATTGTGGCTTCAGAACATGATGTGACATTTATTGGGTATGAAAGAAAAAAAGAGTATTTCAATGGTGTAAAAAAACTATATTGGAATGAAAAATACAAAAATGAAAAGAAGAAAGAAATACAGGCATTGAAAATCTGTGATTTGGTTTTGCCACATAATCCAGATAATGTAGATGTACTGAAAAATTGTGGGATTGCCGAGGATAGGATATGCTGGCTGATTCCAGCATATAACGATTTGAGCCAGTGCAATAGAAATTCAAACGGCATAGATATCCTTTTCTTTGGAGCAATGTCTAGACCTGAAAATTATTTGAGCGCAATTTGGTTCATAGACAATGTTATGCCTTTACTTAAAAGCGATAATTATAGATTTGTAATTCTTGGTAGTCGGCCTCCTGAAGAATTAAAAAAACGAGAATGCACTAAAATTGTAATTACAGGGTTCGTAGAATCCATTGTTCCATATTTTGAAAAGAGTATGTGTATGGTGGCTCCATTAGTTTTAGGAGCAGGAATCAAAGTGAAAATTATAGAGGCTCTGTCATCTGGAATTCCTGTTTTAACAAATGAAATAGGAATTGAAGGAATTCATGCGGAAACAGGTCGGGATTATTTACTTTGCAGAACGCCAGAAGAATATGCAGAGGCAATACAAAAGGCAGCTAATGGGAAGTTGGATTCTATTGGGGAAAATGGAAGAAGATTTGTGAGCACAGAGTTTAATGTAGAAGGTAGCATAGAGAATTATAAAGAGAGAATTGTAAATCTGTGCTTGAAGTGAGTGGGAGGAAAACATAAATGATCATTACAAAAACGCCGTTTCGAATGTCATTCTTTGGTGGCGGAACTGATATGGAGAGTTTTTTCAAGGAACATGGGGGAGCAGTCTTGTCAACAACTTTTGACAAATACTGTTATGTAAATGTTCGCCATTTGCCGCGCTTCTTTGATTATTCAACGGAGCTTTCCTATTCTAAAACAGAGCGAGTAACAAATGTTGATGATATTCAGCATCCGGCAATTCGTAATGCAATGAAGATGCTGGATATGCATGAAATTCGTCTTACTTATGAGGCTGATCTTCCTGCAAGATCAGGTCTTGGAACGTCGAGTTCTTTTGCGGTTGGAATGCTGAATGCTTTTTATGCTTTAAAAGGAAAGTATGCGGACAAGAAAAAGTTAGCAGACGAAGCTATTTATTTGGAACGTAACCTTTGCCAGGAAGTAGGTGGATGGCAAGACCAAATTGCTGCTTCTTTTGGTGGATTCAACCGCATCAATTTTAATGCAGATGGGTATGAGGTTTTACCTGTCATAATTTCGCCTGAGCGAAAGAAGCAGCTCAATCAAAACCTAATGATGTTCTTTACTGGATTTACCCGTTTTTCTTCAGATGTGCAGAAAGCAAATTCAGCAGGTAAGCAGGATAAAACAACTCAGCTGAAGGAAATGCTGGCATTGGTTGATGATGCAGAGCGTGTTCTGACAGATAAGAATGCGGATCTTGATGATTTTGGTAGAATGCTGGATCATACATGGAAACTTAAACGCCAGACTGGCTCGGCTGTTTCCACGAATAGCATTGATGAACTCTATGAAAAAGGCATGGCTGCCGGTGCATTGGGTGGAAAGTTACTGGGGGCTGGCGGTGGCGGATTCTTGGTGTTCTATGTACAACCGGATCGGCAGGATTCGGTTCGTTGGGCGATGCGTGATTTGATGCATATTCCGTTTGAATTTGAGGATGGCGGAACAAGAGTTATTCATTATACGCCAGAAGTTTATATTCCAATTGTATAATATAGGAGATATATTATGAAAAAATTGAGCGATGGATTAGAAAGACATATTGACTTACTAATATCACGGTATCCTGTTCTTGATACGTGCAGACAAGATATTACCGACGCATATCTCATACTTGAAAAATGCTATGAAAATGATCATAAATTGCTAATTGCAGGTAATGGCGGGTCAGCGGCAGATTCTGAACATATTGCAGGAGAATTGATGAAACGATTTAAAATTGCACGTCCGGTACCTGCAGATTTAGCTAGTAAGCTAAAAGAAATTGATCCAGTTCGAGGCGAAAATTTAGCAAGAAATCTTGAGAGAGGGCTTATGGCCATTCCTTTAGTTGCACACGAAGCATTGACCACAGCTTATATTAATGATGTAGACGGATTAGGAGTTTTTGCACAACAGCTGTATGGATTTGGACGCCCTGGGGATGTGTTTTTAGGCATTTCAACATCCGGAAACAGTAAAAATGTTTTGAGCGCAACAGTTGTAGCTAGAGCGCTTGGAATTAAGGTTATTGGATTGACTGGGGAGAACGGAGGAGAATTGGCTAAAATTGCGGACGTGGCGATAAAAGTACCTTCACAAGAAACATATATGATTCAGGAACTACATTTACCGGTATACCACTGTCTTTGCTTAATGTTAGAGGATCATTTCTTTAGTTGATTACTCAAAAGGTGGAAAGGAGAAAAAGAATTGTCGTTTAAAATTTCTAAAACGAAACTAGCACTTTACGTTTCAATTTTGCTTATTTTTCTCCCCGTTTCAGATTTGTTTTATGGAAATCCGTTGATTAAAATAGCAGTCAATATAAATTATGCATATATATTAGGCTTTATTGCTATAATGGTTGCATCAAAACAAATGCGGATTTTTGGTAAATCAAAAATTTTAATGCTGTTCTTTCTTGTGATGACGATTTCTACTTTAGTTAATAGCGGAATAGATATAGATAAGTTTATATCTTTGCTCAAGATGGCTATAATAATTCTATTTATAGCTGCACAATGGGAACGAAATTCGCAAGAACTTATTTCAACTGTGGAAAACGTCCTGTTGATGTTGGTTTTTGCTAATTTTATTTCTCTTTTGCTATATCCAAATGGTGTATACGAATATTTCATGCCAAACCAATGGGGAGGTGGTGAGGTCGATAAGCAATGGATATTGGAACAGAAGAATTCGTTTTCGTACTATTGCATCATTTTATTGGCTGTCTCGTCGATTAGGTGTTCCGCACTTAAAATGAAAATTTGGGATAGAAAATGGCTTTTAGAGTATTTGATTTGTATTGCATCTGTTGTTATTTCTAAATCGTCAACAGGAACGATAGTGTTGTTAGTTGAATTGATTTACCTTGCACTTTATCGTTTGATAGGAAAGGAAAATCGTTTCAATTCGAAATTTATGACTCTGGCGATAAGCTGTGTTTACATCATATTTGTTTCAGGAAATACAGCTTTATTTGGAAATGTAATTCATGCTTTGACGGGAAAAAGTAGCGATTTATCTACGAGATTGATAATTTGGAAAAATTCTTTTGATTATATTTCGCGGCGCCCTATCCTTGGCGGCGGATATACTTTTGGTGATGAGTTCCAAAGCATTCTTGGAAATCTGCACTTTAGTTCAACGCATAATATGATTGTTCAAATTATGTTTTATGGTGGAATAGCGTTATTGGCTGTGTTTATTTACACAGTGGTTCATCTTGTAAGAAATGTGTCTATTATAAAAGAGCAAAAAATAGCATATATTGTGTTTGGTATCGTACTTATGATATTGATAGAGGGTCTTACCGAATCGCTGGTTGGCTCCGTTAAGATTTATATATTACTACAGATTTTAATTTCATTTACAGAAAGCGAGATGCTATACGAGAGAGAGGTTGAAAATGGCGGGGCAGAATAAACGACTATTATACACGATGATTATATCAGGAATGAGTGTGATAATCAGTTATGCTATAAATTTCCTGGTTACACCCTATATTACGGAGAATCTTGGTGTTGAGGCGTATAGTTTCGTTTCAATTGCAAATACGGCTGTAAACTATGCAAGCATCATTACCATCGCATTAACAGCTTTTATTGTTCGATACATATCTGTAAGTTACCACTCAAATAAAATGAAAGAGGCAAATGAATATTATGCTTCTTCTGTGGTAGCATGTGGTGTTTTGGGCGTAATAATCCTCGCCATAGCAGGAATCGCAATCTCTAAATTGGAATTATTACTGAATATTCCAGAAACATTAGTTAAATCAGTAAAAATTCTTTTTATTGTTGTTTTTTTGAATTTCTTTGTTGTTACGTTTTCAACACCATTTAGTTCATCGGCGTATATAAAAAACCGACTGGATATTACGGGCATAGTTAAAGTAGCGGCAAAGATTTTAGATGCAATTATAGTCATTGTTTTGTTTGTTTTGTTTCCGGCGAATGTTTGGTTTGTAGCAATTGGAACATTATGTGCCTCCATTATAACCATGATCTCTAATGTGGTTTTAACAAAAAAACTTACACCAGAGTTAGTATTTAAGAAGAAGTTGGCTTCACTCGCTAAAGTAAAAGATTTGGCGAAAAATGGTGTCTGGAATTCTTTAAATCAAATTGGTAATGTGTTGAACAGTGGTTTGGATTTGGTTATTTCCAATTTGATGCTTACTGGTATAGAGACAGGTGAGATTGCAATTGCTAAAACGATAGAGGCAATTTTTGCAACTCTTTTTCAAACCATTTCACAGCCATTCCAGCCGGCATTGATTAGAAGTTACGCCAAAGGAGATATGGATGACTTCTTAAGGGAAATGTCAAAAGCAATGAGAATATGTGGTTTTTTTGGTGCAGTTAGCTTTGCTGGTTTTTTTGCATTGGGAAAACAGTATTATTCGTTATGGCTTCCAAGTCAAAATGCTACAATGTTGCATACATTGACAATGATCACAATATTCAACTATATCACAGACAGCATTTTGCGCCCAGTATATTATGTAAATACATTGACTTTGAAAAATAAAACGCCCTGTTTTGTGACAATCGCGGGTGGATTTTTGAATGTGGCGTCAATGTATTTCTTGTTGAAGTATACAGATATGGGAGCATATGCAGTTGTGATTACAACGGCTGTTATTATGGTTGCCATCAATATGGTTTTTAATCCTATTTATGCCGCAAAATGTTTGAGTATTAATCCGATATTTTTTTATGAAATTTTGTTAAAGCATATTATTGCGACTGTTGCTATGGTGATTGTCTTTAGTGGACTTGGCAAAATCTTAGCACCAACTAGCTGGTTTAAACTAATTATAAGTGCGCTTATCATGTCGGTTTTTGGTTTGACATTATATGTAATGCTTGTTTGCAGTTCTAATGAACGGGCACATATTTTTATTAAAATAAAAGGTAAACTTAGAAGATGAAAACAGTAATAATGGCCGGAGGGCGAGGAACTCGAATATCTGAATTATTCCCTAATATTCCGAAGCCTTTGATTCCAATCGAAGGTGTTCCAGTTCTTGAACGGGAGATTGTCTCGTTGAAAAATCAGGGATTTAAAGATATCATTATGACAGTTTCCCATATGGGAGGCAAAATCATGAACCATTTTGGAGATGGCTCTAAACTGGGGGTGGAGATTCAGTACTATAATGAAATCACACCGCTTGGAAACGCTGGTGCACTTTTTAAGTTGCGAGAGCAACTAGGGGATGAACCGTTCCTGCTCTTAAATGCAGATGCCGTTTTTGATGTTGATTTCAACCGAATGGTTAGATTCCATCAGGAACATGGTGGATTGGTGACGCTATTTACTCACCCCAATAACCATCCTTACGATAGCGGTCTTATCATTGCAGAAAAGGATATGTCGGTTCGATCTTGGCTGGCGAAGGAAGATGTTCGTCCGACATATTATAAAAATAGAGTCAATGCAGGTCTGCATGTGATTGATCCCAAAGTCCTTGATATGGTGGCGATTGATACAGATAAAATCGGCACTGTGGACAAGACGACAGGGAAAAACGTAAAAGTTGATCTGGATCGTCAGCTTCTGAAACCGCTGGCTGGATCTGGTAAGATGTTCTGCTACGATTCTCCAGAGTATGTAAAGGATATGGGAACGCCAGAGCGCTTCCATCAGGTTGAAGAGGATTTCAAAGCAGGAAGAGTATCGGCTAAAAATCTTTCAAACAAGCAGAAAGCTGTGTTCCTTGATCGGGATGGTACGATCAATAAATATGTTGGGTTCCTTAGAAACATTAATGACTTTGAGTTGATTGATGGCGTGGCAGAGGCAATCAAGAAAATCAATACGTCCGGTTATCTTGCAATTGTAGTCACAAATCAGCCTGTTATTGCTAGAGGAGAGGTGACGTTCCAAGAACTGGAAGAGATCCATAATAAGATGGAAACAGAACTCGGCTTGCAGGGAGCTTACCTTGATGCAATCTATTATTGCCCTCATCATCCACACAAGGGATATGAAGGTGAAGTACCAGAATTGAAGATTGAATGCGATTGTCGTAAACCGAAGCCGGGAATGCTGCTGAAAGCGGCTGGCGATTATAATATCGATCTGAGTCAGAGCTATATGCTTGGCGATGGTGAGAATGATATTAAAGCTGGATTGGCGGCTGGATGCAAAGCAGTTCTGGTTAATGGAGATGGAACAGATGCCAAGAATGAAGATTTTGGACAAATCGATACATTGGCTTCAGTATTGGAGTTTGTAGACAAGTATTTTCATTGAGGAAAGCTTGGAATCCATATTAATGATTGGAATTAAAGCTGTGAATTAGGGGGAAAGGAGAGAGTTATGAAAACAACATTACTTATCATGGCTGCTGGTATCGGTAGCCGCTTCGGAACAGGAATCAAGCAGTTGGAGCCGGTGGATGATGCTGGACATATCATCATGGACTATTCAATTCATGATGCGATTGAAGCTGGTTTCAACCACGTAGTATTTATCATCCGCAAGGATATCGGGAAAGAGTTCAAAGAGGTCATCGGTGATCGCATTGCCTCCATTTGCTCTTCTCATGGTGTAACTGTGGACTACGCTTTCCAGGATATCAACGACATCCCGGGAGCTCTGCCGGAAGGCCGGACAAAGCCGTGGGGGACTGGCCAGGCCGTCCTTGCAGCGAAAAATGTGATTGATACTCCGTTCATTGTCATCAATGCAGATGACTACTATGGTAAAGAAGGCTTCAAGGCCGTTCATGAGTATCTTGTAAATGGCGGTGAGTCCTGCATGGCGGGTTTTGTTCTGAAGAATACTCTGTCCGATAATGGCGGAGTAACCCGTGGTATCTGCAAGATGGATGACCAGAATAATCTGACTGAGGTTGTTGAGACCAAGAACATCGTCAAGACTGCAAATGGAGCAGAGGCAGATGGAAAAGTGATTGACGTTGATTCTCTGGTATCCATGAATATGTGGGGACTGACACCGGAGTTTTTGGATGTATTGGACGAGGGTTTCAAAGAGTTCTTCGAGAAAGAAGTCTCGGGCAATCCTCTGAAAGCAGAGTATCTGATCCCTATCTTTATCGGTGAACTGCTGGAACAGGGTAAAATGTCTGTGAAGGTTCTGAAAACAAATGATACCTGGTATGGCATGACCTATCACGAAGATGTCGCAGCAGTAAAGGACAGCTTTAAGAAGATGCTGGAGAATGGCGTATACAAGGCTGACCTGTTCAGTGATCTGTAAACAGCGATGAAAGAAACGATTGATTTACTCGGAAAGATCCTCACAAACATCCTGACTGCTCTCTATGAGCCGTTTGGATTCTCACTCCTTCTTTCTTTCCTAGCTATGTTTTTCTATCTTTATGCTTATGAACCAATATATGCTGGCAAAGGATGGAAGAGTGCCATAGTGACGTGGTATCAGAAGTTCAAAGAGAGCGTGTTCTTTAGAAAACTATTTTTCTTAGCCTTTGTGACTTCTCTTATTCTGTTCCGCACATTGCTGAACCGTCAGCTGTGGATGAATCCTTTATCCGATGTCATGGGTGGCTGGGGCATCTGGGAAACCGTGAACGGCGAGCAGAAACTGACTACCGAGTGCATTGAGAACGTGATCATGATGGTACCGTTTTCTGCAGTAGTGGCGTGGACATTCGGAGAGAAGATAGGAAACGGCGGGAAGAAGATACTGTGGCAAAGTGGTAAAATAGCATTTGGCTTTTCGATAAGCATTGAGATGCTGCAGTTATTGCTGCGGCTAGGAACATTCCAGCTATCAGACATCTTCTATAACACAGTCGGCGGAGTGCTAGGCGGATTGATGTACTGTGCGGTGATGAAGGTAAGAAAGCGTCTGTAAAACTGGCTGAAATTGTGATATACTGGGAGCGGTAGTTCCCTACGCTGCTCGAATGAATCACACACCTCTCCGTGGTGAGCAGCAGGCAACGATCTTTTGATCGGCGAAGATGTGAAAAAAGAAAAACGAGATGAGGAGGGATGGTATTATGCTAATAAGTGACTTTACAATTATGTGTGATGATTGCGGACGAAAATACAGAATGCCATCGGATTCTCTTGATGTAGATTACGCTTGTTCTGAACGTCCGATGGGTATAAGCTGTTGAGGTCAGACACTATGAGGTACGAATAAAATGAATAAACACGTTCTTAAAGTTCTCTAAAGAAATCATAAAAGTTGTTCTAATCAACATATCGAAGTTAAGATTGCTATTTACCGTCTCCTCAACCTGATGAAGCATTCCAGACTGAAGTATAATTCTGCAACATCTGCCTTCTGCTGGACAGTGACAAACTATGAGCATTTTACAAGATCACAATGTCAGGCCCTATGATGTGCATAAAAATAAAATATGAAGCGGTCCCCATGATGCAAATCCAATATACCGCTTTACGCAAAAAAGGTTTCATGTTATCATTATCTCATCAAAAGTTCTGATAATTTGAAACCTTTTTTGCAATTATTTAAAGAAATGGATGTGTGTCAATATGGGAATGTTCGTTAATCCTGATAATCTGGCATTTCAGGCAGCTTTGAATGCAAGGATCTATGTTGATAAAAGTGGAATCCTCAATTATACAAACAGTGTTCTGGGGTCAACAGATGCATTTATATGCAATAGTCGTCCAAGAAGATTTGGAAAATCTGTTACTGCAAATATGCTTACAGCGTATTACAGCAAAGGATGCAATTCAGAAGAAATGTTTTCCAGGCTGGAAATCAGTCAGGCAGAAGATTTTAGAAAACATCTGAATCAGTATGATGTGATTCATTGGGATATTCAATGGTGCATGGGGCCTGCCAATGGTCCTGAGAAAGTTGTTTCTTATATTTCAGAAAAGACAATTTCAGAATTGAGAGAATACTATCC
>OLON01001262.1_pt1 | contig 14940 bp, 13 predicted proteins | sample 1672691 | NCBI WGS metagenome assembly OLON01 (sample SAMEA3136714, study PRJEB25190) | human gut metagenome | biome: human gut; feature: human-associated habitat; material: faeces | place: Austria | collected 2013
ACTGTCCGCATCCTTGAAAATCTCATCTCCGCACTCATCCAGAATATATTCTACAGGCGTATGATCCGGTCTTTTGGAAACAGAAGCAACCACATCGCCGTTATTGTCAAAGATCGCCAGCCAGGTACCCATACCGTTCGGCACTCTTCTCATAAATCTGGTATCTACTTTATGGCGCTCCAGTTTGCGGATCACGTCTTCGCCCATGGCATCGTTATCCACCAGCCCCACAAAAGTTGGTTTTAACTCCAGATTTGCAATGTCCTCTGCCACATTTCTTCCTACACCGCCATGAATCTGTGCAATCGTTCCCACATTTCTTCCCTGTGGAATATAAGAAGCGATAGAATACCCCTTAATATCAATAAACACATCTCCAATTACAACAATTCCCATACTAAAATATTTACTCCTTTGTTCTTCCTTTATTTTCTCTGTCTCCTGCATCAAAAGCAGAATTTCGATTTCTGTTCAGCTCCCGCATTTTTTACGTTTATTTTTATGATAGCATAAAATAATTTTTCCGTAAAGCCTGACATAAACAAAAGCTCCGCATCCTGTCTGCAGAGCTTTTATTGTTCTTCTATTGTTCTATTCTCGTTTTATTTTCCTGTATCTCATTTTTGGAAGGCTGTTATTTTTCTGTCTGTTATTTTTTACACTTACTGCAGTCTCCGCTGCAGCAACAGCTATTTCCATTCTTTTTGCTTTTTCTTCTTGCATGTACTCCGGCTGCAACTGCTGCCGCGATCGCAAGAACGATCAGAATATCCCATAGATTCATTTTTCTTTCACTCCTATATTCCCATTCCTGCCAGCACTCCGATCAGATGTACGATCAGTGCTGCCACCCATGCAACAACGCACTGCCATACCACCACACCAGCTGCCCATTTTCCGCCAAGTTCCCGTTTTACAGAAGCGATTGCTGCCACACACGGGGTATAAAGCAGGCTGAATACCAGCAGGGAAGCTGCTGCCAGAGGCGAAAGTACAGTACCGATATTTCCGCCAAACAGTACTTCCAGTGTCGATACCACGCTCTCTTTTGCCATAAATCCACTGATCAGAGAAGTACAGATCCTCCAGTCTCCCAGTCCCAGAGGTGCAAACAGAGGTCTGAGAAGTCCGGACACGGCTGCCAGAATGCTGGTGGAAGAATCTTCTACCATATTCAGGTGCAGATCAAAACTCTGAAGGAACCAGACTACGATCGTTGCGATGAGGATCACGGAAAAGGCTCTCTGAAGGAAATCTTTTGCTTTCTCCCAGAGAAGCTGCGTTACATTTTTCACACCCGGAAGGCGATAATTCGGAAGTTCCATGACAAAAGGCACCGGCTCCCCTTTAAACAGGGTACTGTTATACAGAAATGCTGCCAGAATGCCAACCAGGATACCAAGCAGGTAAAGCCCTGCCATGATCAGTCCTCCCCGCTTCGGGAAAAACACACTGACAAAGAAAGAATAGATCGGCAGCTTCGCTGTACAGCTCATAAACGGCGTCAGCAGAATTGTCATCTTTCTGTCACGCTCACTGGTCAGGGTTCTGGTCGCCATCACCGCCGGAACCGTACATCCAAATCCGATCAGCATCGGTACAATACTCCGTCCGGAAAGGCCGATCTTTCGCAGCAGCTTGTCCATCACAAAAGCAACTCGGGCAATATAACCGCTGTCTTCCATAAGTGAAAGGAAGAAAAACAAGGTCACGATCACCGGAAGAAAACTGAGCACGCTTCCCACACCTGTAAAAATACCATCGATCACCAGACTGTGAATGGCACTGTTGACATTTGCCGCTGTCAGTGCCTGATCCACAACCGCCGACAACTGATCAATCCCAATTTCCAGAATCTCCTGAAGCCACGCTCCAATCACATTAAACGTCAGGTAAAAAACAAGCACCATGATCCCGATAAAACAGGGAATCGCCGTATATTTTCCGGTAAGTATACGGTCAATCTTCTCACTTCGCACCCGTTCCCTGCTCTGCTTCGGCTTTACTACCGTACGTTCACATAAACGCTCAATAAAATCAAAACGCATATCTGCGATGGCGGCACTCCGGTCTAACTGACGCTCTGTCTCCATCTGCTGTACGATATGTTCCAGAGTTTCCATCTCATTCTCATCCAGTTTCAACTGTTTCAGAATCAGCGGATCCCCCTCAATCGCCTTGGTAGCTGCGAAACGCGGTGGAATATCTGCCTGCCCCGCATGATCCTCGATCAGATGCATCACCCCGTGAATACAGCGGTGAACTGCACCATCATGATCCTTTTTGTCACAGAAATCCTGGCGCAGCGGCCGCTCCTGATATTTCGCAATATGTAACGCATGCCTTACCAGCTCATCCACGCCCTCATTCTTTGCCGCCGAAATCGGGATCACCGGAACTCCCAGCAGTGCTTCCATGGCATTGACATCGATGGAGCCCTGATTTCCCAGCACTTCATCCATCATATTCATGGCAACCACCATAGGAATATCCATCTCCAGAAGCTGCATGGTCAGATACAGATTTCGTTCGATGTTTGTGGCATCCACAATATTAATGATTGCCTTGGGTTTCTCATTCATCACAAAATTTCTCGAAACAATCTCCTCACTGCTGTACGGAGACATCGAATAAATTCCCGGCAGGTCTGTGATCTCCGTATTCGGATGCCCCTTGATCGATCCGGTCTTACGGTCAACCGTAACTCCGGGAAAATTTCCCACATGCTGATTCGATCCTGTAAGCTGATTAAATAACGTTGTCTTTCCACAGTTCTGATTTCCCACCAGAGCATATGTCAGCAGCGTCCCATCCGGCAGAGGATTTTCATCCTTCTTGGAATGATATTTTCCCTCTTCTCCAAGCCCCGGATGTTCACAGTCATGAAGCATCTCCATTCCTTCATGTGCCCTGCTGCGTCTGGCGATCTGCTCAATCTCAATCTGATCCGCCTCCGCCAGACGCAGGGTCAGTTCATATCCGTGAATCTGCAATTCCATCGGGTCACCCATCGGTGCCAGTTTCACCACTGTCACTTCCGCTCCGGGGATCATCCCCATATCCAGAAAATGCTGGCGAAGCGCTCCCTTCCCGCCAACGGAGCAAATGACCGCACTCTTTCCAACTTCCAATTCCTTTAATGTCATTTTCTTTTCGTTCACCTTTTTGTTCTCTTTATCTGTTTGTATTTTGAGATTTTTTCTCAATTTTTTCTAAAGATAGTTTATACTAACTGATAATTTTTGTCAAGTAGCTATAGCAACGCGCTGTGCAAATAGCAATCAGACCCATTATAAAATAAATGCAAAAAAGACTCAACTATCCGGAATCCTGATACTTTAACTGTATCTTCCCCGAATATCTGAGTCTTTTCCTGTTTTTTCTTATTTATTTACTTATATAATTCCTGTATCGCGACCCTGCAACGGTCTTTTATTTATGTATGATATATGATGTATTTAACAAATAAATCTGAATAGAATTAAAGTCCGATCGCGCCTGTGATATCACCATTGATTACATAATATGCTTTATTTTCTTCTGGTTTGATATATACTTTAACGTCTTTGAGATCTTTCTCTTTCTTGCCCATGTTGTCAGTCCAGATTTTCTTTACAGTATCCAGCACGTTCTTTGCGCATACTTCTCTGCCCATGAACTGTACATAAACTTCTGCATTTACTTCTTTCTTTGCAGTTCTTCTGGTTGTTGTTTTCGCAGCCGGAGCTTTTTCTGTAGTCTTTGTTGTTTTTGCAGTTTTCGTTGTCTTGGCAGTTTTGGCTGCTTTTGCAGCAGTTTCTTTTTTCTCTGCCGGAGCTTCTGCTTTCGCTTCAGCCTTTCCTTCTGTTTTTTCTGCCTCTGCTTTTACAGCAGCTTTCTTTGTTGTTCTTCTGGTTGTTGTCTTTTTCGCTGCCTTTGCTGTCTTCGCTGTTTTTGCAGTTTCTTTTACTGCTTCTTTTTCATCAGCTTTCTTTGTTTCTGCTTTCTTCTCTTCTACTTTCTCAGCGCTCTCTTTTACGGTTGTCTCTTTTACTGCGGCTTCTTTGGCTGCAGTTTCTTTCTTTGCAGCTTCTTCTACCGGTGCAGCAGCTGCAGTCTTTGCAGGAGCCTCTTTAACTTTGGTTGCCTTCGCAGTGGATGTACCGAGTTCTGCCTTTTTTGCAGTTGTTTTTGTTGCCATATGATAGCCTCCTTACAAGGTAAAAAATATTCTATTACCGGACTAGAATACTACGTTTTCCCTGTTTTTGCAATATTTTTTAATAATGTATGGAAAAAATTGTTTTACAGACCCAGATTCTGGAGGTCTTCCTTCATATAATCGGTCAGTTTCCTGCGCAGTTCCTCATTCTGTTCCAGAGTCAGGTCTTCATCAAGAGCAAGAATATCTGCCGCTGTCTCGCTGGCAGCCTTCAGGATATCCGCATCCTGATAAATATCTCCCAGCTTAAATTCCAGCAGCCCGCTCTGACGGATTCCAAACAGATCCCCGGGGCCACGCAGCTTCAGATCTTCTCCTGCAATATAAAACCCATCATTCGATTTATTCAGGATTTCCAGACGCTTTGATGTCTCTTTCGCATCACTTCCCTGCATAAAAATACAGTATGACTGGTGCTCTCCACGCCCTACACGTCCACGGAGCTGATGAAGCTGTGCCAGACCAAAACGCTCCGCATTCTCCACCATCATCACCGTCGCATTCGGCACATTCACCCCTACTTCCACAACCGTAGTCGATACCAGAATCTGAATTTCCCCGGCTGCAAAGCTCTCCATAACTGCATTCTTTTCCTTTGGTTTCATCTTTCCATGTAAAGATGCCACCCTGATATCCGATGGAAAAATCTCCTGAAGCTTTCTTGTGTAATCCAGAACATTTTCCCCGTCCATCCCCTCACTTTCCTCCACCATCGGACAGATCACATAAACCTGACGTCCCTGTCGGATCTGCTTTTCCATAAATGAGTAAGCCTTAGGACGGTAAGAAGTTCCCACCACACAATTCTTAATCGGCAGCCTCTGTGCGGGCAGTTCATCGATCACAGAAATATCCAGATCACCATAAATAATGATTGCCAGAGTTCTGGGAATCGGAGTTGCACTCATGACCAGAACATTCGGCGGATTTCCCTTCGTCGTAAGAGCTTCCCTCTGCTTCACTCCAAACCTGTGCTGCTCATCCGTGATCACCAGCCCCAGATCCTGATACTGCACTTTCTCCTGGATCAGCGCATGCGTCCCTATCACCAGATTCGCCTCTTTGGATGCGATCAATGCATATTTTTTCCGCTTCTCCTTCGCCGTATCCGACCCCGTCAGCAGAACCGGATGGCAAAATTCAATTCCCTGTTCCTGCAAAAGTTTCTCCAAAGCCTGAAAATGCTGCCTTGCCAGAACTTCCGTCGGTGCCATCAACACAGCCTGATAACCATTCTCCGCAGTCATGATCATTGCCAGAAAAGCCAGAATCGTTTTTCCACTTCCCACATCTCCCTGCACCAGTCTGGACATCAGTGCCTGACCACTCAGGTCCCGTTCAATCTCATGCCAGACATTAAGCTGCGCCTTTGTCAGATCATAAGGCAGACTCTCGATCACCTGCTCTGTCGTCCAGACCGGATGCATAGGAAACGCATTCGGTGCTTCTTCCGTCTTCTCTTTCAAAAGCTGCACCGCCAGAATAAACAGCAGAAATTCATCAAAAACCAGACGCCTCCTGGCAGACAGCAGTTCCTGCATATTTTTCGGAAAATGAATTGCAGACAGAGCAAAATTCCCATCCGCCAGATGATATTTCTCCTTATACTCATCCGCCAGATATTCCATCTCCAGATCCTTTCCCTCCAGGACCTGATGAAGCAGCTTTACGATCATCTTATTGGAAAGCCCTGCTGTCAGCGCATAAATCGGCTGAAGACTGTGCAGGATTTCCTCATAAGCAGCAGGCGTAAAAATCTCCGGATGCTCCATCTGAAGTTTCCCCTGTTTCCGCACAATGCGCCCTCTCAGGATAAACCGACATCCCTTCTTAACCGTAGTCCGCAGATAAGGCATATTAAACCACGTAACCGGAATCTTCCCCGTCAGATCCGCAGCAGTCGTCGTGATCACCTGAAGATTCCGCACCTGATTTACATATACACCCGTAATAATCGTAGCCGAAACAGCCGCCACAGCCCCCTCCTCCAGGTCTTTGATCTCCACCGGTTCTTCATACGCATCATAATTTCTCGGATAATAATGAAGCAGTCCATCTATATTTACAATCCCGATCTTAGCAAAAAGTTTCTCTGTTTTTTCCCCTACACCTTTCAGCGTTCTAAGAGAAGATGACATATTTTGACCATTCCTTTCTTTGTTTTTATTTTCTTTCGCACTCCGATTTCAGGTGGAAAAATGATTTCAAATCATTTTTCCACCGTCCCTTCTCCTTCCACAACCAGAAAACGGATATACCCCAGGCATTTATTCCATGGATATATCCGTTCACCTTTATCTTATTTTTATCTCTTATTCTACAGAAATCACATAATAATAAATCGGCTGTCCGCCCGCATTCAGCTCCACATCACAGTCCGGATACTCTTCCTCGATTGCAGCCGCAAGCTCCTCAGCCTCAGCTTCCTCTATATCCGCACCATAATAAATACTGATCACCTCAGACTCATCATCCACCATCTCTGCCACAGTCTCTTTCGTCACTTCCAGACGATCCTTACCAACAGCCAGAATTCCATGATCACCGATACCCATGATATCACCCTCATGAATCTCCTTATCATCAATACGGGTATCACGCACTGCATAAGTAACCTGTCCGGTCTTTACACGCTCGATTGCCTGAAGCATCGCCTCGGTATTCTCTGCACTGTTCTTCTCCGGCACATAACTGATCATTGCAGTAATTCCCTGCGGGATCGTCTTCGTCGGAACAACAACAATCTCTTTATCCTCAGTCAGATCTCTTGCCTGATTTGCAGCCAGAATAATATTCTTATTATTCGGGAAAATATAAATCGTCTTTGCATTCACTCTGGCAATCGCATTCAGCATATCTTCTGTACTCGGATTCATCGTCTGACCACCTTCGATCAGATAATCCACGCCAAGCTCTTTAAAGATCTCTGTCATACCCTTTCCCACAGATACAGAGATAAATCCTACTTCCTTCGGAGGCTGTGCTGCTGCTTCTTTTTCTTCCTGCTCTTTTGCAAGTTTCTCAGCATCTTTGATCAGCTTCTCCTGATGCTCCTCACGCATATTGTCAATCTTCATACGGGAAAGTGCGCCAAAAGTAAGAGCCTTCTCAATCGCCTGTCCAGGATGGTTGGTATGAACATGTACTTTTACGATCTCATCATCAGCAACCAGTACAATGGAATCGCCCAGAGACATCAGGAATTTCTTAAACTCATGCTCTGTTTCTTCAGCCATCGGCTTATCCAGAAGAATAATAAACTCTGTACAATAGCCAAACTTAATATCTGCTTCCGCCTGTGCCCCGATCTTGGTAACTGCCGGACCCTTAGCTTCGCCAAACTGTGTATAATCGATCTCTTTTCCAAGAAATCCGTCATATGCACCATGATAAACTTCCAGAAGTCCCTGTCCGCCGGAATCCACAACGCCTGCTTCTTTCAGTACAGGAAGCATTTCCGGAGTCTTTGCAAGAGTCTCCTCTGCATGTGCGATCACTGCCTGGAAAAATGTATCCAGATCCTCTGCTGTCTCTGCAAGCTCCACAGCTTTGGCTGCTGCTTCTCTGGCAACCGTCAGGATCGTTCCTTCCTTCGGCTTCATAACCGCTTTATATGCAGTTTCCACACCTTTTTCCATAGCTGCTGCGATTGCTTTTGCATCCAGTTCCTCTTTTGTTTTTACACTCTTGGTAAAACCACGCAGAAGCTGGGAGAGGATAACACCTGAGTTACCTCTTGCACCGCGCAGAGAACCGGAAGAAATCGCTTTCGCCAGTGACTCCATATCCGTATCCCCGAGAGATCCTACTTCTGCAGCCGCTGCCATGATCGTCATTGTCATATTGGTTCCTGTATCTCCATCCGGTACCGGAAATACGTTCAGTTCGTTGATCCATTCTTTCTTCGCTTCCAGATTCTTGGCTCCTGCAAGAAACATTCTGGAAAGTATTCTGGCATCTATGGTTTTATTGTTCACCACAAGTTCCTCCTCTATCCTAATCAATTGCACGTACACCTTCTACAAAAATATCAATCTTGTCAATCTCCATTCCTGTAAAGGCTTCGACTTTATATTTGACATTGCTGACAAGGTTGTCCGCAATTGTGCTTATATTTACGCCATATGCCACGATCACATGGAAATTCAGACGAATTTTATTATCTTCTGTGATCTTGACACTGATGCCGTGTCTCAGGCTGTTCTTTCCGAGAAGCTTAACCAGTCCGTCTTTCATGCTGACTGCTGCCATTCCAACGATACCGAAGCATTCTACTGCAACGCTTCCTGCGTAGGTTGCGATTACATCTGTGTCAATTATGATCTGACCCAATCCGGAATCTATACGTCCATTCATATGGTTACCTCCAATGTTATATATTGTATGTAAATGTATTATAACCTCTTTTGGACGAAAAAGAAATATTCTTTTTTAATTTTTTCCTTTTTTTGCTTGCAAAACGACAATTCTTCTGTTACAATGTAATCTGTTGAACACAAGGTTACTGTTTTTTATGCAATGCACACAAAAGGCAGTGACAAAAAAGCGTCAAGGAGGTGCTATCATGGCTAAATGTGCAATCTGTGAAAAAGCTGCTCATTTCGGAAATAATGTAAGTCATTCACATAGAAGATCCAATAAAATGTGGAAATCTAACGTAAAATCCGTTAAAATCAAGACTGCTGAGGGTGGAGCTAGAAAGACATATGTATGTACTTCTTGCTTAAGATCCGGTAAAGTAGAAAGAGCATAATAACACCCTTGCCCCTGTTGTTTTACACAGGGGTATTTTTTTGTCTCAGAAATCATTCCATAATGTTTCTATAATACAAAAAGAATGTTTCTATAACACCCAAAAGGGTTCTGCAACATAAAAAAGGGTTCTACAACACAAAAAATAAGAAGTCTCCCGTAAAAATGATAAACATCCAGACGGAAAGACTTCTTCTTTTTTATGTCTTACTTTCTTATATCTTACTTTTTTGCAATACTATACTCTTTCTTTCTGATCCTTATTTCCCTGTTTCTTCAGTGACAGAAAAGATGGTAGCCCATAAGCAGGAAAACTCCGGCTGCAACTACCAATATCACGTTTTCTGCGATCAGTAATCCGATCACCATTCCCAGTCCTATAAAAAACAGCATAAAGCCGATCAGCTTTTCCACTTCGCTTCCGCCTTTTCATTGGTTTAATATAGTCTATGCAGGAACCAGAAAGGAAACTACTGTTTTTCAGTTTCGACTGTTTCGTCGCCTTCCTTTCCGGAAGTAAAACGGTCTACAAAATCCGGAACCATATCCAGAATCTTTGTCAGGCCATCCTGATTCTTGACATTGACCAGTTTCGTTGTGCCGTTCTGGATCACAAGCACTGCACACGGTGTCATTTTTCCGGCCATTCCACCGCCGCCGTTATCTTTCTTTTCCCCCGAAAAAGCACCGGCACCTACACCGAAAGATACATCGATCAGCGGAAGGATAATGGTATCGCCCACATGGATGGCATCACCCACTACTGTTTTCGCAGAGATAAAGTTGTCCATTCCCTTGAATAATGAGTTTACGGTTTCCTTGAAATTATTTTCGTTTGCCATAGTCATGCCCTCCTGGTTTTCCAACGTTTGATAACGTATTTTATATTTTTGTCAAAATAGATGACAACTGCTGCTCTTACAAAAACAAATCCGTAGATTCTGCCTCTGACACTGATATTGCCTCTCAGATAGTTTTCTCCGTTAAATAAAGGAACAATCTCCACACAGTTTTTATGGAATGGAATAGTCATTCCCAGTACCGCAAGAACCGTTCCACTGACTGCAGGGTCCTCACTGGAAAAAATAATTTTTCCCTCTGTTCTGGTCGGAAAAATGTGTTTCAGCAAAAATTTCGCATGTTTCCATACAAGCGAGAGTGCTGCTTTTACTCTCGGATGCTCCAAAAATGTCTTCCACCAGTTCACATTACTTCGGATTTTCTGTAATGTCTTGTGGAAATTTTTCAGTTTCTGCCGGATTCCCCTGATCTTATTCTGAACAGAAGCAGCCACTTTTTTTAACCGGGATTCTTTTGCATCTCCGGCAGACTGCCCTGTTTTTTCTGCGCTTTCTGCTCCTGTTCCAGTAATGTCCGGCATTTCTGAACATGGTTTCTCTGATATCTTCTGCTGCTGTGTCATGCCAGCTTCAGCCATTTTCTCAAAACCGCCGTTTTCAGCATCCACAGTCTCTTTTCCATTATTCTCTGTGTGATTGTTTATGTTATTTTTTGCACTGCTTTCTGTATTGTTTTGTGAATCATCTGTGCTCTTATAAATTGTAGAACGATCATGCTCCGTTTTCGCTGTTTTTGCCGCTTTCGTTTTTTTTTCAGCTTTTGCTGTTTTTTCTTTCTTTCCTGCCTCCACTGCTTTTGCTGCATTTTTTTCTCTGCGCTTTTCCAGAATCCGACTTACCGGGATTCCAAACAGATAAAATGCAGTCTGCAGTTTCCCGTCTTTCCATTCTGCTTTCAGAGAAACACCGCGAAACAGCCAGCTTACACTTCCGCTCCCCCGAATCTCCTTCCAGCCGCTTTCCTCTTTCGCCACAAATGCCCGATACCTCACCGGACAGAATAAAAGAAACAGAACAGCCAGAAGAATCAGTCCCAGAACGATTCCCAGCAGGATCAGTATGAATTTTAAGATCAGCCATAAAATATGTAGCATATACTCACCTGTTTTCTAGATATTCTGCCACCTGAAAGGTGCCGGTTTCTGTGTATATTTCCTCGATCAGGCTCCTTACCATTTCCAGAGCCTCGTCCTTTCCGTTTGCCATGCCTATGATCTTCGGACAGATTCCATAAAAACTTTTCTGCAAAAGCATGGCTGCCGGAATGATATCCATAAGATTATCCGGATTGTCAGACAGGGTAAGAAGATAAATGTCATAGACAAATTTTCCGGCATCCAGTTTCTGTTTTATTTTTTCCGGTTTTTTTACAGTTTCTCCTGTCAGAAAATTCTTCTGCCACTTCAGCATCTCACACCCTCTTCTCTCTTAACCCTTATCCTTTTTGTTATCTCATCTCTTATTTTGTTTCTTTTCTCTTGTTTCTTTTATCTGCTTCTTTCACTTTTTCTCCTACTTTATTATAAGAAGTATTTCCCGTTTTCTCATAATTTAAACCGGGCTGCGTAAAAACACAGCCCTGTTTTCGTTAATAATACTTATGCTGTTTTCCCCAGTTACTCCAGAGTCCGTTACTTCTCATTTCCAGATACTCCTGATAGGCTTTCTCCACAATCTGTTTCTCATTGGAAAATCTCAGAAGATGGTAGATCTCGTGAAATTTGTAATAACCGGAATCCACAAAAAATTCCTCTCTTTGGGGCTTACTATGATAATTATCCGCAGTCATCAGGTACCAGTGAACCTCCTTGGTGACTACGTCGTCCGGAACGGTAAAGTTATACTGGCTCTTCCCGACATATTTTACAATAGTTGCCCGCACACCGGCTTCTTCCATCACTTCCCGCAAAGCGGTCTGCTCATGTGTTTCCCCGGCTTCTACTGTTCCTTTCGGTAATACCCAGCCTTCATAACGGTTCCTGTAAGATTTATACAGTGTAAGAATCTTACCTCGATGAATTACCACACCGCCACAGCTCGTTGCTTCTATCATCGTGCAATCCCTCCTGTTTTGCGTGTGTATTTTAAACTGAGTATAGTATACCCCTTTTTCGTTAAACCCGCAACCCAAAAATCCCCTGTCGGTTGTTTTCACAGTATTGTTACTACAAATAGTAATGCAGCATTTTATTACTGTACACAACCATACAGGGGATTTTGCAAATTTAACAATTCCGTCAGACAGAGAAAAACATCCGTTTCACTGCCTGACGGAACAAGTCAAGCGGATATTCACAATCAATCTGACTGCTGTCAGTCAAAATAATATGCGTCAAAAATACTTCCCGCGATCGGCACTGCCGCCTCGCTTCCGGTTCCACCGTTCTCTACAATGATCGCAACGACAAGATCCGGGTTATCCACATTGGAGTATCCGATAAACCAGGAATGGCTGGAGCCATTCTCATCGAACTCTGCGGAGCCTGTCTTACCGGCCACGGTATATCCTCTTCCGTTCAGTGCAGAAGCCGTTCCATTCTCTACTACGCCCTTCATCAGTTTCCCGAGAAGGTCTGCCTCACTTGTGCTCATAAGGCGTTTATAGCTCTCCGGATCCGTGGTCTTTACTGTATCTCCGTCTGTACTTACGATGGAATCAATGAGATACGGCTTCATCAGTTCCCCGCCATTTGCGATGGCACTTGTGATCAGAGCCATATGCATCGGTGACACCAGAGTATTTCCCTGTCCGATAGCTGTCTGCATGATCTCCGCCACAGAAGATTTACTGTTTAATGTAAAAGTACTCTTCTTATAAGAGGTCAGAGGCAGGCTCTTATTAAACAGAAGGTCCTCCGCTGTCTCTTTCAGAGAACCACCGCCCAGCATGGTTCCAATCTCCGCAAACGCACTGTTACACGAATTTGCAAATGCGCTGTAAAAATCTTCCTGACCATGAACGGTTCCGCCATAGCAGGTGATCGTATGATCTTCTTTCGTAATGCTTCCCTCACAAAGATAAGAGAACCCTTCCAGTGTTCCATTCGTCCTGAAATAATCCAGAGCTGTCACAACCTTAAACGTAGAACCAGGAGGATACGCACCATTGGTCGCACGGTTTAAGAGACTGCTGTTACTGGAATCATTGATCAGCGTTTCCCAGTTCTCCGCGATCGTATTCGGGTCAAAATCCGGCTTGCTTACTTCCACCAGAATCTTTCCTGTAGACGGCTCAATCGCAACTACTGCTCCCCTTCGGTCACCCAGTGCATTATAAGCGGTGGCCTGAAGGTCTGCGTTTAATGTCGTCACCACAGTATCACCCGTATTCTTCTGATTTTTAAATTCATTTTTCATCTGATTCAGGAAAAATTCATGGGAAGTCAGAAGCTGGAAATTTGCCTCTGATTCCAGACCGCTTTTTCCATTGGTATCATATCCGACTACATGGGCAAATATATTGGCGTACGGATAGGTACGTTCCTCTGTCCCGTCTTCATAAACATTTGTCTGCGCCAGCACTTCCCCGTCAGCAGACATGATCTTTCCTCTCACAACCCTGTCAGAGAAGGTATCCTGTCTGGTATTATAAGGGCTGTTGATAAAATCCTCACTCTTTACAGCATTAAAATAGATCAGATACCCGATCATACTGACAAAGATCAGTACGAAAAAGCAGGATACAAATGTATATTCCAGATTTCTTGGTTTTCTGTTCTGAATTTTCCCGGATTTCTTCACATTTCCGGAATCCTTCCTGTTTCTGGAATTTCTAGAATTCCTGGAAATCTCCTGAGCCTTGCGCTTCTGAAGCTCTTTTAACTCTTTGCGCTGCTTCCTTTCTTCGATATCTCTCAATTTCTTCGTCCTCATCTTCTCTCAAAATATACAGGCCCTGAATGATCGCCAGCATTAATACGGTACTTGCCACTGAACTTCCTCCATAACTTACCAGAGGAAGGGTAACACCTGTCATTGGTATGAATTTCGTTGCTCCGCCTATGGTCAGAAATACCTGGAAGGCATATTCCGTACCAAGTCCCAGAGCGATCAGTTTATAGAACGGTTTCTTGATCTTCAGTGCAATATTGACGATCATCAGGAAAAAGTTCATGCACACCAGGATCAGGCAGACTGCAAAAATACCGCCCAGTTCCTCACAGATCGCACTGAAAATAAAGTCATTCTTTACAACCGGAATCTTCTCCGGCGATCCTTGGCAAAGTCCCATTCCAAACCATCCGCCGGTTCCGATGGCAAACAAAGACTGTACGATCTGATAACCTTCATTCTGATAAACAGCCATCGGATCTTTCCATGCACTGACCCTCTGTCTGACATGTCCAAACAGATGATACGCCACCACAGAACCCAAAGCTCCGGCTCCCAGTCCAAGTCCGAGATATCCCACATTTCTGGTTGCCACATAGACCATTACCAGATATGCTGCAAAAAAGATCACCGCACTTCCAAGGTCTCTGGACAGGACCAGAATTCCTACATGAATACCAGCCACAACCGTTGCCTGTACAACTGTCTTAAAGTCTGCACCGTTTCGCAGCAGCGCAGCCATAAAGAACACAAAGGTAATCTTGATCGCCTCAGAAGGCTGAATCCCCAGCAGGGACAGCTTCGCACCATAACTGGTACTTGCCAGCACCAGAACCGCAGCCAGCAGGACAATACCAATTCCTGCATATACCCAGGTAAGATCTTTCAAAAATTTCATCTTCCGGATCAGAACCGGAACAACCAGTGCCACCACATTCACACCGGCGACGATCACAAGCTGTCTTGTGGCTGTGGATACATCCAGTCTGCACAACATGATAAATCCCACGCTCAACAGCATACACATATTGTTCAGCAGCAAAATCGATGCCTTTTTATATAACAGCCTGTACAAAATCTGGATTCCTGCAAAAAACGCCATCATTTCTATATAGAATATGACAACCTGAAATTTGTCTGTTTTCAGGTAGATGACCAGAAACGCAGTAAAATCCATAAAGAAAATCAGCATCAGCTGCTGCCGCAGTGATTCATTTCTTTCCTCCTCACTCTGCTGTTTCACCATATAGAAACAGTGAAAAGTATAAATCACCATCAGGGTAAGGATCACATATT
>OLON01001292.1_pt1 | contig 14694 bp, 8 predicted proteins | sample 1672691 | NCBI WGS metagenome assembly OLON01 (sample SAMEA3136714, study PRJEB25190) | human gut metagenome | biome: human gut; feature: human-associated habitat; material: faeces | place: Austria | collected 2013
AAATAACTAATGTTATTTAGAATAAATGCCAATAATATTTAGGCATTTTAACAGAAATGTCTAAACGAAAAATAAAGTGTTTAAAATACTGATTTTTCGCGTATTTAAGCCATTCTTTAAATTTGAAATCTGATATAACATGTTATAAATTCACGTAACTTGACACCAAAATGGTGTAAAAATGGTGTCAAAATAATTTACAATATTCACATTTGTGCATTGAGACAATTTTCAAATAAATATGATGATAAAAAGTTCTTTGTTAAAAATATATGTTGTACATTAATATATCTTCGGGTATAATAAAAAAACAAGTTATATAACCTAAAGGAGGTTGATCAATTATGGCAAGAACAAAAAAGATCACAGGACAGTCTTCAACAGAAGAGATCATTTCAGAGATTTGTAAGGTAGACGATATAATCTCTGCTAAAACAGCTGAATTAAAAGAACTTAAAGCTAAAAAGCGTTCTCTTAATAAATTGCTTTCCGAGGCAGAGGAGAGAGAAAACGAAGAAAAAAATAAAGAAACTCTTGATAGAGTAGTATCACTTATGAAAAAGAAGGGCATTAGCGTAGATGATGTAGAAGCTATGCTTAATAAAAAATAATTCTTAACGTAATAAGATCGCTTTGTTAAACTATAACTATAGCAATTACCACATAAAAAGTTTTGCAAATATCACAAGATCATAATGAGATTTAATACGAAAATTATTAGTCTATTATACGAAAAATATAGGTACAGGTCGTGCCTTTGTGGTGAGAGTGAAGAGAGAGAAAGCGGTTATACCAAAAGCTCTCTCTTATTTAATTTATAAAGTGAAAAAGGGGAATACGGTAATTTACCATATTCCCCTTTAAATATTTTGTTATTTCTTATCAATATTATTCTTTAGGCTCTGTGTATGTAAGCGCCTGTTCGCTATCTGTAATTCCTGATGTGGTAGGATCAACTACAATACCTAAGATTGTCAGTACGCCAAATACAGCATTAACTACAGCAAGCAGTTTGTTGCCCAGATCTCCTAAATCTAATGTAATTCCAAATACTGCAGCAACAACCTGAATTAATAAAAGGACTGCCGGAATTAAAGCAATCCAAAATGATTTATTTTTAATACGAACTAACCAGTTAATATTTTTCATATAAATTCCTTCTTTCTTTAAATTTTATCAATAATGTCATCTTTTGAATATTTAATTTCAAGCGCAGTTATTTCAGGCAAAAGCTTGGAATGATAGATATCATCTCCTCCAGCATCTTCATAGAGTTTTCCCATTTCCAAAAATGTTTTTAAACCATCTGCTGTAATATAACCTTGGTTTGTAAAGTCTCTATGCATACGCCACAGAGAGCTGCGAAATGAAACGATTGTACGTGCATTTTGGACATTTATGTAGTCCTTCATCATGTTAGAAAAATCAGTAATTTGTTTACTAAGAAGATCTTGATTTTGTTCAAGATTACTTCGAATCTGTATAGATTGTTCATGATAAGTTTTTTGTTTATCATATAATTTTTGATTATATTTTTTTATCTCAGATTCCTGAAGCATAATTTTGTTTTCTAATTCTGCAATACGTTTTTCTTGGGCTTTTCTTCTTAAACTCCCTTTTGTTTCTATGCCTAACACATCCATAAATTTTTGTATTCCTGTAATTACGAGAACAATAAGAGCTACGACTGAAACAATACTTATAAATACATTAAGTTCACCAATGTCATGAATATTTTTTATTGCATCAATTGCATCCATAATATTTCAGTCCTTTCTTTTAATCTTGTTTGATATATTTTCCAAATACATAACCAATATGTTTCCCGGCAATACGAACCTTTTTCCATACATTATCGGAACTATCTTTTTTACTTCCGAGAATATCTACTTCGTTATCTTTATTTAAAGTTGGATATCCTGAAATTTTATCATAAGACTTTCCGGCACCTTTACGTACTGCAACATCATTACCTGTACATACTCCATGAGGATATTTAGTAGTTAATTTATCAGGAGTTGTTATTTTATTCTTGTCAATATAACCTGCGTAAGTATTTGCAATTTTGATCTTATATCGTGACCCAGATACTCCAATAACATCAACAAGATTTCCTCGATTAAGCTTCGGATATGTAGCAAGAGCAGTAGTACCAGTTGCTTTCTGATATACAGGTGTAGAATCTATTGTACACGCACCAACAAATGCTTTAAAGTTCTTATTCTCCTTTGCGGCAATTATAGAATTGAGCTTAGTAATAGTATTCTTACCTGCCTGACCATCGACAGCAAGATTATATTTCTTCTGGAAGTCTTTAATTGCAGCTACAGTTGCATTACCACAGATACCATCGACAGCAAGATTATATCCAACTTTGTTAAGTTTTGTTTGAAGAGTCTTAACATTGTTTCCTTTATCACCATACTCAATCCAGTTTTTAGTTGCAGTAGTTGTGGAAGTATTTGTAGAAGAACCAGACTTAATAGATGTAACAATGGAATAATCAGGACGACAGAATTTTGTTCCTGGAAGTTGTGAATTATAATAACTTTTCTGACATACGCCTCCGCCATTTGCTACAATTCCAGAAGCACCAGATGTATTACCTTCAATCGTCCAAAATTGATCACCTTGAACTTTAATAACTAATCCAGTATGTGTAAATACGCCATTATGCTTAAAAATAACAATATCTCCAACTTGAGGATTAGCGTATAGTGTAAATAAATTTGCCATAGTAGGGCAATAAACATATGGCCAGTGTCTTAAAAGTTTCTTCGCAGTTTCTAATCCAAACGCTGTCATCATATCCCAACTGATTTGACATGCACACCAAGGTTGCCCTTGATAAGCAGGATAAATGTCTCTCCAATACTTTGTATAGTTGTTATAGCCTGCATTTGCTGTCTTGCTATCTAATTGAGCATTCGTTGCCTTTTCAAGATAACCAATTTCATTTTTAGCAACTGCAATCAATGCATTAATCGCTTGTTCTTTTGTCAATTTATTTCCTCCTTCCTGTTTATTTGTGATAGAATTATTTGTATTATTAGAAGAGTAGTCTTTATAAAAAACACTACGATCTACTTTGGTAGGAATACCAGGAATAGTAGCTTTGCTTGAATATTGCCATCCGATTCCCGTTCCTGGTTTTACCCTTATCTGCATTGTTCCATCGTCAGGGTCTGGGTAATGTGCAATCCAGCAGTCGTACTTTTTCGCACCATCAGGAAGATAAGTGTTATACCAACTTTCGCCGCAATAAATTCCAAATTTATATCCTGCTTTAACAATAATTGCTCTAAATGCATTAATCATTTGCATCATTATATTTTTAGAAATGTTTCGTTGACATTTATCTTCGATGTCAAGAAAAACAGGATAATCAAGTTTTCTTTTACTAAGAATTTTTACAACTATACTTGCTTCTGTTTTAATCTGCTCGATAGAAGTAGCATAGCTATATTTATAAACTCCTACTGGAATCTTATTATCAATGCATCCTTTATAATTTTTTTCAAAAGTAGGATCGATCACATTTCCTTTTTCTGTAATTCTGAGAATAGCAAAACCCATTCCATAATTAGCTACAGTTTTCCAATTTATATTTCCTTGATTTGCAGAAACATCAATTCCTTTAATTTCGCTCATTGGATATCAGCCTCCTTTTTAATCTAAAACTTATATAAAATAAAAGAAGGAGTATGAACCCCTTCTTTTAAATGACTTATTTATTTGTTATTAATTCTCTTAATTCGTCAAGACTCTTTTTAAGCTTGTCAATCTCAGATATCTTTTCTTTTAATTCTTTATTCTCGGCTTTAAGGGAGGAGATTTCAGCTTGTTGATGTTTAACTATTTCAAGTATAGTAGGAACTATAATTTGGACACACCATGCAGCCGGTAATCCATTTTCGTCATATTCAACAGCCATTGGGAATGTCTTTTCCATATCTTCAAGTACAAAACCGTAACGATCAATAGCGGCATGTTCTTTTCCATTTGCAGGCTGGCCATCATCGTTGTACCGGAAAGAATATACATTTGTATTAAGCAATTCTTTTGCTTCGTCATATCCAATTTTGTAGATATGATTTTTAATCATTAATGATGATCCGGATTTATATCTTCTAACATAGCCTTGACTTGTTACAGAAACTGGGAGGTTAGTTGTAGTTGTAAGATGATATACACCGAGCGCGGTAATTCTTCCTGCCAAATAGATATCTCCAAACATGTTTGCTGCTGTACCAATATGTACTGTACTGTTACATTTTGCATAAGTACTTACACCTGTAGTTTTAGAGTATGCTCCGTTTTCATATTTTGCAGGATATAATGTATTTTGTGAACCATTACTATCCATACTACTGGATGAAAATTTAATACCATAATTTAGATTATGTATATCAGTTTTTTCATTAATAAGATTTTTTAATTTTTTACCCTGGGCGGCAGATAGAGAATCAGTTGTACTATCACTTGATAAGTTATTTTGGATACCTCGCCATGTATTAGTATCTGTAAATTTTGCTCCGCTTGGAACACTCGCATTGATCGTATAACCATTAAATGAACCTGCATTAACTCTTGCTGCTTTTACAATACCTTCTCTACAGTCAATACCAACTGCAGTTTTTCCACTATAAGTTTGACCAGAGCATGGTGTTGTAAATGAAACACCCCACCAAGAACCAATAACAAGGTTATTTAATTTTCCTCCTGGTCCTTCGGCATTATCTTGTTGCCCATTTCCAATATATGAATTGCCACATGTTGTATAATTAATATTTCCTGTCATTGTACCACCAGATAATGGCAAATAATTATGAGTGTGTCCTGCGGTAGCAAAATATGAAGCAGATTTATGTCTTACAATTCCACCGTTGTCTATTAATAACCAACCTGCATCGCTTCCTGCTTCTGTGCCAATATCTAATGTTCTACCATTCCATTGAGTTGCATTTCCAGCACTATTAGCGTATGATGCAGTACCAGCGTCGTAACCTGTAAAAGTTGCTGTATATGCACGGATATTTGGTTGTGCTCGACAACTTTCTGAACCGGGATTTGTAAAAGTCCATGCACGTTCTACAGTATCGCGTTGAGATGTGGAAGATAAACTTTTAACTGTAATTCCATTATAAGTACCCGTAGCTTTAAAATATAAATCTGCATATTGTACAGTAGACGTTCCGGCAGGAGAGTTCACCTTTATTAATAATTGATCTGCTGAAAATCCTTGCCTTACTAACCATATTACTTCGCAAGACGTCTGCCCAGCAGTACTCGTATTATTCGATCTGAGACACACTTTGACAATGCCAAATCCTCCACCATTATAACCGCTATCAATTGTAAAGATTATGCTCTTATCTATCCAGCTTCCTTTTACTTCACAATATGCAATTCTATAATAAGGAGCAGAGGCAGAATCTCGTGTAACATATTTTGTCACTCCATATCCCCAGTCATTAATAGTAACATTTCCAGACCCATCAAAGTTAGCAGATCCACTAGAAAGACCTCCTAAAGCAATATTCCTTGCTGTAGCTAATTTACTTGCCGTACTTGCATTACCCGATAAATTGCCATATACAGTTGTGATATAAGCATAATTAAAATACCAGCTGCTAGTACCAAGACCACAATGGGATGAGTTTATGCCTCCAGGTTGATATGGTATAATACCCGCAGAAGTAGTTCTAATCCAATCGCCACTATTTCCACTTGGTGTCGCCATACCCCAATAACCATTAGCATTTATTGCATTAAGTTTATTTTCATTTAGCCATTTACCTTGTGCTGCTGACAAACTTTGGTCGGTAGCAGTAGAAGTAAGATTATTTTGACATCCTCTCCAGGTATTTGTATCAGTAAAGACTGCATTAGATGGGACAGACTTACTAAGACTATACGAACATGCTACAGGTTTTCCGCCTGAGAAGTAAATAGGTTGAGTTGCAGATCCGGCATTAGATGTAAGAGTATTAGCAGAAGCTACGTTGTCGGTAGTAAATGCAACTGTTCTCCATGGTCCCCATCCGCCTGTCGTCATATCTCTATGACTTCTATAATATAAATGTTCAGTAACGCTGTCAGCTCCACTCCATCCCAAAAATAGTTGACCAGCGCCTCCGGCACCTGCGCCTATTACATTGATTATATTTCCAAAACTGGTCGGTGTACTTGCACTATATGCTTCAGTTAAAGATAAACCTGTCACATTTACTTCTACGTCTGCATTGTTTCCCGTAGTTCCACTCGCACATGGGTTTTTACGACCTCTTGATACAATATTTGTATGAGTATGACTGCTTGGAGTAAATGTGCCAGGTTTTCCAGATACATTGTTCCATGCTACCGAATTTGCCACATCTGCAGTTCCTGCTGTGGAAGCTTTGCCGGAAAGATTACCATAAAATGTTCCTGTGAATCCGCCACTAGCAGTGATTCTCGCAGTTTCACTTCCGACATTATTTCTGATACTTAATCCATTTGAGTTATCATCTCCAAATTGCAATACTAATTCAAGATTATCCTGGCCTGTTTCTTGAGTAAACAATTTCACATAATCGCTTTGCCCATTCCATTGTAGACCGCCACGATTTACAGGAAATGTAACATTTTTATTACTATTACTCCAATTCCCAGAATCAGCCCATGTGATAAATGCTGTCCCTCCCATTGTTCCACCTGAAAGCGGAAGATAGGAATGAGTATGACCGGCAGTTGCAAATAATGATTTATTTACGGCTCTTAATTCATTCCCGTTCCATGCTGCGAGCCATGTAAAATCTCCATATCCCATGCCTGCTTTTGAGTAAGCAAATGTGGTAGTCGCTCCACTATTGATGTCTGCTACAGAGTTATGTGTATGACTTGTTGCCGTAGATATAGTAAGATTTCCTGATCCATCAAAATTTCCTGATCCGGTTACAGATCCTGTCAATGAAATAGTACGAGACGTTGAAAGTTTTCCTGCTGAATTAGCATAGTTTACTGATTGCCCTCCGATTGTAGCAGAAGTAATAATAGTTCCTGCTTGAGCAGGGAGATATATTGGTTCAGAAGTATTATTTCCAGTCTTATAATTAGCATCTGTACAATAATTAAATACTAATGATTCATTACTTGCTAAACTTCCTATGGTCCAACTACCTATAGCTGTTTTTTGTCCTACAACTGGTTGATAGCTGTCTCCTCCGCTTAATGTATTAAAAACAGCAGCGTGATCCCTATCCGCAACCCAGTTTCCACCAGCATTACGTTTAATCTGACCGGTGATAGTACCGCCTGAGAGTGAGAGTTTTGAATCGAGAGAAGATTGTAAATTTGTTACATTTGAAATAGTGTGAGTGTGACTGGAAGCGGCATAGTTTCCTTTTGGCTGATATACAGAATCAGATTTACCTTTAATATAAGTCCAAAGAGCATAATGGGATCTTCTATAATAAGAAGTCGTTGTGCTTCCACCACCTGCATATTGTGCAATATAATAATCATTATCGGTCGGAGTTGCGCTTGCAGTTGACAGAGTATTGATCATTGTACTCAGGTCATGAGTGTGATTCGTATCTGATTTTCCTTTAAGCTTTGTATCAATTTCTGATTCAGTGTAATAACGATCATCATGAGTATGACTTTTAGTAGCCGCATAAGAAGTATAATTTCCAGAATCTAATATAGTTCTCCAATTACTATCCCATTCAGAATAGTTTACTGTTTTATTATCTACTGTTTTTTGTTTGGAATTTGCTCCACGGACATATAGATGATTACCCTTTTCACTTCCAATTGCTAATTGTGCTCCCCATCCAGTAAATGAGTCCCATCCAAAAGTAAGTATATGAGAGTCTTCAGGAGGTTTTCCGGTCTTCATAATTGAGCTAGCAATTGAATGTGTAACTTTATATGCATATGTAGGAGAAGTCAGATCATAGTCGCCAGAAGTTTGTCTTGTTGAAGGATTTACAAATAATGATAAAGAGGAATTAGCATGTCCACCGGCGCTTGCAGATCCAGCATAATTATGAGTATGACTTGGCAAATCTGCAGCAACCAGTTGCCTAAATCTTGCAGTTCCATTAGAACCGCTTGGAGCTGCGAGAACTGTATTTGCCGCACGTGTGCCGGCAGCGTCATAGACACGAGCATTAAAATTTGTAAGGCTTTCAATATTATGATTATGAGCTGATGGAGGATAAGTACCAGGCTTATTTTTCACTCCAGACCAATCAACAGAAGAAGCGGCTCCTGCTGAAGTAGCATATTTAACGGATTTATCTTTGTCGGCTGTATTATCTACATTTCCAAGTCCAACTTCAGATTTTGTATAAGTTGGTTTTGTATCTGCTTTAGCCCAAGCTTTTACATCTGACGCAGGCATACTTGTAGGAAAATCTGTAATATCAGCTTTTTTGTGTGTATGTGAAGAGTTAGCTTTTCCAGCCAACTTTGTATTGATTTCGGTTTCAGTGTAATAACGGTCATCGTGATTGTGGGTGGATGGAGGAAATGTACTTGGTTTCCCACTCAAATTATCCCACGTTTGAACATCAAGTGCTATATATGTTTTTGATGTGTCATCCCAATAATAAGTATCTTTGAATTTCTTATCAATAAGAGATCCATCATCATTCTTCATGCTCTTGGCAGTATCAGAAATCTCTGTTACCTTATCAGCAACATCTGATTCCAAACTGTCAATCTTTTTCTTTGTACTATCCAGCCCTTTCTGTTCAATCCAGCTTGGTTCTCTACCTTCATCCGCAATTTTCTGAACACGATCTTTGTACTCAGATTTAAGCTGATTTAAATAATCAATCATTTCAGAAGCTTCATCCAAATCGTTGATTGAAGTTTTATCTTGATTATCGTAAGCTTCCTTTTTATAGTTCTTCTGATATCCCTTTTTCTCAAGTTTCGTTTTGGCATCATTGGCCGCCTGGAGCTTAGATACGTCCACAGACTTTTCTTTTATAGCTACCTGAGAATCAAGAAGATTGTTCTCTTCCTGGAGCTGACTCAGTTCTGCCTTTTCGTCTGTTGACTTATTTTCTTTAGCCCTAAGTTCGTAAATGCGTTCCTGGTTAGAATCTCTTTGAGACTGTAACGATTCCAGTTCGGATTGATTATTTGCATATTCTTGTGTGGACTGTGAATAATGCTTGTTTGCCATTCCTTTGGTAAGAGTGAATTTATCGTTTAATGCCTGGTATCCTTTAACACCTGCAAAAATTCCTCCACCAACTGCTAATAGAGGCCAGATAGAACTCAGAACAGAGAGAATGCCTGTACCAGCTGCGCCAATTCCGCTTACAAGGCCGCTAATTCCGGAAGAAAGAGCGCCTTTAATAGAAGAGGTTTTAATTCCTTGTTTAAGGGCTTCCGAGATAGCTTCTTCACCTAAGTTTCCATAAGCACCCTTTAACAAATTGAATAATGTTTTTTCAGAAAGAGTTTTTTCGCCTTTTTTATTTGTTGAAACTAAATATTTAGCAGCAGTACTTAAATCACCAAAACTTGATAAAGTAGAAATAATATCTTTGCCAGTTCCTGATTTCTTTTTCAAAGTATTTACTGCATTAGTAAGATTTCCGATTTTTTGTAATGACAATAGTTTATTTTAATGATAAAATATAGAAAATACAATGAAAAGAGGTGTTTATATGGCTCTTATTAAATGCCCAGAATGTAGAAAAGATATTAGTGATAAATCTTCAGCTTGTATTCATTGTGGATATCCTTTAGAAAAACTTCGAATATCTTTGGATTCAGTGAAAGTTGATGAAAATATTTATAATATTTCATCTTTACATAGAAAATATAATAAATATTCAAAAGAAGACCAAATATTTATTTATAAAGAATGTAAGAAAAAATATAAAAAAATAACAAAAGGTGGTTATGATTTATTAGATATTTCTACAGAATATGACTCTCCTACAGGACAAAATCTCGTTCAAATGGTTGGGCAGATGTTCAACTGGTGGAATAAAAATGGTAAGATGTATCTTACCTATAAATTCCTCATCGAATGTATCAGCCACAACTTTGAATACTTCGAATTCAACACAGCAGACTATGCGGCAGTTGCACCAAAACCTGTTCCTAAGCCCGATTCAAATATTGTTCGCTGTCCAAAGTGCGGATCAACGTCTGTGACAACTCAGGAGAGAGGTTACAGTATCATGTGGGGAGTGTTAGGATCAACCAAAAAGAAGAACCTGTGTCAGAAGTGTGGCTATACCTGGTGGCCGGGTGGTAAAAAATAAATAGTTATAACTGAATATTATTAATTGAATACACACAACACACAATTTATCAGAGCAGAAAGGGGATTATTCCTGCTCTGGTTGTGATGTCAAAAATAGAACATATTTTTTGACCTTTACATATTAAATAATTTTGGTATAATTTACCATAGTGAAAATATATGTATATTTTCACAGTACACCAGAGAAAGAGGTGGTGTAAGATCAGAAGTCTTTATGATTCTGAGCATTTCTTCAGAATTATTATGCCTTCTTTGGTAATGTTATAGCATTACTAGAAAGGAGGAATAAGATGGCTGAAGAAAACAAGCTTAAGCTTGTAAAGTCCATAATTAAATCAATCGTTGGTATTATATTACCATTTATACTTGTATGGACGTTACTATCACATAATCCAACAAGTTTGAATATCAATATCAATGTAAAAGATATTGTAACGACTGAAATTGATTGTGATTTTGCAAGCGACGCACCAGACGGCGATTGACGGCCGAGGGCCATTATTATTTTTACGTCTGGGGGTTAGAGGATAAAACCTCTAGCAACAACGCCTCTTAATATACCACTATTATGAGGCGTTCCTCTTTCTAATTTTTCTTCATTCAAAATAACAGTAGAAGAGTACTGGATGGATTTCACCATCATTACTATAGGCACATTCATTAAAAGCATATACATGTATGGATTCTGTATATACTCCGAGGAAGGGTGCGCTCTCTACACTTCCTGATCATTCATATGCTTCCCTCATCATTGCTTTCGCAATTGTTACTAATGTTTCACATATTACTAGACGTTAACCAGGTTGGCACGTGCGTTACCTGCAGGCTTTCGCCCGATTCACTATATTATAGAATAGCAGGTTTCAACGTTTTAATCCTCTAGTTATTTATTGCCGCTCGTCTCCACACATTGATCTCACGATCTTTATGTAGATAGGCTCATTATTAATCGGAAATAATAACTGTAACCCCGAATTTGGGTCAACCCACGGCATTTGCAAGTCCACTTGCTTGTCCATCTTTTCCTACTAAAAACTCTAATCCTTTAGTTGCTGCATTTTTTACGGTTAATGCTGAGAATACAGCTGTGATCAGAGTAGGAATTGGACCAATAGCTTCTTCAAGCCCTGTAAATCCTTCGGTTAAACCTTGTACAAAATCTAAAACTCCAGATACTTGATCTGAGTTATAAAAATTTAACCAAAACTCATCCATCTGAGTTTTTATTGCCTGGATCTTTCCGGAGAAAGATTCCATATATTTTTCCTGATTGGCTTCGGCATTACCACTGGTTGTAGTAGCTTCATTTGCCAAATTCATAGAATCTGTCCAAGCTTCAAGTATATTCTTGAATTTTGAAGTTTGTCTTGTGGCTGCAACATTATATGAGATATTTGCTTTTTGGGCGTCTGTTAATCCGTCCCATTTGGCATTAAGTTCTGAAAGAATAGTATCAAGATCACGAAATGATCCGTCTGTATTATAGACTTCTACACCAACTTTATGTAAAGATTCTGAAGCTTGAGAAAGATCTTCGTTACTTACATCTGCAGCATATTCTGGCATAGATCCAACTTTACTGATTCTCGTTATGATGGTTTTCATTGCATTACCAATTGAAGATCCATCCTCACGAGTTCTTTCAGCTACTTTAGCTGAAACAGCTGCTAACTGTTCATAGCTCATTCCTGCATCATAAGCGACCTGGCCGGAAGCCTGTACTGCATCAGAAATAACCTTGATTCCCTTTGCATAATCCATTCCGATATTTCCGGAAATCTTATCCAGAACATCAACTACGTGCATGGAAGCATCAGCAGCAGTAGTAGAGCCATCTTCGAGCATATGGAACTGCTGAAGAATACCCTGTACCTGATCGGCGGCGGTAGAAGCATCTACACTACTTAAATTACTCAGAATAGCAGTAGGTTTCGCTGTTTCCTGGATTTCCTTAGATGTAGTATTCATATTTGCGTAGATCTGATAGATATCCATGGTATTATCCAGGGACATAGAAAGATCTTTTGCCATATCAACAGCAGATGATCCGAGAGATGAGAGCTGTTCTTTGCTCATATCCATGGTATAACTGATATTAGTTAAACCTTTATTGAAATCAAGGAATGTATTAAATCCATCTTTCATTTGTTGGAAAGCTTGGCCAAGAATTTGAACATTAGCTACGCTGCTTCCTATTTCACCAACAATTGATTTAAAGTTACCGGATACAAGATTTTTCAATCCACCCAGAAAAGAGCCAGAACCACCGGAGCCAGAACCGGAATATTGAATCTTTTGAGTTGTTCTAAGAGCTTTATTAAGTTCATCAATATTACTTGTGATAGTGATTATATTTCCAGAATCATCTTTAAATTTTTGAGTGATTTTACCCGTTGATGTATCAATAGTTTCCGATACTTTATTGGTTAATTGCATATAATCGGTAAGTTCTTTTAATGATTGTTTCGCATCATTAATATCTTGCACTTTTCCTACAGTATCTTCTACCAAAGTACCTTTTGATGTTGTTTTTTTGTATTTGTCACTTTTAGACGATTCTTTATAAAAGTCATTCATTGTAGATATAAGAGATGCAGCGGCATGTTCCGCTTCTTTCATTTTCTCTATATCGCCTGAATTATAACTATCTATAATACCATTCCATTGCTCTACAAAACCAGAAACTTTTGACTTATAATCATTTGTCTTGGTATCATAGTTTTCTGATTTAATTAATTTATTTTTAATTGCTTCATAGTCTAAAGAAGATTTTCCAAAACCATTTTCATAAAAATCCTTATTAGTATTAAAACGTGATTGAATATCTGTCATAAAATCAAGATATTCTTTCATACCCTCTTTACTATCTTTAAATTGAGTTGGATCATTTTTGCTTAAATCAGATTGTATTCCCCCAAAATCTTTTTTAAATTGGTCAGATGCTTTACCAGCTTTCTCAATAGATAATACATAATCATTGATTTGTTTAGCTAAAGTGTCAAAATTACTTTGAAGAATAGAGTTTCTATCTTCTATATTACCCCATCTATCATCCTTATATGACCATAATGTATCAAATAACCCTTGTCTTTTAGATACCTTGTCTTTTAAAAGATTATAGGCATAATCACTTTTTTCAAATTTCTCTTGTTGTTTTTCATACGCAGCTTTATTAATTTTACCGCTCTTATTAGCATTTCCGATAATTTTAAGCATTTCATTTTGAGCATCGCTACGAGTTTGATATGCAGATCTTAAAAGACTTACTAAATTATCATCAAATTGGCCTCTTTGACTTTGACCTTTTTGTAACTCTTCCTCATAAGAATCATATAATTTCTGATCAGCTATTTTTGAAGGAGAAGTTTTATTTTCATTATGAACATTTTCATTAAAGGATTCGATTTTCTTTTCTTTTTCTTCAATAGATTGTAATTGCTGATCTATAGAATCTTCATATGACGAGCCTAATTTCCCGTCTTTCTTTTTATATATACTTCCTTTAGGATTCAATATTGTATTCTGAAGAGTTGTATATGCCTTTCCTAATTCCTCAACATCGGCTATGGCTTCTTTATATTGATCTGTAAAGTTACGAGTCTTTATATTTTGAGAATTTGTTTTTTCCGTAGCATTTAATGCATTTCTTTGCTCTCTTGAACCTGCGGAAACCGTATCGACAAAATCAGAAAACTTATAATCGTTTGATGAATCATTAGCAATAGATCTTGCAATATCAGCAATTTCTCTACGATCTGCTTGGTTCGCTTTTATATTTTCTTTTAACTCTTTAATCTTATTCTGATTTCGTTTATCATCAGATTTAGACATTTCTGTGTCCAAATCAGCCTTTTGTTTAAGGATTTTATTTGTAATTTTTGTTGCTTCTGCACTTAATGCTTTGAAGTCAGAATAACGTGATGCAGAATTTTTCCATCCAGAAATACCTGTTTCTTCGTTTTCTTCATATGTTTGTGTGAGAGTAATAATAGACTTATCAACATCTTGATATGTTTTGACTAATTTCTTCCCGGCAGCAGATTCTCTTTGAGATAATTGTTTTAGTCCGGAAAAATCATCCGGAATATCAGCAGTAGGATATAACCTTCCATTATCATATCCAATTTTGGGACCGGTTTTGATCACTGGTGATTTCTTGACAACTTTATATTTAGGTTTATAAGAATCATCAACATGAGATCTGACACGCGTCTGATCGAAATCTGGAACCGGACCTTGAGATATTTGTTTTTCTGCATATAAATTAGGAGTTTTCTTATCATATGTAGCAGTCGCACTAGAATAACTAATCTTTTTGCTTTGCGCTTCAGATATAGCCTTTTCAAGCTCATCATTTGATGGAGCATTAGAACCCAATATTTTTTTAAGATCTTTTTCTGACACGCCTTTAGATC
>OLON01001310.1_pt1 | contig 14522 bp, 9 predicted proteins | sample 1672691 | NCBI WGS metagenome assembly OLON01 (sample SAMEA3136714, study PRJEB25190) | human gut metagenome | biome: human gut; feature: human-associated habitat; material: faeces | place: Austria | collected 2013
TATCTGATCGTTATCTGCTCACCGAGATCCGTGAAGTCGGAATGGGTACAGCGGGAGATTGAGACATTTCTGCTGACGCATACGAAGGACAAAGTGCTGACACTGCTGGCAGAGGGTGAGCCGGAAGAGTCGTTTCCGGATATCCTGTGTTATGAAGAGAAAATATTGCATCGACCGGACGGTACGGCAGAAACAGTTCGTGAACGCATCGAGCCGATGGCAGCAGATGTGAGAGGTGCTGATCACAGAGAGATAGAGAAGAAGCTGAAGGAAGAGCTTCTAAGAATATTAGCGCCGATGCTTGGCTGTACTTATGATGAACTGAAGCAGAGACACCGGGATTACATGTTCCGCCGTGTGATCGCGGGTGTGAGTGCGGCAGCAGTGCTGGCAGTCGGAGTGACCGCATTTACACTGTATCAGGCAGCAAAGACGGAAACACAGTATCAGGAGGCGAGGCGCAATCAGGCAAGATATCTTGCCGGGATTTCCGGGGATCTGTTAGACGGTGGTGACCGGATGGGTGCGCTTAAAACCGTAATGGCGATCACGCCGGACGATCCGGATGCTGATGAACCAGTGGTGCCGGAGCAGATGTATGCATTAAATCAGGCACTGTATTCTTATCAGCACACGGATACAATCGTGGACTATAAGACAGATCGCTCTTATGAACTGGATGCGCAGGTACAGGCGCAGGATGGGGATCAGGAAGAATACCTGAGTCCGGACGGAACGGCATATTTTTGTCTGGATCAGCAGGGAACAGCGTATGTACTGGATGTGGAATCAGGTACCTGTACATGGAAGTTAAATCCGGGCAAATTAAAAGGGTATGATGGCGGTGCATTTCAGTACATCGCACCTATATCAGACAGCCGGGCGGTTGCAGTGTCTCAGGAAGAAATCTTGTTTTTGGATTGGAAAAAGAAGAAAGTTGTAAGTAAGATTGAACGTCAGGAAGAAGAGATTCAGGCTGCAAATCTTTATTATGCGATATCAGGTACGAATCTTGCGGTTACAAATGGACATATTCTGTGGGTTTATGATCTGGAACAGAAAACATGTACACATCAGATAAAGTATGAAAGTGAGGACTTCATTTATCGGCCATCTATGGTGTTTAATGAAGATGGAAGCGAAATTGCGATGAGTGCTGGCAGTCCTGCGGAGGAAAATGTTGAAAGAGGTGTCATATGTGTGTCGCTTGCAGATGAGAGCATTACCAGACTTTCTGATGTGGATTCGGATGTGATGACATATGCGGGGGAACATCGTGTGGCAGTGGTGCAGTGTGAACTAGCGGGAGAAGCGGAAGCATATGATGACAAACCTCCGCTCAGGTACTATGTAACAATGTATGATACAGAGTCGGGAGAGCGTGTCTGGACATCGGAAGACTATGACGTACAGGCAATATCCAGACCATGTACCATACAGACGGCTGCTGTGAATACGGATGGAAATGAACAGAGTCTGATAGTAGTGTCGCTGAAAGATAAATTTTTACAATTAGACGCAGAAACGGGAAGTACTGTGTGCTCGCAGGTATATTCCAGCAATATTGCAGGTGTGAGACATGAATGGGATGAGTGGTATATAGTAGGCCTGGAGGATGGAAGAATGTATCCGGCATTCGCGGGGAGAATTGTAGAGAATACCGGAGATCTGGTGATCGGAGAAATTCATAAGAATGTTGGAAATGTGGTATATAGCAATGCGATGGGAAGTGTAATCAGGACAGAAGAGTCTGGAAGAAAAGTAACTTTTTGCAGACGGGTACAGGATACACAGATGAAGAAACTCACATTTGACAGTTCGTATAACGATATAGAATATATATCAGTCCCTGAGGGGGATGATACGGCTACGTATCGTGTGGTCGAAGGAAAAGATGGCTCAATAGGAACTGTTAAGACACTGAGCGTATCGAAAGTCGGGGAGGATAAAGTGATCTATGAATACCAGTGTGGAGAAGATTCCGGGATAAATGATGTGAGCATCTGCAAACTGGAGAATCAGACCTGCCTGATGTTTTATGACAAAGAAAGAGGGGAGACACTGGTAGATTTGGATACGGGGAAGGTATTGTGGAGACAGCTTCTGAAAGAAAGTGATTACCGGAATTATGCTGTGCAGTGTTTTCATCAGACAGAAAGATGCGTTGTATATAGTCGCCGCCGTTTTATTGTGGCAGATATGACGGAAGACGGGATTGATGTTTCGAATAAAGACGGTCTTGTAGATGATGAGAAGTTCGTGGATGCAGAAAATTATATTGCAGATATTGCAGTCACAGCAGATGATAAATATGTGATTATGGAGGTGCGTGATTATGATTCCAGTTTTTTGAAAGTATGGGATGTAGAAGCAGGAAAATGGAAGAAGATCGATGGCAAGCAGGAGTATCCGATGGGAGCTTGGAACGGATTTGTATTGGGTAAGGAAAGCCCGGTACTTGCAGCATATACGACAGATGGTACAATCGATATTCTGGATCTGGAAACGGGTACTTGTAAGCAGTCACTTGCCAGCGGATATTATAAAACGGTGCAGTGCGCATTTATGAATCAGGATCAGTATCTGTTAAGCTATGGAGATGATCAGTATCTGACTATGTGGGATGTGGAATCCGGCAAAGTGCGGATGGGGGATGATTCCGGAGATGCCAGTGGCAATCTTGTGACAGATGGAAACAGCAATTATTTTGGACTTATGTATCGTGGCTACAGGTGGAGTGATGGCGATTATAAGGATTCCAGCCTGAGAGTATATTCGGTAGATGACGACGGACAGTTTTACGCTTATGCGGATGTGCCGAGTGGATATGCCAGCTTTGAGGGCAATGAGATATTTGTGGTCTGGCTGGTAGGTGAGAATGGCTATTACGCACCGTTATATGATTATCGGGAACTGAAGAAACGCGCAGAGGATGTACTGGATGGAGCGACACTTACGGATGCAGAAAAAAAGCAGTACTTTGTGTCGGAATAAAGGAGTAATTAGAACATGATATGGAAGATATGTTTTGCTATGGCAATTTTGTTTGTTCTGGCAGGGACTGTGGTGTATATCATCTGCAGAAAACAGGGAGCAAGTCGAATACAATATCTGGGCGCGGGTGTATTTCTTGCGTCGGTAGCCATGTGTTTCCCAGTGATGAATATGCAGGAGAATGCGGGAATCGCGCTGGCAATGTGTATTTCTCACAGTATTCGGATGTTTGTGGTGGATACCGGTGCGGATGATATCCTCAGTATGCTTACGAGAGATATGCTCGGCTCTATGCTGCTTCCGTATAAAATGTTGGCGGCGACGCTGTATCTGCTGGCACCGGTATTTACATTAGGCGTGGTGCTGCAGTATTTTTCAAATACATTTGAGCGGCTACGGATGCGTTTGAAGAAAAAACATGATCTGTATATCTTTTCGGAATTGAATACACGTTCGTTAGAGATTGCCACCGATATGTGGAGTTGTGCAAAAAAAGCGGGACGCAGACTGGAAATCGTATTCTGTTGTTCCGACAAGAAGGACAGTGTTAATACGGATCAGGAAAAAAGTGCGCGTAAGCTGAATGCGGTGCTTTTGCCGGAAGAGATCATGCATGTGAGACTGAATAGTCAGAGACGCAGGGTGAATTATTATATAATCTCAGAAGACGATGATGCGAATGTAGATCAGACACTGAAAATGATTCATGACATGACAGGTGGATCAGCCTGGTATACCAAACAGAGGTTGTGTCAGAGAAATGTGACACTTCATTGTTATGCAACCAATGCGGAAGCGGAGATTCTGTTGGATGCCAAAGATAAGCAGGATCTGAAAGTTGTGCTTGTAGACGAAGTACGGGATGCAGTCTATGAACAGTTATATGAATATCCGCTGTACACGAATCAGATGAAGACAGGTGGAGCAAAGCAGAATACGCTTACGTTGTTGATTGTGGGCGGTGGCAAAGCAGGCTGTGAATTTCTGAAGGCGGCTGTCTGGAGTGGTCAGATGATAAGCTATAAGCTGAATATTCATCTGTTTGACCTAGAGGGGACAAATCTGCAAGAGAGATTGGAAGAAGAATGTCCGGAACTTCTGGCAGAGGAAGGAAATTATCAGATCTGTATCCACGAAGGCGATGTATTCAGCGGCACAATGCAGAGTGAACTGGACGCATTAGGACAGGTGGACTATTGTGTATCAGCGCTGGGAGATGATGAGAGATCAATTCGTGCAGCGGTATGGATGAGACGCCATTTTTGTGCAAAAACGGGATATACGAAACCATTTATCTGTGCGTATGTGCAAAGCTTGGCAAAGAAAATGGCGGTCAGTGAACTTTCAGAAAATACGAGAAGAAAGACCAGCCTTTCCTATGATATTGTGCCGTTTGGATGTGGCGGGGTTTATTATGGTAATGAATCAGATGCGGCATTTGTACTGGAATATCTGGGACTTGGTGTGCAGTCGCATTATTTCCGCCTGAACCGGGGATCCGATGCAGAGTCCCGACGGTATGCAGTGCAGAACTTTTATGAAAAGCAGGGCAATCGCCGGTCGAGTATAGCGAATGGCATGCATATCAATACCAAATTATGGGAAATGGGATATGGTATTCTGCGTGTGCCGGAAAAAGGCGAAGAACTGGAATGTTACCGCAGGTGCGTAAAGTCGGTGGATTTTGCTGAGATACTGGCATCATTAAGCGAAACAGAGCGTGCGGCTTATTACAATCTGGAACATGAACGATGGATGGCATATGTCCGCACGGAAGGATGGAGACTGGCAAGTAACGGAGACAGGACGCTTGCGGAGATCCGCGCCTGCTATGAGCTGTATTGCAAGGAGTTCAAGAATCAGAATTATCTGGCGAAAATGCATCCGGCACTGGTGCCGATAGAGAGCGACGATCCATCAGTAGCGACGCTTCAGCAGGTGGATGATATGATCGTGCAGGTGAACCGGGAAAAGGGACTTGGAGAATATTATCCGGATTATGTGCAGTCAGATGTGGAACTTGTGGATCATATCGGAGAAATCGTATCCGGTGTCTGGTGTGGACCGGAGGGCATGCAGATAGCAGGAACACTGGCAAAAGAAGGCACGTGTGTGATCTGCAGCCTGGAGGATATACACAGATATCAGGAAGAACGAAAAAGCTGTTGAACTCTAATCATCCAGAGCATATAATAGAAACACGGTCTGGTCAAAAGAGACCATACGTGGAAGGATGAACAGTATATGGAATTGCAGAAGAATAATACATCACAAGAGAATGGGATGGATCATACATCATATCTGCCGGAGGCATCACTGCGTCCGGCAGATATTTTACTGCCAGACATGAATGTAGATATGAAAAAATGGGCGGTGATCGCATGTGATCAGTTTACCGCACAGCCGGAGTATTGGAAGCGGGTGGAAGATTACGTGCAGGATGCGCCGTCTATGCTGCGGCTTATTTATCCGGAGATATATTTGAATACAGATGACAGACAGGCATACACCGATCGCATTGCCGCGATTCAGAATGAGATGTCTGCATATCTGAAAGACGAAGTCTTAAAGGAACGCGTACATCAGGGCTACGTACTGACGGTGCGGCAGACTTCTGTGGGAGAACGGATTGGTCTGGTGGCAGAATTGGATCTGGAAAAATATGACTATCATGTGGGAACCGATGCACCGGTGCGTGCCACGGAAGCTACAGTGAAAGAACGAATTCCGGTACGTGTGGGTATCCGTGAAGGCGCATCGCTGGAAAGTCCTCACGTAATGGTGCTGATGGATGATCCGAAGAAGCAGCTTTTGGAAGCATTATATGAAGAACGTATGAGTTTTGAGAAGCTGTACGATACGGAGCTGATGGAAGATGGTGGTCATGTGACCGGATATGCGGTGACAGGAGTGTATGCGGAACGTGTATCCGCGAGATTGCAGCAGATGGAAGCGGCGTGTCCGGGAATTTTCCTTGCGGTTGGAGATGGCAATCATTCGCTTGCTTCGGCAAAGACGTGCTGGGAGAATGCGAAAAAGGATCTGACGGAAGAAGAACGGACGGATCATCCGATGCGTTATGCGCTGGTGGAAGCTGTGAATCTGTACAGTCCGTCATTGCTGTTTTATCCGATCCACAGAGTGTTGTATAACTGTGATGATAATACGCTGGTAAATGGCTTTGCGGAATATCTGAAAAAGCAGGATATGAGACTTGCGCAGACGGATGATGATGCGCAGGCGGATGTGACATTTTTATATAAGGAAAACAAATCTTCCTATAAGATTGGAAACTGGGCTGGTCACTTGCCGGTGGAGCTTCTTCAGAAATATCTGGATGAATATTTGAAAGAGTATCCGGAGCAGGAACTGGACTATGTACATAGTGAGGCGGCGGCAGAGCATATTGCAAAAGATGGAAGAGGCTGTGCAATGATCCTTGGAGCTTTTGACAAGAGTTCGCTTTTTGACGCGATTGAAGCAGGAGGCGTGTTGCCGAGAAAGACATTTTCCATTGGCGAAGATATCCAGAAGCGTTATTATATGGAATGCAGAAAGCTCACAAAATAAATAGCTGTTTTGCGACAGAGCAGGGAGAAAAGGCTTGACTTCCGTCCGAATGCTGTGCTATAGTATTCTAGCGATGGAAGTAGGTCTTTTTTTTATGCCTAAAATTGAATGTACATGATTTTTCATGGACACACAGTTGCAAAGAAATTTAATGGAGGTGGAAAGTTGTGCGCGTAAAGATTACATTGGCATGCACAGAGTGCAAACAGCGTAATTACAACCTGACTAAGGATAAGAAAGCTCATCCTGAAAGAATGGAAGTAAACAAATATTGCAAATTCTGTAGAAAGCATACATTACACAAAGAAACCAAATAATCCGGCGATGCAAAGGATGTGACAAAATGGAAGAAACCAAAAAGAATGATGTTCAGAAAAAGAACTGGTTCGCTGGTCTGAAATCTGAATTCCAGAAAATTGTCTGGCTGGACAAAAAGTCACTTGGGAAACAGACCGTAGCAGTACTTGTCGTTTCCGTGATCCTGGGTGCGATTATTGCAGTACTGGATCTTGGTATTCAGTATGGCATTGATTTCCTTGTAAATCTGTAGGAAGGCAAAGGTGAGTTTTTATGGCTGAGGCGAACTGGTATGTGGTTCATACTTATTCCGGATATGAGAATAAGGTAAAAGCAGACATTGAGAAAACAATTGAAAACAGACATCTGGAGGATGAGATCCTTGAGGTTCGTATCCCGATGCAGGATGTTGTTGAAATGAAGAACGGTGCGAAGAAGCAGGTTCAGAAAAAAATGTTTCCTGGATATGTGCTCATCAATATGGTAATGAATGACGATACATGGTATGTTGTCAGAAATACCAGAGGTGTTACCGGGTTCGTAGGTCCGGGGTCGAAGCCGGTGCCGCTCACGGAAGCCGAGATGAGACCGTTGGGAATCAAAGAGGAAAATGTGGTAGTTGACTTCAAAGAAGGCGATATGGTAACGATCATTGGTGGCGTATGGAAAGACACTGTAGGTGTGATTCAGAGCATGAATGAGAGTAAACAGATCGTAACTATCAATGTAGAGCTTTTCGGTCGCGAAACACCGGTAGAAATAAGTTTCGCAGAAGTGAAGAAAATGTAAGCGTAAGTAAAGGAACGATTACGAAAAATTCAAAGGAGGCAATCTCAAATGGCAAAAAAAGTAGAAGGATATATCAAACTGCAGATTCCTGCTGGTAAAGCTACACCGGCTCCTCCAGTTGGTCCTGCACTTGGACAGCACGGTGTAAACATCGTAGAGTTTACAAAACAGTTCAACGCAAAGACAGCTGATCAGGGTGATCTGATCATTCCTGTAGTTATTACAGTATATGCAGACAGAAGTTTCAGCTTCGTTACAAAGACTCCGCCAGCACCGGTTCTGATTAAGAAAGCATGCGGAATCAAATCTGGTTCAGGCGTACCGAACAAAACTAAAGTTGCTACTATCACAAAAGCTCAGATTAAAGAAATCGCAGAGCTGAAAATGCCAGACTTAAATGCAGCATCCTTAGAGAGTGCTATGAGCATGATCGAAGGTACAGCAAGAAGTATGGGTGTTACTGTAGCTGAGGACTAATTAACAAATATAAGTGGGAGGGTCCTCTCCCGATACAACCACAGGAGGTTATAATTCATGAAAAGAGGAAAAAGATATGTCGATGGAGCGAAAAAAGTCGACAGAACAGTTCAGTATGAGAGTGCAGATGCAATCAAACTTGTAAAAGAAAACGCTACAGCAAAGTTTGACGAGACCATCGAGCTTCACATCCGTACAGGTTGTGATGGACGTCACGCTGATCAGCAGATCCGTGGTGCTGTTGTACTGCCGCACGGAACAGGTAAAACCGTTCGTGTTCTGGTATTTGCAAAAGGCACAAAAGTAGATGAGGCTCAGGCAGCAGGTGCTGATTTCGTTGGTGGAGAGGAATTGATTCCGAAGATCCAGAACGAAGGATGGCTTGACTTCGACGTTGTTGTTGCAACTCCAGATATGATGGGTGTTGTTGGACGTCTTGGTCGTGTACTTGGACCGAAAGGTTTAATGCCTAACCCGAAGGCTGGTACAGTAACTATGGATGTTACAAAGGCTATCAATGATATCAAAGCTGGTAAGATTGAGTATCGTCTTGACAAATCAAACATTATCCATGTGCCGATCGGTAAAGCTTCCTTTACTGAGGAGCAGTTAAGCGACAACTTCCAGACGCTGATTGGAGCTATTGTAAAGGCTAGACCTAGCACACTGAAAGGACAGTATTTAAAGAGCGTTGTTATTGCTCCGACAATGGGTCCTGGAGTGAAGATCAACCCGATCAAGTTAGCTTAATAGATGAAAATGAAGAGCACTCACCGCGAGGTGGGTGCTTTTTTTCATGTCATAATTTTGATATTTTATAGTGAGTTTTGGTATATGTTTTTTATCATATGAGATATCATATGGGAAAATCGGGTCAATATAAAGACCAGGAGGAGTGTGCAGGGATGAAATATGGATATTTTGATGATAAGAAACGAGAATATGTGATTACCAGACCAGATACACCAGCGCCTTGGGTAAACTATCTGGGAGATCCTGAATATGGTGCCATTGTGTCCAATAATGCAGGCGGATACAGCTTTGTAAAGTCTGGTGCTAACGGAAGAATTTTACGTTATGTTTTTAATCAGTTTGACGAGCCGGGAAGATATATTTATCTGAGGGACAATGAAACGAAAGATTTTTGGTCAGCGTCATGGCAGCCTGTAGGAAAGGATCTTGAAAAATATAAAAGTGAATGTCACCACGGTACTGCTTATACCAGGATGATGGCAGATTACAGCGGTATTCATTCTGAGGTTAGGTATTATGTACCCCTGGGACAGTCTTATGAGGTGTGGAGCCTTTGTGTGGAGAACTGTTCTGATAAGGAAAGAGAAATTAATGTAACCGGATATGCGGAATTTACCAACAACAGCAACTATGAGCAGGATCAGGTAAATCTGCAGTATTCCCAGTATATTACCAAAACTGTTTTCAGAGGAAACCGTGTACGCCAGATGATCCATGCAAATCTGGATCGTCTTGATGAAGGGGAAAAGGTAGATAACAAAGATGTGACAAATCGGTTCCTGGGTCTGGCCGGCGTGCCAGTGGATTCCTGGTGCGGTGAAAAAGAAGCATTTCTGGGGAGATATCACGGTTATGGAAACCCGGTAGGAGTAATTGACGGCAAGCTTAATTGTGAGGGAAATTATAATGAAAACAGCTGTGGTGCATTGACAGCAGTGTTAAAGCTTGCCCCGGGAGAAAAGAAAGAGATGGCTTTTCTTGTAGGTATGAAAAAAAATGACGAGGCAGAAGCGATTGTTGCGCGTTATGACCAAAATTGCCAGCAGGTTTGCGAAAGGGAACTGGAAGAACTGATCAGTTACTGGCATGGACAGCTTTCACATTTTCAGATAAAAACTCCAAGTAATGAATTTAATACCATGATCAACACATGGAACGCTTACAACTGTTTTATGACTTTTATCTGGTCCAGAGCAGCATCCTTTACTTACTGCGGTCTGCGCAATGGATATGGATACCGCGACACTGTGCAGGATATTCAGGGCGTGATCCATCTGGCACCTGAAATGGCAGCGGATAAGATCCGTTTTATGTTGTCTGCCCAGGTAGATAATGGTGGTGGTCTGCCTCTTGTTAAATTCACCCACAATCCAGGACATGAGGATACGCCGGACGATGCTTCTTATGTACAGGAAACAGGGCATCCGGCATATCGTGCTGACGATGCTCTATGGCTTTTTCCAACTGTATATAAGTATGTGTCAGAGACAGGAAATGTAGATTTTATTGATGAGGTAATCCCATTTGCCAATAAAGATGAAGGAACAGTATATGAGCATCTGAAACGTGCGATCCAGTTCTCGATGGAACATCTTGGAAAACATGGAATGCCGGCGGGACTTTATGCAGATTGGAACGACTGCCTGAGGCTTGGAAAAGATGGAGAATCTACTTTTGTAGCTTTGCAGTTTTATTATGCAATGACCATTTTGAAGGAGTTTGCGGCTTACGAAAAAGATGAAGAATATATCTCATATCTGGAAAAAAGCCAGGAAGAGCTTGGGAAACTGATTGAAAAGCTTTGCTGGAATGAAGACCGGTTTATCCGCGGTTTTACAGAAGCAGGAGAAATAATCGGACAGCGTACAGATCCGGAAGCAAATATGTGGCTGAATCCCCAGAGCTGGGCTGTGATCAGTGGGCTTGCAACAAAGGAGCAGTCAGAACTGGCACTTGAGCAGGTTTATGAAAGACTGAATACAGAGTATGGTGCTATTCTTATGGATCCCCCATATCACGCACATGCTTTTGACGGTGCACTGGCTGTAATTTATAATGCAGGAACAAAAGAAAATGCAGGAATTTTTTCTCAGTCACAGGGATGGATCATTTTGGCAGAAGCATTAATGGGACATGGAGAAAGAGCATTTGGCTACTTTATGGAAAATGCTCCGGCTGCACAGAATGATAAGGCGGAGATCCGCAGGCTTGAGCCATATTGCTATGGTCAGTTTACAGAGGGGAAAGCAAGTCCGAATTTTGGCCGTTCTCATGTACACTGGCTTACTGGAACTGCGTCTACTGTTATGGTAGGATGTGTGGAAGGTATTCTTGGAATGCGTCCTGATTTCTATGGTCTTCGTATCGCACCGTCCATACCGAAAGAATGGGATGGATTTGAAGTCGAAAAAGATTTCCGCGGCTGTCACCTGCACATTAAAGTGCAAAATCCGGGACATGCAGAGAGTGGATTTAAGAAACTTACTGTAAACGGTGAAGAGTTAAAAGATAATTATATTCCACAGGAGAAGCTGACTGCTGAAACTGAGGTTGAATTGTATCTGTCGTAAAAATTTAGTAGGCCTGGTGGGTGGACGCAGGCAGAAAGCGAGAAACATTGATGAAACATATAGAATTTCAGGATAAAAACGGAAGCTTTATTATACATGATCCGGAAAATTATAGCGGTCTGTATCTGCCTATGGCGGGAGAAAAAGGACTGAAATCCAGTATCACCCCTAATCTGGGAGGTGACAGCAAAACGGATCAGAATCATTTCCTTCTTGAGCCTGTAAGTATTGAAAACCTGCATAACAACCGAAATACCAGAAATTTCTGGTGTCAGGTATATAAAAGCACAGAAGCATGTGATACTGCTCTGTCTGGAGCAGATCCGAAGCTTCTGGGCTGTTGGTCTGTCTGTGGAAATTCTGCAGAACAGGAATTTCAGAAATTTACAGATAAGCAGGACGAAAGCACACTGGAAGCTGGTTTTATGTGGCAGAAGATTTCCCGAAAATCACAAAAATATGGTCTTCAGGCAGAAGTAACATCTTTTGTTACAATTTCTGGGGACATGGAAGTAGAATATGTGGAAATCACAAATATTTCCGAAAAAAAAGTGGAAATTGTGCCAACAGGTGCAATTCCGGTATATGGAAGAAGTGCAGATAATCTTCGAGATCACCGCCATGTTACCTCCCTTCTCCACCGAATTCGGACCACCGATTATGGTGTGGAAGTAACCCCGGTTTTGTCCTTTGACGAGCGGGGACATCAGAAAAATAATACTACATATTTTGTATACGGTTCAGATGAAAACGGAGAGAAGCCGGAGTCATTTTATCCTACGGTGGAGGAGTTTATAGGAGAAGGCGGAACCTTTCTGAATCCAGAGGCAGTAAGAATTAATAAGCCCGGAAAACCCTCTGGAACAGAACTTCAGGGAAAAGAGGCTGTTGGAGGCATCCGATTCAGCCGGAAAACACTGAAACCAAGGGAAACAGCTGGTTATATTTTACTATGTGGGATTGCAGATGCCGGTGAGCAGCAGTTCCCAAGAAAGGAAAATACAGATAAAAAGGCAATAGATCCGGCAAAAACTTCTAAATGGATAGAGTCGTTGACTTCTGGCTGCAGGACCCGCTCCCAGGTACGGAATATGCTGGAAGAAGTAAAAGAACACTGGATTCGGAAGGTTAATGTAGCGTTTGAAACTGGAAGCGAAGATGCGGATAATTATCTGAAATGGATCTGTTTCCAGCCAATCCTCAGAAGAATTTATGGATGTTCTTTTCTCCCCTATCATGATTATGGAAAAGGGGGACGCGGCTGGCGCGATTTATGGCAGGATTGCCTTGCCTTGTTGATCATGGAGCCATCTGAGGTAAGACAGATGATCATTGATAATTATGGAGGTGTTCGTATTGATGGAACAAATGCCACAATTATAGGAAGTGGTCAGGGAGAATTTATTGCAGACAGGAATAATATTACCCGTGTATGGATGGATCATAGCTTTTGGCCGTTTGTAACTACGAAGCTTTATTTGGATCAGACCGGGGATCTTGATGTTTTATTTGAGAAGATTCCATATTTTAAGGATCTTCAGTCAAAACGCGGAACAGCTCATGATGAAGAATGGAACAGCAGTTATGGTAATTTACAGAAAACAGATGCTAATGAAATATATCATGGAACTGTTCTGGAACATATTCTTCTTCAAAATCTGTGCGCATTTTTTGATGTGGGAGATCATAATGAAATGTGTCTGCATGGAGCAGACTGGAATGATGCCTTAGACATGGCCTGGGAAAAAGGTGAGAGTGTGGCCTTTACCTGTGCTTATGCCGGAAATTTGAAGGATATCGCTTATGTGCTTAGAGAAATAGAGAGTGTTCAGGGAATTAACAGGATTGAGCTTGCAGAAGAAATGGAATGTCTGTTTGCCTGTGGAAAACAGTTATATGAAAACCCTGAGAAAAAACAGAAGGTTTTGAAGCAATATACTGATTTGAGTGCCCATAATCTCAGTGGAAATAAAGTAGTGCTTTCTCTGAAAATGGTATGCAGCAATCTGGAAGAAAAAGCAGACTGGCTCGTGGAAAATATTCGGAAAAATGAATGGATCCAGGATGGGGATAAAGGCTGGTTTAATGGATATTATGATAATCATGGAAGAAAAGTAGAATATAGCGCGGTTTCAGATGAAACCGACAATAAAGCCGGTGCAGAGTGTAACACCCGAATGATGCTTACCGGACAGGTATTTGCTGTCATGAGTGGTACCGCTACAGAGGAACAGATCCAGGCAATCTGCAGGAGTGCAGATGCATATCTGTATGACAGGAAAGCCGGCGGCTACCGCCTGAATACAGATTTCAAAGAGGAAAAATTTGACCTGGGAAGAATGTTTGGATTTGCATATGGAGAAAAGGAAAATGGTGCCGTCTTTTCCCATATGGCAGTTATGTATGCCAATGCATTGTACAAAACCGGTCACGCCAAAGAAGGATACAAAGTTCTTCAGACTCTGCTTGATACTGCAATGGATTTTGAACGCAGCAAAATGTACCCGGGAATCCCGGAATATTTCGATAATCAGGGAAGAGGCTTATACGCATATCTGACCGGAGCTGCAAGCTGGTATATGCTGACCATGATAACAGAAGTTTTTGGAGTAAAAGGCCAGCTGGGCGATATGGTGATAGCACCTGCACTTATGCCTGAGCAGTACGATCAGGAAGGAAAAGCTTCCTTGAAAATAGAATTTGCCGGAAGGAAATTTTCCATTCATATTTTTAACAGGGAGAAAAAAGAATGGAATAGAGTGCAGATAAAAGAAGCCTTTTGTGATGGTACTTTGCTGTCGGCAGAAGGCGGCAGGCAGGCTCGCCTGAAGCGCTCTGAAATAGAAAAACTGACTTTGGAAAAAGTACATGAAATTAATATTATTTTGAACTAATCTGGATAAAGAATTAGAAAAATGACCAGATATTCAGGAATAACAATGCATAAATAAAGGTTATTCCTGAATATCCGGTCTTTTTATGTAAGGCGGAGAATTATGCATTGCAGGAGCCTTACGTGCTAGAGCCTGTTTGAAAAATCATTCCCGCAATCTGCACGCCCCACTTTGCGGT
>OLON01001312.1_pt1 | contig 14484 bp, 10 predicted proteins | sample 1672691 | NCBI WGS metagenome assembly OLON01 (sample SAMEA3136714, study PRJEB25190) | human gut metagenome | biome: human gut; feature: human-associated habitat; material: faeces | place: Austria | collected 2013
ATCAGATTTGGTCGGTGGTATTCAATCTGTAACGTTGGGTGATGATGAAGCAAAGCGTAGAGCTTCCCAAAAAACTGTACTGGAACGCGAAAAACAGCCGACTTTTGATGTTGTAATTGAAATTTTAGATAGAAATACGCTTGCGGTTTACAAAAATACGGCAGAGGCTGTTGATTATATTTTACGCGGTTGGCCTATAAGACCTGAAATCCGTAAAGTTGATAAAACTTATGAAGGAGAATTGCCTTCGACTCCTGATGTCAAAATAGAGCCAACCGTTGCTGATATTCCAAAAGAAATTCAAGATAAAGAATATTTAGATGTGGTACCACTTACTATAATCTTTAATGATAAAGAATACAAAGATGGAGTAGATATAAGTAAGGAAGAATACTATGAAATACTAAAAAATAGTAAGGAGATACCAAAAACGTCTCAGGCTACATATATCCAGTTCAGTGAGATATTTAATAAATATATAGATGAAGGTTACAAAATAATATGTATAAATGGTTCATCTAAATCGTCGGGTACATATCAAAGTGCAATGCTTGCAAGAACTGATATAGGTGATAAGGCAAATGATATTCACATGTTTGATACGATGAGTCTATCATTAGGAAGTGGTCAATTCGTTATAAAGGCATGTGAGTTAATAGAAGATGGGTTAAGCCCAGATGAAATAGTAAAAGAATTAGATTCTATTAGAGAAAGTGTAATGTTATTTTTTGCACCTAAAACTTTGGATTATTTAAAAAAGAGTGGTAGAGTATCTGTAGCTACAGCTATAATAGGAAATATTCTTAACTTAGTACCGGTATTTTCATTTCCTGATGGAGAAGCACATTTAGAAGAAAAGGTTAGAGGAAGTAAGAACCTAGCAAGTAAGCTTGTCGATATGATACTAGAGAAAAATAATGGGGATTTAAAAGATAAAATTGTTACTATAGGATATGGGGATAATTTTAAAGATTTTGAAAAGCTTGAGAAAGAATTACAAAAAAGAATAAAAGCTAAAAAAGTACTAATAACTAGAGGTGGAGCTTGTATATGTTCTCATACAGGTCCAGATATACTTGCTATAAGTTGCTCTAACTAGAATATGACTAATTTTAAAACAAAGTGTAAATAATAGATATAATGATTAAGATAAGTAACTAAGCTACTTTTGTATTGTTAAAATATAGTATTTTTGATAAGATAATACATAGGATAGTAAACGCGTTTTTTAGCAAAAGAGGAGGTACAAGCTTTAATGTTTGAACATAAAATATTTACAATGGATTTAGCAGGAAGAGAGCTTTCGGTTGAAATAGGAAAGATAGCAGAACTTGCTAGCGGAAGCGCCATAATTAGATACGGGGAAACTATGGTTATGGTAAATGTTTCAAAATCAGCAAAACCAAGAGATGGAATAGACTTCTTCCCTCTAAGTGTTGATTATGAAGAAAGACTATATTCAGTAGGGAAAATACCTGGAGGATTTTTAAAGAGAGAAGGTAAGCCTTCAGAAAAAGCGATATTAACATCAAGACTTATAGATAGACCTATAAGACCATTATTCCCAAAAGGATTTAGAAATGATGTACAAGTTGTTGCTACAGTTTTATCAGTAGACCAAGATTGTACACCAGATATAGTTGCTATGATAGGGTCATCTATAGCTTTATCTATATCTGATATACCTTTTAATGGTCCTACAGGGTCGGTTTTAATAGGGTTAGTTGATGGAGCATTTGTTGTTAACCCAACAGCAGAACAAAGAGAAAAGAGTTCTCTTCACCTAGTAGTATCAGGAACTAAAGATGCTATAATGATGGTTGAAGCTGGTGGAGAAGAAATACCGGATGCATTAATGCTTGAAGCTATACTATTTGCTCATGAAGAAATCAAAAAAGTTGTAGCATTTATAGAAGAAATAACTGCTGAAGTTGGAAAAGAAAAAATGGAAGTAGTTTTATTTAAACCTGATGAAGAGGTTGAAAAAGCGGTTCGTGAATTTGCTACAGATAAAATGAAAGAAGCAGTAAAAACTATAGAAAAACTTGAAAGAATGGAAAAAATGGATGCTGTTAAAGCTGAAACATTTGAGAAATTCGAAGAGTTATTAGAAGATTATGGAGTAGATATAGAAGAAACACTTCAAGCTATAATAAAAGAAGAAGTAAGAAAGTTAATAGTACATGAAAATGTAAGACCAGATAATAGAGGTTTAGAAGAAATAAGACCTATATGGTGTGATAACGGATTTATACCTAGAGCTCATGGTTCAGGATTATTTACAAGAGGTCAAACTCAAGTAATGTCTATAGCAACACTTGGAGCATTAGGAGATGTTCAAATATTAGATGGATTAGATGAAGAAGAAAGTAAGAGATATATGCATCACTACAACTTCCCAGCATACAGTGTTGGTGAAGCTAGACCATCAAGAGGTCCAGGAAGAAGAGAAATAGGACATGGAGCACTTGCTGAAAGAGCACTAATACCTGTTCTTCCATCAAAAGAAGAATTCCCATATGCAATAAGAGTAGTATCAGAGGTATTAAGTTCTAATGGTTCTACATCTCAAGGTAGTGTATGTGGTTCAACATTATCTTTGCTTGATGCTGGTGTACCTTTAAAAGATATGGTAGCAGGTATTGCTATGGGTCTTATAAAGCATGATGATAAAGTAGCAGTACTTTCTGATATACAAGGTATGGAAGACCACTTAGGAGATATGGACTTTAAAGTAGCAGGAACTGAAAAAGGTATAACTGCTATACAAATGGATATAAAGATAGCTGGTATAGATAAAGAAATATTAGCTAAAGCATTAACTCAAGCTAAAGCTGGTAGAATACATATATTAAACGAAATGAGAAAAACAATATCAGCTCCAAAGCCAGAGTTATCTAAGTATGCTCCTAAAATAATAACAATGAACATAAATCCAGATAAGATAAGAGACGTTATAGGACCTGGTGGAAAAGTTATAACTAAGATAATAGAAGAAACTGGAGTTAAGATAGATATAGAGCAAACTGGAGAAGTATTTATAGCAGGAATAGATGCTGATATGATAAAACTTGCACAAAAGAAAATACATGATATAGTAGCTGAAGCTGAAGTAGGACAAACTTACACAGGTAAAGTTACAAGAATAATGAACTTTGGTGCATTTGTTGAAATACTTCCAGGTAAAGAAGGATTACTTCATATATCTCATATAGCTCACGAAAGAGTATCTAAAGTTGAAGATGTATTAAATATAGGTGATGAAGTAGAAGTTAAAGTTACTGAAATAGATGAAAAAGGAAGAGTAAATCTATCTAGAAAGGTATTATTACCTAAGCCTGAAAAAGTAGAGAAGAAAGAAGAAAAATAATAGATTTTAAAGAAGCCTAATCAGGCTTCTTTTTGTTTAAGAAAAAATATTACTAATATATGTATAGGCTCCTATGGAACGTGAAATTATAGGTAATATAGGAGGATTATATATGTGTGGATATGTTTCAATATATTATAAGAATAATAATAGAAAATTTGATATAAAAAAATTAACTGAAAAAATTAATCATAGAGGTCCTGATCATACAGGTATACATAAAGAAGACAATATTGAATTTGCATTTAAGAGATTAAGTATAATGGATTTAGAAAATGGGAGCCAACCATTAAAGAAAGATGATAAAACCATAGTTTTCAATGGTGAAATATATAATCATGAGCAACTTAGAAATGATCTAATAAAAAATGGATATAAATTTAATACAAAATGTGATACTGAAGTTTTACTATCATCATATACAGAATATAAAGAAGAATGTTTAAATAAGTTAAGAGGTATGTTTTCTTTTATAGTATATGATAAAAGTGAGAATAAATTATTTGGAGCAAGAGATCATTTTGGTATAAAGCCACTTTACTACATAGATGAAAAAGATTTTATAGCATTTTCTTCCGAATATAAGGCAATGATTGAACTTTTAAACGAGGTAAATTTAAATAAATCAAGCCTGCAAAAATATATGTATTTTCAATATATACCTCTTGAAGATACTATGATAAGTAATATAAAAGTAGTTCCATCAGGCTACTTTTTTACAGTGGAAAATGGAAAACTAGATATGAAAAAATATTATAATATACATTTAAAAAGAAGTAGAAAAATAACATCTAAAGATATAAAAGATGTAGTTACAAGTTCTGTAAAACACCATATGGTAGCAAATGTAGAAGTAGGAACATTTTTATCTGGTGGAATAGACTCTACAATAGTAGCTTCTCTTGCATCTAAAATCAATCCAAATATAAAGTCATTTTCAGTTGGATTTGGAGTTAATGGGTATGATGAATTAGAAGTAGCAAAAAAAACAGCAGATAAATTAGGTATTGAAAATATATCTATAAATGTTAGCCAAGATGAATATATAAAAGCTTTACCTAAGGTAATATATCATTTAGATGATCCTGTTGCAGACCCATCACAGGTTGGTATTTATTTCTTATCTAAAGAAGCAAAAAAACATGTAACTGTAGTTTTATCAGGTGAAGGTGCAGATGAATTATTTGGTGGATACAATATATATAAAGAATATAAAAGTATAAAACCAATTTTTAATATGCCAAATAGTATGAAGTCTATTTTAAATACAGCTTCTACTGTCATGCCTAATATAAAAGGAAAAAATTATTTATATAGGGCCACAACTCCATTAGAAAAAAGATATATTGGAAATGCTAAGATTTTTGATGATAATGAAATAAAAAAAGTTCTAAAATTCTATAATAAAGTAGATAATCATGAAAATTTATTAGCTAATATATATAGTGATGCAAAAAATAATAATTATGACTATGTTACAACAATGCAACATATTGATATCAACACATGGTTAGAAGGAAATATATTACAAAAGGCAGATAAAATGTCTATGGCTCAATCCATAGAACTTAGAGTTCCGTTTTTGGATAAAGAAGTATTAGAAGTAGCTAAAAATTTAAATTTAAATCAAAAAGTTAATTTTAAAAATACTAAGATACTTCTAAGAGAAGCTTTTAAAGATGAAATACCACAACATATGGTTAAAAAGAAAAAATTAGGATTTCCTACACCTATAAGAGTTTGGTTAAAGGAAGATTTAGGAGATGTTGTTAGACAAAGTATAAATGAAGCTCAAGTTAATGACTTGATAAATAAAGATTATGCAATTAAATTATTAGATAATCATATACAGGGATATGATGATAATTCAAGAAAAATATGGGCTATATATGCATTTTGCTTATGGAATCAAATATTCATAGAAAATAGAGATATAGTATATTAATATGTAGTATAATATAAAAAGTAAATTGATTTATGATAAAACCTTAAATAATAAAAAAATTTATTATAAGAACTATATAATGTACATTAGGTTAATCTAGGATGTAATTTAAGTATATTACATTAAGGAGATTTACGTATGTGTATTATAATAAATATATTTGAAATTATTGTTGATTTAATATTATCTTTATGTGCAGGCGATGATTTTATAAAGATGAGGAAATAGATGGAAAATAGCAAATAAATTTATTTAAAAAGTAGTGAGTAATCACTACTTTTTTGCATATTTGTCCTAAATTGATAATAGTATTTATAAACAAGTAATAATACATATAGGAGGAAACCTTAATGATAATGATGGTACTTAACAAAAGTAAATTAAAAAAAATCATTATGTGGGTATTAGTATTAGTTGCATTATTATCAAGTGCAATATTTTTTATGAAAAATAAAGGTACTAAGCCTACGTTTGAGCTATTTGATCAAGCAAATCTTCCATATACTCAAGGTACAAAAAAAAATAGCGGATACGTTGCATTAACTTGCAACGTAGACCTAGGTTGGGAAACTGAGTATGTACAAGGAATATTAGATGTATTGAAAAAAGAAGATGTTAAAATTACATTCAATGTAACAGGAAGATGGGCAGAAAAGAACCAAGAAATGTTATTAAAAATTAAAAGTGAAGGGCATGAAATAGGAAACCATGGTCATAGACATTTAGATTATGCAAAGCTTTCATATGAAGAAAATTTAGAGCAGATAAAAACTTCTAAAAAAATAATAGAGGACATAATAAATGAGGAAACTAAATTCTTTCAAGCGCCAGCAGGTTCGTTTGGAGAGGGGACTATGAAGGCTGCAAATGAACTTGGATATACAAGTATAAAATGGGATGTTGATACAATAGATTGGAATAATAGAAAAGAACCAGAGGTTATAATAGAAAGAGTAAAGAAAAAAGATATAAAAGATGGTAGTATAGTGCTAATGCATCCAACATATGCAACTACTCAATGTTTAGATGATATTATACAGATAATAAGAGATAAAGGTTTAAAGCCTGGAATGCTTAGTAATATATTTTAAATAAAGTTGATTAAGTTAATATACTAAATTATAATTTAATACATGTAATAAAAAGATAATTTGATTTAATGAACTTAATATATATAATAAATGCAATGAACTTGGAGGAGAAGTTATGTATAAAAAACATGTATTAGAAAATGGACTAACTATAATAGGTGAAGAAATACCATATGTAAAGTCTATATCTTTAGGGGTATGGATTAATGCAGGTTCTAGAATAGAAGATGAAGAAATAAGTGGAGTATCACATTTTATAGAGCATATGCTATTTAAAGGAACAAGAAATAGAACATCTAAGCAAATAGCTAGTGAAATAGATAACTTAGGTGGTCAAATAAATGCTTTTACGAGTAAGGAGTGTACATGTTACTATGTAAAACTATTAGATTCTCATATAGATATAGGAATAGATGTACTTAGTGATATGATATTAAATTCTAAGTTTAATGAAGATGATTTAGATAAGGAAAGATCAGTAATAATTGAAGAGCTAAAAATGTATGAAGATTCACCAGAAGATTTAGCTTATGACTTATTAACTGAAAATATATATAAAAATGATCCATTAGGTATGAATATAATTGGAACTGAAGAATCACTAAACAGACTAAATAGAGAAAAGCTATTAGACTATTTCAATAAATATTATGTTCCTAATAATTCAGTAATAGCTATATCAGGTAACTTTAACTTTGATGAAATAATAAATAAGATAGAAGAAAAGTTTAAAGTTTGGAAGAAAAGGGATGTTAATGTAGATATTAAAAAAGCAGAATTTAAAAGTTGTTTTTTAACTAAAAATAAAGATATAGAACAAGTTAACTTGGCTATGAGCTTAGAAGCAGTTCCTCTTGAAAATGATAAAGAAGTATACGCTTTGGCTGTTATAAATACAGTATTTGGAGGAAGTATAAGTTCTAGATTATTCCAAAAAATAAGAGAAGAAAAGGGACTAGTATATTCTATATATTCTTCTCAAAGTTTATATAGAAAATGTGGAGAATTGGGTATATTTGCTAGTATGAGTAATGAACATTTAAAAGAAGTATATGAGTCAATTATAGAAGAAATAAAGATTATGAAAAAATACTATTTAACAGACCAAGAGATAAAGGAAAGTAAAGAACAATTAAAAGGAAGTTATATACTAGGTCTTGAAAGTACAAGTAGTAGAATGATGTCTATAGGAAGATCATTACTTTTAAATAATAAAGTGGAATCGACAGATGATATACTAAAATCAATAGATAATGTAGATAGAGAAACTGTAAAAATAGTTATAGATAAAATTTTCAACTTAGATAAATTAGGTGTATGTATAGTAGGAAGAGATGTAGAAGAAAATAAACTATAAAATAAGTTGGGGGGATAAACATGAATTTATCTGAAATAGCAGGAAAGGAAATTGTTAACTTAGTAACGGGTGAAAGATTAGGGGTAGTTGGAGAATGTGACCTTATATTAGATGAAGTAAGTGGTGAGATATTAGCGCTTTTAATACCTAGAGAAAGAGGATTTTTTGGAATTAAAAAAGATAAGTCAGTTCTTGAGGTACCATGGAGAAGTATTAGAAAAATAGGAAATGATATGATAATAATAGAATATGATGGTATTTATTAAAGTATATTAAGTAGATTTATATTAAAATTCATTTGGATAGGTTTAACTTATAAGAACCTTCTAAGTGAATTTTTTTTTATTACTTGGTAAAACTATATTTATAAAGTATATATTGAGAGGAGTTTATTTATGAGATACTATGAAGATAATATAAATTCTAATAGTTACATAGAGTTTTCAAAAAATAAAAGCAAGGCTAACTTAAAAAGTGAAGAAGTAGATGATGAAAATAAAGATAGTCAAAGTGAATATATAGATAATATAAAACAAATGGGTGTACCTAATATGCCTCAACAAGCTAAAAAAGAGATACAATGTATAACTATAATAGGAGAGATAGAGGGACATTATGTAGGTAATCCTCAAAAGAAATCGACTAAATATGAACATATAATACCTATGCTATATTCAATAGAAGAAAATGAAGATATAAAAGGAGTTCTTATAATACTTAATACTGTAGGTGGAGATGTTGAAGCAGGCCTTGCTATGGCAGAGCTTATAAATAGTATATCAAAAAAAGTTGTAACTTTAGTTTTAGGTGGAAGTCATAGCATTGGTGTACCACTTGCTACTGCAGGAGATTATTCATTTATAGCTCCAACTGCAACTATGGTAGTTCATCCTATAAGAACCAATGGTCTTGTTATAGGTGTTAACGAAACTTTTGAGTACTTTAAGAAGATGCAAGAAAGAATAACTCAATTTATTATAAGAACATCTAATATAGAAAGAGAAGAACTTGAAAAAATAATGCACTCAAAAGAAGATCTAGTAAGTGATGTAGGTAGTGTATTAATAGGAAAAGAAGCTGTAGAATGTGGTCTTATAGATGAAGTTGGTGGATTAAAAGATGCTATGAATAAGTTAAAAGAACTTATAAAAGAAAGCAATAATAAATAAGATTTGTTTAATATACAGAATATATGATATAATTAAAGAATATAGTTAAAGTGTTAGTGTTTATGCATTAACACTTTTTGCTATGATTAGGATATAAGATACTTATTAAATTAGAATGATAAAAGAGGTGAGATGGGTGGCCAAGAAGAAAAATACTAAAAGCAAGAAGAAAAATAAAAATCTAGAATTTAATGCTGAATATCACAACTTAGTTACTATATTTATTGGTATATTTTTATTGTATAGCTTAAATTCCAATTCTATGGGATTTGTAGGAAGTATGATGCAGACTATTTTTAAAGGATTATTTGGAGGTCTGTCTATTTTTATACCATTTATAATAGTTGCTACAGGGATACTTGGTTTCTTTGATGGAAACGAATATATATATAGAATAAAAAATACTAAAATGTATTATTTAACAATAGCATTTATATTTGTATTCTATGGTTTATTAAATGCTAGATCTCTTCCAGTTGAAAGCCCGCTAAGCAGTGAAATGTTTAAATCAGTGATTCAAATGGGTGTTGATGGTAGTGGAAGTGGTTTAATTGCAACAACTATAACTTACTATATAAAACAGGCATTTGGTATAACTGGAGGATGGTTAATAAGTATATTTGCACTTACAGTTGGTATTATGTTTGTATTTAATATATCTATAAAAGACTTAGTATCAAATATAAAAGCTAAATCAAAAGGAATAAAAAATAGTGATTTAACTATGAAAGAAAGAATGGCCAACATGAAGCAATCTGTAATAGAAATGGTTACAGATGAAGTTGATGAAGAAACTGTGATTAAAAAACAAGGCTTATTTAAAAAGGATAAGAAAAAAGAAGAAGTTATAGAAGATGACTATGATGAAATAGAAGACAAGACTATAAAGATTGTAGGGTTTAATAAAGCAGAAGACGACTATTTAGAAATATTAGAAGGCACTCAAAGTATGCCATCAGAACTTGATGTATTAAAAGAACTTCAAAATACAAGTAAACAAAATATAAATAATGATGTATATGAAGATGTCAAAGAACAGCCAATAAAGACATCTAAGACTTATGATAGTGAGAAAACTCAAACAATAAGTATAAAACAAGAGGCAAACTACGATAATTATAAAATACCAAGTGTTAATTTATTAAATAAGATAGATAAAAAGGCTGATGATAATAGTAAAAAGAAAGTGTTAAAAAATGCTTCTTTACTAGAAAAAACTCTAGCAGACTTTGGCGTTGAAGCTAAAGTAAATCAAGTTACAGTAGGACCTACTATAACAAGATATGAAATACAGCCAAGTCCAGGAGTGAAGGTAAGTAAAATAGTAAACTTAACAGATGATATAGCATTAAGTTTAGCTGCTAGAAGTATAAGGATGGAAGCTCCGATCCCGGGTAAAAGTGCTATAGGTATAGAGGTTCCAAATGAAACTCCTTTAATGGTTGGACTTAGAGAAGTATTTGAAAGTGAAGAATTTAAGAAGTTTGACTCTCCACTTGCTATGGCACTTGGAAAAGACATAAGTGGAAAGCCAGTGATAGGCGATATAGGTAAAATGCCACATTTACTTATAGCAGGATCAACAGGTTCTGGTAAGAGTGTTTGCGTAAATACATTGATAAGTAGTATACTATACAAGGCAAGACCAGATGAAGTTAAGTTACTTTTAATAGATCCTAAGGTTGTTGAACTTGCAAATTATAATGGAATACCTCACTTATTAATACCAGTTGTAACAGATCCTAAAAAAGCTGCTAATGCACTTAATTGGGCAGTTGTAGAAATGAATAAGAGATATAAGATGTTCGCTGAAAATGGAGTAAAAGATATTACAAGTTACAATGAAAAATGTGAAGAAAAACTTCCAAAGATAGTTATAATAATAGATGAGCTTGCTGACCTTATGATGGCAAGTGCTAATGATGTAGAAGATTATATATGTAGATTGGCACAAATGGCAAGAGCTGCAGGTATGCATTTAATAGTAGCAACTCAAAGACCATCAGTAGATGTTATAACAGGTGTTATAAAAGCTAATATACCTTCAAGAATTGCATTTGCTGTTTCATCACAAACAGACTCTAGAACAATACTTGATATGGGTGGAGCTGAAAAGCTACTTGGAAAAGGTGATATGTTATTCTATCCACTAGGTGCATCAAAGCCAGTTAGACTTCAAGGGGCATTTATATCAGAAAATGAATCACAAAATGTTATAGACTTTGTTAAATCACAAGTTAAAGAAGAAGTAAAATATGAAGAAAATATAATGGATACAATATCTAAGGTTAATATGGAAAAGTCAAGTGATGAAGATGATCTTTTAAGTGAAGCTATTGAATTTGTTGTAGAAAGTGGTCAGGGTTCTGCATCTATGCTTCAAAGAAAGTTTAAGATTGGATTTAATAGAGCTGCAAGACTTATAGATTCTATGGAAGAAAGAGGTATAGTAGGACCTAATGAAGGAAGTAAACCTAGAAAAGTATTAATGAGCAAACAAGATTTACAAAATTTAGAAGGTGAATAAAATTTGAAGACAATAAAGATAGAAGATGCATTAAAATTAAAAAATTGTATATTTATAGATGTTAGAACTGAATCTGAGTACAAAGAAGATCATATATTAGATGCATTTAATATGCCTTTATTTAAAGATCATGAACATTGTGAAGTAGGAACAATATATAAAATGCAAGGGAAAAATGAAGCTATTCAAAAAGGGTTTGACTTTGTAGGATATAAGTTAAAAGATATGTATATACAAGTCACAAGCCTTGCAAGTGAATATGATAATATAGTAATATATTGTGCTAGAGGCGGAATGAGAAGTGGATCTGTATGTAACCTATTTGCCTCTCTAGGAATGAGCATATATAAACTTGAAGGTGGATATAAGGCATATAGAAATTATGTATTAGAATATTTAGATAACATAATGAATGTTAAAAACTTTATAGTTGTTCATGGATTAACAGGAGTTGGGAAAACTGACTTATTAAATATACTAGATGAAAAAAATGTGGACAATATAGATTTGGAAGGAATCGCTAAAAATAGTGGATCTACATTTGGTTTTATAACGCATGATAAAAAACCACCAACTCAGAAAAAATTTGAATCAAAAATATTTGAAAAAATATTTTTCTCAAATAGTGATTATATATTCATAGAAAGTGAAAGTAAAAGAGTAGGACATGTACTAATACCAAATAATATTTATGATGCTATAGTTAGAGATGGATATCATATACTTCTTGAATGTAGCTTAGAAAATAGAGTAAAAAGACTTTGTAGAGATTATGTATACAATAAAGATGAAAATAATTTAGAAGTATTAAAAGATTGTATAAATAAATTTAGAAAAAGACTTGGACATAATAAAGTTGATGAATATATTAATTTATTAGAAGAAGGAAAATACGAGGAACTAGTAGAAAAATACTTAGTAGAGTATTATGATCCATTATATATGCATTCGGTTGATAAATATAAATATAACGAAGTTATAAACTTTGATAATGTTGACGTCGCAGTAGAAGAAGTTATAAAATTTCATAAATCAGCAATGGAAGGAGCAATAAAATGTTAAAAATAGCACTAGAATCATTAGGATGTTCTAAAAACTTAGTAGATGCAGAAATAATGATGGGAATACTTAACAAAAAAGGATACAAATTAGTAGGAGATTTTGAGGAAGCAGATATAATATTAGTAAATACTTGTGGATTTATAGAATCTGCAAAACAAGAATCTATACAAACTATATTAGAATTAGCACAATTAAAAGAAACTGCTAATTTAAAATTACTTATAGTTACAGGATGTTTAGCACAAAGATATGCTGAAGAATTAAAAACAGAAATACCAGAAATAGATGCAATAGTAGGAACAGGAAGTTATCAACAAATAGATGAAATCATAGCTAACCTTGAAAAAGAAAATCATATAGTAAGCTTAAATGACATAGACTTTGCGTATAATGAAGATTTACCAAGATATGTATCGACTCCAGATTATATGGCTTATTTAAAAATAGGAGAAGGATGCGATAATAAATGTACTTATTGTATAATACCTAAATTAAGAGGTAAATACAGAAGTAGAAAAATGGAAGATATAATATCAGAAGCTAAGGATTTAGCAGCAAAAGGTGTTAAAGAGTTAGTTGTTATAGCGCAAGATACAACAAAATATGGTTGTGACTTATATGGTAAAGAAATGCTTCCAGAATTATTAGAAGAACTTGCACAAATAGAAGGTATAAAATGGATAAGAATAATGTATTCATATCCAGAATCAATAACTGAAGAATTAGTTAAAGTTATTAAAAAATATGATAATATATGTAATTACTTTGATATGCCAATACAACATGCAAGCAATAAAATATTAAAGTTAATGAATAGACATACTACAAAAGAAAATATACTATCAACTATAAATATGATAAGAAAGCATATACCAGATGCAACATTAAGAACTACAATAATAGTAGGATTCCCAGGTGAAACTGAAGAAGATTTTAATGAATTAGTAGAATTTGTTAAAGTAGCTAAGTTTGATAGACTTGGAGCATTCTCTTATTCAAGAGAAGAAGATACACCAGCTGATAAACTTCCAAACCACTTAGAGCAAGATGTTAAAGATGAAAGAAGAGATGCTTTAATGTTAGTTCAACAAAGTATATCAGAAGAACTAAATGCTGCAAAAGTAGGAAATATATATGAAGTTTTAGTAGAAGAACAAATAGAAGACAAAGTATATATAGGAAGAACTCAAGGAGATGCAGATGAAATAGACAGTATAGTATATGTTAAATCTGATAAAAAGTTAAACATAGGTGACTTCGTAAATGTAAAAATAACTAGTGCATTAGAATATGATTTAATGGGGGATATAGTTAATGAACTTGCCTAATAAACTAACTTTATTTAGGATATTTTTAATACCAGTATTTATACTTGTTATGTTATTTAATATACCAAGTAAATACTTAATAGCATGTGTAATATTTATAGTAGCATCTATAACAGATGCAATGGATGGACATATAGCTAGAAAGCATAATTTAATTACTGATTTTGGAAAATTTATGGATCCATTAGCAGATAAGTTGCTGGTTATATCAGCACTTATATGTATGATAGAAGTAGATTTAGTATCTAGTTGGATGGTAATTATAATTGTTGCTAGAGAACTTACAGTAAGTATACTAAGAGCAATAGCTGCTGCTGATGGAAAAGTAATAGCAGCAAGTGGTGGTGGTAAATTAAAGACAATAAGCCAAATGATAGCAATACCACTTTTACTTTTAGGAGCTCAGTTTGGAAGTAGTATATTACTATCGATAGGGAATATAACCATATTAATAGCTACATTGCTTACTTTATATTCTGGATGGGAATATTTATATAAAAATAAAAACTTATTTATGGAAAGTAAATAATTAAAAGGAGTTATTATTAAGACTAACTATTAGAGTTAATTTCTTAGTATAGCTCCTTTATATTTTATAAATTAACTCGTTGTGCTAGTTAATTTTTTCAATAATA
>OLON01001320.1_pt1 | contig 14445 bp, 12 predicted proteins | sample 1672691 | NCBI WGS metagenome assembly OLON01 (sample SAMEA3136714, study PRJEB25190) | human gut metagenome | biome: human gut; feature: human-associated habitat; material: faeces | place: Austria | collected 2013
ATGACTAACCCGCCCTGTGGAGGAATCATGTCGCTCAGACAGTCGATCGCGGGCTATCTGAAAGACTTCCGGGGCATGACGGTACAGCCGGAGCAGATCATCATCGGAGCCGGAACCGAGTACCTGTACGGTCTGCTGATCCAGCTTCTGGGACACGAGGCAGTCTATGCGGTGGAAAATCCGGGATATCAGAAGATCGGGAAAATCTATCGGAACTATCAGGTAAACTGGACATACATCGATATGGATGATGAAGGCGTGGAAGTTTCTCAGTTAGAAGAAAAAAAGGTAGATATCGTACATATTTCTCCATCCCATCATTATCCGACCGGAATTGTGATGCCGATCAGCCGCCGTTATGAACTTCTTGGCTGGGCTTCAAAAGGAGAAGGCAGGTACATCATCGAGGACGATTACGACAGTGAACTGCGTCTGGGCGGGAAACCGATCCCCACACTGCAAAGTATCGATATTTCCGAAAAAGTTATTTACATGAACACCTTTACAAAGACGCTGGCTTCTACCGTGCGTATCAGTTATATGATCCTGCCGCGTCCGCTTCTGGAACAGTTTTATCAGAAATTATCTTTTTATTCCTGTACGGTATCAAACTTTGAACAATATACCCTGGATCTTTTTATCAAAGAAGGATATTTCGAAAAACATATTAACAGGCTGCGCAATTACTATCAAAATAAGAAAAACGGATTTTTATCTGCAATCCATGAGAGTGGTCTGCAGGAACGCGTGGAAATATCCGGGGAAGAGGCAGGGGTGCATTTCCTGATGAAACTGAAGACAGAGAGAGATGAGGAAACCGTAATGGAACTGGCAAAAGCCCAGGGCATCAAACTGTCACCGCTCTCTAAGTTTTATTATGAAAAGAAAGCAGGAATTGAAAATACGTATGTGATGAATTACTCTTCGGTGGATATGGGGCAGATCGGAAAGATTGTAAGAGGGCTGGAGAAGATTTGTTAAAAGAGATGAGATAAAAAGACTTTCCATGGATCATTATGATTTATGGAAAGTCTTTTTTGGGTAAAAACTCAATAACGTCTTGAACAGAGCAATGAAGAATTTGACAAAGAGCATCAATGGTGTTTGTTGATACTGATTCACCGGCTTTGAGTCTTCGGATTGTTGAACTACTAATTCCGCCTTTAACCTGGAGAGTATAGGTTGATGCACCATTCTTTTGCATAGTATTCCACAATGGTTCGTAGGAAATCAATGAATATATGCCTCCTTTTGACATTGACATATATTCATTATTGCCTATAATAGTAAATAAGTGTGATAGGCAATATTGCCTATAAAAAAAGAAAAAAATAACGCCTGACATAGGACGTTTTTTCGTAGAGTATCAAACTATATGAATGCAATCAGCTATCTAATATACTAAAAATTCTACATCTTGTCATATTTTTTGTCAATATATCACTCGGGTTTGATATTAATATTGCCGGTTTTTTTATGAAAATTTATTTTTATTCACTGAGTTACTTCTATTTGCCGTCAAAGTTATAGTCATAAGCGGAGGTGATCATTATATGCCGAGAAAAGGCGAAAATATTTATAAGCGAAAAGATGGCAGATGGGAAGGCAGATATATTAAGCGGCGAAATGGGAAAAAGGCGATCTATGGATATGTATATGCAAAAAATTACTCTGAAGTGAAGAGAAAACTTAACTTAAAGCGTACAGAGACTATTCAGGAGATTAAACTGGAAAAGACATTACAGAAAGATATTTCCTTTACTACAATTGCAAATTTCTGGTTAATGTCCATAAAACCATCTGTTAAGGAATCTACATGGATCAAATATAGAAACACCCTTAATTGCCAAATTATCCCACGGATAGGTGTGAAAAATATAAGTGAAATTGATTATGAAACTGTCTTTGGAATATGCAGTGATATGCTTTCAATCAATAAAGATGTGGGAAAAGGACTGTCCAGTAAAACGGTATCGGATGCTTTATCCATCATAAAAGCAATTATAAAATATGCTGAACGGATGAAGTTCATAACTGACAGAACGGCATTAGATGTTTCTGTGAAGTTGAAAACTTCTCAGTTGAGGGTATTTTCTCATGTTGAGGAACAGATTCTCTTTGAATATTTATCAGAAAAGTTGGATTATACTAATCTTGGGATTCTTATATGTATGTTTACAGGGATTCGTATAGGAGAGTTATGTTCTCTCACATGGGAAGACATCTCGCTAGAATCAAATACAATTCATATACATAAAACCATGCAGCGAATTCAAACTCCAGGAGGCTCAAATAAAACAAAAATCCTAATTGCAGAACCAAAAAGTCAATGTTCTATTAGAGAGATTCCTATCACCAAAACACTGAAAGACCTTCTTAAATTGTATCGGGATGATGAGGGATATGTACTTACCGGAAAAAGAGATATATTCGTCGAACCACGTACTATGCAAAATCGGTACAAAACAATTCTTAAAACATGTGGCATTAGTAATGCGAATTTTCATACACTTCGACACACATTTGCTACTCGATGCATTGAGGTTGGATTTGATATAAAAAGTTTGAGTGAAATTTTGGGACATGCAAATGTCAGTATTACATTGAATAGATATGTGCATCCATCTATGGAATTGAAGCAAAAAAATATAGATAAACTTTCTTGCCTATACGCCGTCAAGTAAGCCGTCAAAAGAGCTCAGGTTTACTTATAATACTAGACCTGAGCTTGCTTTTACTAAGAGTTTGATACTCTGCGAAAGTTCATAGAGGATGAATGGCTCCTGTGGAGAATGTAAAAATTGTGAAAATGAGTACATCAAGGGCAGGAGATGCAGCTAAATTTCACAGGTGACAATTGCTTTTTATGATTTCGACTACAACATTGATTTGCCTAGAAGTGATTCGCAAATAAGAATAATATAGTTGACATTTTTTTACAGGTAGAAATGTTTATTTGAAATTTTATGATATGGCTTTTGACACCCACATCATTTAATACAAAAGACATAATAACACCTCGAAAATCAATATAATTTATGTCTCCATTATACAGGAAAACAGCTTGAAAACTTAGCTTTATTCAGTTGTCAAAAAGTGTACTATATGAGGTCAATACTTTTGGCACCTACATAATAAAAATATATGACAGTAGAAAGGAAAGAAAAGTATGAATACAGAAGAACAGATAAATGAATTGCTGGGGAGGATTGAAGCAGAAGAAAGAAAACAGAAAGATTTATTCGGACAGATAGGGCAGATGTTTTATCAAAAATATGCGGGCACGGCAGAAGAAGAATTAAAGGTCTTATGTTGCAATATGAAGGCGAGTCAGGTGCAGGTTTTGCAGTATCAGCAGATGATAGAAGAACTTAACAAAATCACAAACTGTCCGGCATGTGGAACGGAAGTGGTAGAAGGAGCGGTATTCTGTTACAAGTGTGGTGCAAATCTGAAAGAATGGAAAACACCGTTGCCGATACCGCAGCATGTAAAGGTCTGTGAGTATTGTGGTGCGTTGCTTGAGAAAGGAAACGTTTTCTGTGTGAATTGCGGAAAACCCGTAGGTGGAAAGAAAGCATCAAAAAAGAAAATTTGTCCTGTCTGTCGATGTGAGGCAGAACCGGATCAGACTTTTTGCACTGAATGTGGAGCAGAACTGGGAGATTAATCAAATGAAGAAGACATAATGTCAGATCAGAGGCTAAAAAGGGAGAAGATACAGGTATGTTTGAGGATATGGATAAGAAGATATCAGGATGAATCAATGCAGGCACAGTTCTACAAAATTCTCGGAAAATATTTTTATGAATCTCACAGAAAAATTGCAGATGGAACGGTTGCGCAGTGGTGCAATGAGAGTGATATTTATTATAAGTAATCTTGCACTTTTTATTACCAAAATTGTTGATATTATCAAGAATTTACTTTTCCTGGCATTAGGAATAAGGGAGTTAAAACAGAGAACGATTATCGTAGCACCAATCGAAAGACTTATAGATAAATGCATGGGAATGATGTAGAACAACCTATTTATGAGGGGAGTAAGGGGTTAGGAAAGAAAATAATTCAAGAGGGCAGGAGAATGAAGAAAGAACGAAAGTGTAAATATTGCGGAAACAGAAAGGCAAACACGGGCAAATTCTGTTCCAGATGTGGGAAGCCATTATATGGTGAAAACAAAATAAAGAGAAATGGTGGAATTGCGGTGATCATTGTTCTTCTGCTTGTAATTGTGATCATGCTTGTAGTTTCCATCCAGGCGAACAACGAATACACGCCGGCAGGAGATCATATTTTTGAGGGCGATGACATTAATGCAAAAGCAGATGAAAAAGAAACTGTTAACGATGATGATAAGAAAGAAGAACCAACCGGATTCACAATAACTGGATACAAATATTCAGGAGAAAAGGGAAAAGGCGGTTACTGGATCGTCAAAGATAGTGATACGGAAAAATGTGGTTTAATTGATCCAAACGGAAAAATAATTCTGGCAGCAGAGTATGATGAAATGTACTTTTTGACTATTAAAAATGCCAAGGATGTAGCTGTAAAAGTGAATGAAAAATGGGGAGTATATGATTTTGAAGGAAATGAGGTACTTCCTGTAGAATATGATAACGTTCAGTGTGAAAATTGGGCAACAAACCTGAATTCCGGTGATGATATGGGTGACTATTATCTTGCGAAAAAAGGTAATAAAAAAGTAATAGTATCGTCAGAGGGGAAAATTGTAAAAACATTTGATACAAAGTTTCCGAATGAACGCAGCGTACTTGCAATAGGAAATTGTTTTTTGCGTGTACAAAAAAAGGAAAGCAATTCCATTGATTGCGGGGAAATATATAATTTTTCTGGGGAAAAGGTTGCTGCTAATGTTATGTCCGCAGAGCTTATCTCTGAAGACAAATATTTGATTTCTGTATTAAAAACAACGGATATGGATACATCGACATCTTTTCAGGTTATAAATGAGACGGGTGAAATATTGTTCAGTACAGAAGGATATATGGATGCCAAAGGTGTTCCATTTTATGCAGAAGAACTGCAAAGTGAAGTTTGGATAAAACTTTTCTCGTATGACGATCGGGCTGGAGAATCTGATGAGAAAACATATTATTTATATAATGTACAGACAGAAGAAATGATTGATACACCATATTATGCGATACATTCATTTGATCATGGAAAAGTATGTGCTGTCAGGGAGGGTTGCGTTGATATTTATAATAGTAGCGGAAAATTAGAAAAAACGATTCAAAGTAAAGGCGAAACGTGGATTGGATATGATCAAAACAGCTCGGTACTGGTTCTTCCGCAGAATGATGCTTCCTATAATATCTGCACTGCGGATGGAGAACTGGTTACAGATGAAAGTTATCAATTTTATTACTATCTTGATGGGTGTCTGATTCTTCAAGATGAGGAAGGAAAATGGGGACTCATGGATAATAAAGGAAACATTCGAGTACCATTTGGTGATATTGAGGAGATCAACAATTCTAATAATCTGAGTGATATGAAGTATTATTCATACAAAGGTGAGGTTATGTGTTCCATGTCGGCAGATGAAGAATACATATATATTGAGACTCAAAATGAGGATGATAACACATTGTGTTTAACGGTAGTATGATTTATTAGAAAGGAAGACAGAGTATGCGGTGTATAAATTGTGGAACAGAAGTAAAAGAAACGGCAAAATTTTGTCCTAAATGCGGAACAAAAATGGAACCTGGAAATTCTAAACATAATAGGAAAATATCTAAAAAAACCAAACGTCTTTTGGTGATTGGATTAGTAATCTTGGTGATTCTCGTAGTGGCTTTCGTAGTGACTGGAAGGAGAGGGGTAAAAGAAAAACTTGTAGGGCAGTGGTATATAGAAGACGGCAGCGATATGTTAGTGTTCAATGAGGATAATACATTTAGCCAGACCTATTCTGGAGAATGGGACAATGAAATTGATTATTTTATAATAAAAGACAATGGAGATTTGACGTTGAGATATGAAGATGTTGAATGGACGTATCAAAGAGTTTCTTCTAAGGAAAAGGCACTGGATGACGATTCGACATATTATATATCAAAAAATACTCTGATCATAGATGGAGACAATTATACCAGAATAAAGTAATCAAGTGATTACTATAAGAAATAAATTGAGGAGAAAATAATATGTACTGTGACAAATGTGGGAAACCGATAAAGGAAGGATCAAGGTTTTGTGGGTACTGCGGAAGTCCTGTTTCGGAAGGGACAGGCAATGACATATCTAATTATACACAGCCAGTTCAGCAGGAATATTTTTCGACGTTGCGGCTGAATATTCCAGAATCAACCAGGGATCTTTTGAAGAAAATTATTTATATTGCTATGACGGTTATTTACGTACTGGCAATGGCACTGCACTGGGAAGAGGTAGCAGATAATCTTGATGGATGGCATGGATTACATTCTGCATTTGTAGGCCTTTTCTTTGCGTTTGGGGCAAGCATGTCGATGTGGTGCTTGATTTTAAGCGGTTTTTTAAAGATCAGGAAGTACAATATTGTTACAGTTTGTGATCAGGTGCTCACCCCACTGATAGCACTGATTGTTTTGATTATTATGAAGGGAAATGTAGATAGCACTATAGGATATCTGATTTTCCGCGTGCTGGAAGGGTTCGAATCCATATATGTCATACAAATGATATTGGGAACCATCGGTGCGATTCTGATTATTCCTTATGAGATGGAAAAAATAAAAATCAAAATTTCATAAATATTAGACAACGGAGTGAAGAAGCTATAGAGAAGTGTATCACGGATTATTATGGCAGCAGGTGTAACAGCATCTGCTGCCATTTGTATAACAAGGTAAAATAATACGACTTTAAATCACGGAATGAAAACGATCTGTTGCCATTCGGTGGATATACTCACGAACGACAGTAAGTGAAAAGATAGGAGGTATGGGATGGCTAAATTTTGCGGAAAATGCGGAACAAGGCTGGATGAAACTACAGGATTATGTCCAAATTGTGATGCTGATAAATTAAAAAGAGAGTCCGGTCTGAGAGGATCAGAAGATATGCTGAGACAGATGCGATCGGAAAATAGAAAATTACGGGGAAAGAAACAGGTGGAAGAAAAAAGGGCAACACAGAAGAAAAAGCCTGTAAATAAAAAAGGAAAGAAACCTAAGAAAAAAATTATAAAATGGATGTTAGAACTTTTTGTGCTACTGTTAATTGTGTTTGGTGTCGCGTATTTTAAGTATTTAGATAAATCAGTTATAGATGTAGTCTTGGAGAAAATTGGTGTAAAACAAGAAAATACCGTATTTACAACACAAATCATAGAAGAAAATTATGTTCCGAATGAGAAAAATATTGTTTATGAAAATGAAGGATTTGGATATGTAAATAACATGGTGTTATTGTTTGCACGTAGTGATGCTTCAGAAGAACGTATGAATGAAATAGCAAAGGAAATTGGAGGAGAAATTGTTGGAAAAATATCAGGAATACATCAGTATCAGATAGAAGTGTCTTCTATGAGTAGAGAAAGTCTTGAAAACGTTTGTGAAAAAGCCACGGGATTTGATGAAATTAAATTTGCAATTGTGGATAATGTAGTAACAATGGAAAATCAAACGATAAAAATTCCAAATGATCCATGGAGAGATAACTTTCAGGGAATAATGGGGGTGGATTGGGATGAAGAAAATCCAAGCGGATACAATTGGTGGCTTGAAGCAACGAAAGTAGTATCGGCATGGCAAAGTGCAGATTCTTTTTCAAGAATTAATGTAGGTGTTGTGGACAATGGTTTTGATACGAATCATGAGGATCTGAATATAACAGTTATTAATAATGAGCAAAACAATGTTGAACATCACGGGACACATGTTGCCGGAATCATTGGAGCAACGAGTAATAATGGAATTGGAATAAGCGGGATTTTAGATCAAGTGAATTTATATGGAGTTGATTGCTATCCTACATCGAATCATAAGAAAAATAGTATAACAGTAAGTTTATTAATGGATGGAATACAAACATGTCTTGATAGAAATTGTAAAGTCATTAATATGTCAAGTGGAATTTCTCCGACAAATACAAAGGATACAAAAGAAAATGCAGAGGCAACGGCACATGATACAATATTTTATCTGTTGAGTATGTTGGATGAAAGAGAAGAAGGGGATTTTATTATTGTACAATCAGCCGGAAATGGGGACAAAACCGGTAAGGGAATAGATACTGGAACATATAATGGCTATTTTTCATCGATCACAGAAAAAATGATAAAAGAGTTTATGCAGAAGTATGTGGAAAAAAATGGAAAACTTAAACGAGACATATCGGTAGAAGAAATAATGGATTCTTATATGATAGTTGGAGCTGTAGATAATAAGCAAAAGAAAGGAGAATGGCAATTAGCAAAACGCTCAAATTACGGTGATGCTATTACTGTATGTGCACCTGGAATTAAAGTATTTAGTACAACTGTAATGGGAGGAATAAATGGAAACTATGCAAATGCTAGCGGAACATCTGTATCGGCACCAATCGTGGCAGGAATTACAGCAATGGTTTGGTCAATAAATCCAGATATGAATGCTAAAAAAGTAAAAGAAATTATTCAGCAGACGGCAGATATAACAGTTCTTAGTAGAAAAAAAGAGGATAAGGGGGAATATAAAATGATTAACGCATCCAAGGCAGTCGAGGAAGCGTTAAAATACACAGAAGAACAGGATAGTACAAATGAGGATGTCCTGGTAGTTCCCATAACTCCAACAGACGACACCGAAATCTGGAACACCTTCCTGCAGGAAAAGCAATATAAACCCAATATTACAGACTGGACTACTACAGAACTGAAATATTGTCTGCTGGACATCGATCAGGATGGCAGAAAAGAACTGATTCTTACTCCGGGGACGAATTGGGATGATTTTCAGATTTATCAGGTATATACGATCGGTGAAGATGGGAAGATTTATCTGGCGGATGATTTTACAACCTGCTATGATCTCAGTTATTCTTCTAAATATAAGGCACTTGCATATAACAGCAGCAGACCATCAGAGATGTCAGCGAGTCTGGAATATCATGGAATGGACGGAACCGGGATGGTGGAAAACTTTGCAGTGAATATGGAAGTCGATCTGGATATATATCTGCCCGTATACAAAGTGCAGAATACGACGCAAAGAGCAGATACCACCATTACGGAAGCGGAGTACGAAGCATATCAAAAGGAATGTACCCCACTGACTGGATGGAAAAAAGTGAAAAGCAAATCAGAGAAAAAGGATTCTGATAAGACGCAGACATCCGATCCGGAATGGAAAACTGCGTACGCACAGTTTTTGCGGAGTGGAGAATATATGAGTGATATATCAGAAGCTGATACACCAAGGTTTTTCGTACAGGATGTTGACGGAAACGGATCTTCGGAACTTGTGATTATTCCGGGTACATTTTCTATAGCAGGCGGGCATGTGTATACTTTCGTGAATGGGGAGGTGGTGCATGCCGGAGAGACATGTGGAACTTATGGATGTTTTGTCAGCTATCCGTCTGATGGTCTTATTTTGTCGAGTTACAGTCACATGGGGACAGATCTGGAAGAATATTTCACATTGTCTGATGGAGAACTTATTTCACAGGCAAGATGGATATCCAGCCATACAGAGGGTGAAAACTGGTATCTGAATGATCAGGAAACAACACAGGAAGCGTATGAAAACTGGAAGACAGAAAATGTAACAGGAGAAAATTTTGTTGTGGAGTATCAGAATGCTCACACGATTACAGAAGAAAATATTCAAACATACGTGAAATAAAAATACAAGCATTTTGAAAAAAACAGGAGGATGAAAATGAAATGTACAAATTGTGGTTCTGAATTGCCGCCAAACAGTAAGTTTTGTGAGCAATGTGGAACAAAGGTAAAAGCAGAGGAAACTACTGGAAAGAATTATCAGGTGACAAAACGATGCAAAGTATGTGGGGCTGAACTGAAACCTGGATTTATGTTTTGTGGCAGATGTGGGGCTCCTGTCCGGGAGTCTGAACCGCCAATACCAACGCCGCTGCCTGAACCAGATCCGCCAAGGGTAAAGTGGTTTGTTCCGGTTGTGGCGGGACTTTTGACGATAACACTTGTTGGAGCAGGAGTTTTTGTGGCTTTGAGTAAATCTGCAAAGACAAATGAGAAAACGAACAAAACAAATCTTACAAAAGAAGATAGAGCAGCAGAAGACAGCAAGGACAATGCAAACGGGACGGAAAGTACGCCGACTCCGACCGAAGAAGAAATGCAGGAAGGTACAACGGCGGATACTTATGATTTATCTGTCTGGGATAATCGTTTTCCTGCAAAACCACAATCCGTATATCAGAAATATTTTGTTATTTTTAATGATGGAAATAAAAATAATCGAATTGAGCTGACCGTATTTGATGCCGAAGATGGTGCAGATGAGCCATATCTGTGCTGGGATGGTTATGGTGATCCGATGAAGTTGAATAATAACAGTTCTGTAAAAGACTGCGACTGGTATTATTATGACCTGGATACGAATTCATGGGTTGCGTTCGACGGGGACAGTACAGGAATGGCAGAATGTGCAGATACGATTATCAGCAGTAATCTGGATGTATGTGATTCGGATGGAACCATAACGTTAGAACGACTTACTGAAAAAGGAAGAACGGGAGACATTGACTATTCGTATTATCAGAATACGGAATATGATGATACGGAGGGTGGTATACATACTTATAAATATTTTAAAGATGACTGTACATGGGAAGAAGCTTTTGAGAAAGCAAAGAAAAAAGGCGGCTATCTGGTACGGATTAACAGTGAGGAAGAATATGAGTATATTATAGATGAGATAGCGGCAAAAGGGTATGGGAACATAAAGTTTCGGATCGGAGGAAGAAGAGAGCCGGGCAGTTATGAATACTATTGGGTGGATGAAAACAACGAACCATATGGAGAAGTGATAAATTCTACAGAATATTGGTCAGCAGATGAGTGGATGCTCGGTGAACCGAGTTATGAGGATGGAGATATTCAAGAAAATTGCCTGGATTTCTATTATTATGATGAGGAGAACCGATGGGTATGGAATGATGTACCGAATGATATTCTGGAGGTTGCACCTTACTATGCCGGAACAATAGGATATATTGTGGAATATGAAGAGTAAGAAAAATAACAAATATTGGAAGAGAAAACTAAGTGTGGTTTTGTGTTTGCTGGTTTTGGGAATATGTACGGCCTGTTCCGAGAGCCAGGACAGTAGTGGGACAGCTGATAAAAATGAAGAATCTGAAAAAAACGGGACAGTAAAAGAAAAAGTACAGGAACCGGAGAAAGAGTCGGAACCTGTATTGTTGCAGCCGGAAGAAGAAAATACGGAAGAATCGGAAACAGATGAAGTGCAGACAAATGAAAAGCAGGAGAATGAGAATCAGAGCGAAGAGGATCCAGAACATCAGGTGGAAGAATTGTTAGATTCTCTTTCAATTGAGGAAAAAGTGGCGCAGCTGTTTGTGGTGCTTCCGGAACAGTTGGTTGGAAATGTCAGCCGTGTCACGGCAGCCGGGGAGGCGACCAGAGAGACGATCAATAACCGACCGGTTGGTGGAATCGTTTATCTCGAATCCAATCTGGTTTCTCCTGAGCAGACAAAAACAATGTTGCAGAATGTTCAGCAATACAGTATGGAGTGTCTGAACCTTCCGATATTTCTGTGCGTGGATGAGGAAGGCGGACAGGTTACAAGGCTTGCAGGAAAAGCAGGGTTTGATCTGCCGGTCTATGATAATATGAGTGTGATCGGAAGTAAGGGAGATACGGAACAGGCATATCAAATGGGAGAAAGCATTGGGCAGTATCTGTATGATCTGGGATTTAATACGGATTTTGCGCCGGTAGCAGATGTTCTGACCAATCCGAACAATCAGGTGGTTCGCTACCGCTCGTTCGGATCGAATCCGGAGACAGTTAAGAACATGACAGATGCAGTGAGCCGTGGGCTGGCATCGAAAAAGATTCTGGCGACCTATAAACATTTCCCGGGACATGGTAATACAACAGCAGATACCCATGCAGGATATGCGTATTCGAATAAAACCAAAGAGGAAACTGTATCAGTGTGAACTGATTCCGTTTATACAGGGAATCGAGGATGAGGTACCATTTATTATGATGGGACATATTTCTTTACCAAATGTTGTTGGTGATGATACACCGGCGTCTTTATCGAAGACGATAGTAACAAATCTGCTGATTGATGAACTGGGCTATAAAGGGATTATTATCACGGACGCACTGAATATGGGAGCTGTGTCGCAACAGTATACATCTGCGCAAGCTGCGGTCAAAGCGTTGAACGCAGGCGTGGATATGCTGCTTATGCCGGCAGACTTTAATGCCGCATATCAGGGAATACTGGCGGCAGTGCAAAGTGGAGAAATATCGGAAGAGCGGATTGATGAATCTGTAGAAAAGATACTGAAGACGAAGGTTGGTATGCTGGAGGAGTAAGAATATATGAGCAGATGTAAAAAATGCGGTTTTGAGAATAAAGATGAAAGCAAATTTTGCGGGCACTGTGGTGCGCCTTTGAAAACCAGAAGTTCCGGGAAAGGTATTATCATAGGTGTATGCATTGTACTGGTAATGGTAGGAATAACAGTTGCTGTACTGTTTCTTACGGGCAGAAGTCAGAAGACAGACATTGAGCTGCCGATTTTTTCAAAACGAATCTGGGATTATGATGGAACGATATACACCAGTTATGATGTAGAGCATACAGGTTGGACAAGTCTGACTGGGGATGATCATGGTACTTTCATTGTATATCTCGATAATATTCATCTGAGAAAAACAAATAATGCAAACGATGCGACAAGAGTACTTGTCTGCCGGGATATGACTGGAAAAGAAACAGTGATTGCAGATGATGCGAATCCGCTGTATGATCTGGTGATCTATGATGATCATCTGTACTATGTCGCTCTGGATAGCAGTATGCAGTCAAAGGGAAAGATTGTGGATTTGTCTGATCTTTCTGTTGCGGACAGCGAAGATTATCAGATCAAGGCAGCAGATGCGAATACATGGATCTTATGTGGAATAAAAGGAGCGGAAAGCGACCAGCTTTTTCAGTGCAATCCGGGATTTGAAAACATAAAGGAACTGGATATAACTAAGGATACGTTTATGGGAATTTATGATGGTAAGATTTATTTTCAGACGTACAAAGATGGAGAATATAATGTTCAGACATATGATATGAATTCAGGAGACATTACATCTGTTTTGGAGTGTTGGAGTGGATCAGCAGTGTTAAGCGGTAGCGATTTATTCTCGGCAGAAAAATCCAGGAATGTAACAACATTGCACAGAATGGAATTAGGTGCAAATGGAGATGAATATGGATATGATTATTCCCTGATATATATCGATGTTGATATGAAGGGTAGTTTTTATGAAGTGGACAACAAAGTATATTTAACCGGATGTTGGCAGGGGAAAGGAAAGAACAATACAGAGGTGATAGCGTTAGATCTGCAAAGTGGTAAGTATGAACCTATAGGAAACTGTACAAATACAGAAATTTAAAACACAGAAGTTAAATGCGCAGCATATTTTTGTGTGAATGGCGTTTGTTTTATTAAGTATTCATGAAGATGCATACGAAAAATGGTTTGTGGATGTGACGGAAAAACTGAACAGGCTCGATTTCTTCCCTGAAATACAAGCAATAGTAAAAATTGAAATACTTTATATGCAGAAACGCCACAGGATTTTGTAATGTTGGAGTTTCGCAATAACTTTCCAATCTGAAGTTCTTTTAAAGCGTTGGAAAATTGATTTTTGGTATTTTCATTTTTAGCATTTTGCTATATCATAAGTTCAGCACCTTTTCCTTTGAGTATTTGTTTGGGGTGAACTTATTATATCAAAGCTTAGGTGCTATTTTTATGTCAAGAAACCAATTATTTTAAAAATTTAGTTGAAAAAAGAACTGTTTATGCCAGTTTTGCTAGTGGAAAAGTTGAATTATTCATTTTGCTGATATGATTGATATCATCGGAAACAGCAGAGACTTTAATGGTCAAAGATGGGAGTGTATATGCGAGTATCTTTTAAAAAGTAAGGATCGCTTATATGATTCCGAATGTGTGAATGCTTTCTTTCAGGCATTCTCAAAAGAATCTTTTATGGCTTTAAGTGATAGTTCTTTTGAAGCAAAATTGTGGAAAATTATCCCAAGAGAAAAACGTGTTTTTGACTGTGGAAACATGTAAAAATGTTGCAGACTTTTTTGCAAGATTATGAAAAAAGTCTGTAAATAAGATTCTTCTATGATGAGAGTATGAAACTTTTTCTGTAAAATAATGTTTATAAGGTTCTTCTATGATACA
>OLON01001345.1_pt1 | contig 14290 bp, 14 predicted proteins | sample 1672691 | NCBI WGS metagenome assembly OLON01 (sample SAMEA3136714, study PRJEB25190) | human gut metagenome | biome: human gut; feature: human-associated habitat; material: faeces | place: Austria | collected 2013
CCCCGGCTGGGCAAGCCACCGTTCCCTGCCGTTCCAACGGCGTGGGCCAATCCCCACAACCTCCCCGCCGGACAAGCCATCCATATTCCCAGGTCATACACTTGGCAAACCTACTGTGTCACTGCGAAAAAAATATACGCCTTGTCCAACTTTTTTTATCCGTTTTCGCCCTTTATAATCTTTCACAAAGAGAAAGAAATGGAGCGATTCCGGTGAAAGATATTCTGAAAGAGATCACCAGGCTCCGTCTGTCGCGGAATTGGTCTGAGTATGAATTGGCGATACGCTCCAATTTGTCCCCCTCCACCATCTCTACATGGTATCGAAAAAACCAAACCCCTACCATCCCTTCCCTGGAAAAAATCTGCAAGGGGCTGGGAATTACGCTGTCCCAGTTTTTTGCAGAGGGAGAGGACACCCTCTCCTTGACCCAGGAACAGCGAGAAATGCTGGACAGCTGGTCCTCCCTCAACGAGAAACAGCAAGAGATCTTCTTGGCATTGCTCAAAGCGAAAGGAGAATGACCATGCACGTCAACGACATTTTAACCGCCATGCGTCAGCGTATGTTTACCCCGGAGCTGACAAACTCCCTCCTGGCCGCCTATTGGAAGGAGCTGGAGGAGGAGGAGGAAGAGGACGAAATAGAGTTTCAGCGCAGCCACCGGATTCTGGAAGAGAAGCTCACCCCAGTCCAGAAAGATATCTTGCGGGACATGGAGGTCCTTTGCGCCAAAAATGTGGATTATGCGCTGGAATTTGCGTTTCATCGAGGGGTTTATATCAGTTTTGAACAGCTTTTTGTGGAAAACACGGAGAAGCACCCCTTCACGGAACTGGTCTGCTCCAAAATTCTTCACAACCCGGAAATGCAAACGCTGTTTCCGTATGCCAGCACCAGAGATCAATTCAACCAGTGCGCCTCCCTCTTGGAAGAGCAGTTGGAAAAGGAATGGCGGGAGCACGTCACCACCATTTACTGCGGTTGGGATGATCGGCTGTATGCGGTCCTGCGCCATGGCTTTTACCTGGGGTATCGCTACGGCCTGTACATCATGGATCAAGTGAGACCGGTCGGCTCTATGGGGGACATGGCAGGGAAAATTCTGCTCACGGAACATGAACTGGCCTTTACCCTCACCGGGGAGGAACGGGAACGGCGGCAGGCGATTTTAGCGCGGAGACGGGCCCATAGAGAGAATGCCTCGGCAGAGGAACAGGAAACCGCGTCCCCTTCCTCTCCGGCAACATAATAGTTACGCCTCCCTTTTTTCAGGGAGGCGTTTTTCCTCTTTTGATCCATCCGCTTCTCCCGCCCAGACAGCCCCTCTAAGGCGGCGGCAGTCCGCCCCCTTTGCTCCCGGCCCCCATGGCCTGCAGGGCCGCCAAGTAGAGCAGCAGTCCAAAGCACAGCCCCCCCACCGCAGCGGGAAAGGAGACCAGGCCGGCCCGAAGCAGCACCGTCTCCATCAAATCCCCGCAGGAGGCCGCCAGGCAGGCGGCCAAGGTGGGGGCGGTAAACCAGGAAAACACCGGCAGGGAAAGCCCAATTTCCCGGGAAACCACCCGCCAGCTGAGCACCGCCCCCAGCAGAGCCGACAAGGCAAAGCTGAAGGCATACCCCCCCATGCCCCACCGGCCCACCGTCAGGCAGGTGAGCACCAGCTGCACACTGTCCGCGGCCAGGGCAATTCCCGCCGAAGCCCCCTGGCGGTTGACCCCGCTCAAAACGCAGGCCGAGAGGGTCTGCCAACAGGAGAAGAGCACCCCCAGGGCCAGCAGCGGGAGATGGTCCCCCACCCGGTCATCCCGGTACAGGCTCTGCCCGATGGCCGAGCCCAGCACCGCCAGCAGGGCCAGGGCGGGAATGAGGATCAGATTGGCCGCCCCCACCGACCGCTTCACCTGCCGGCGGATGGCCTCCTTCTGTCCCAGGGCGGAATACTGGGAGAGCTTGGGGGTGAGCACCAGCCCCAGGGCGCTGAGAAAGGCCGTGGGCAGCAAGAGCATGGGCAGCGTCATGCCAAAGGTCACGCCGTAGGCCGACACCGCCTCCCCCTGGTCCATTCCCCCCTGGACCAGCAGCCGGGGGATGAGCACCGCGTTGGCCGAGGAGATGAGATTCCCCAGCAGGGCCGCAAACCCCAGGGGCAGGGCGATCCGCCCAATCTTGCCCCGGAGGGCCTTGGGGGTCAGTTTCTCCCCGGACAGACCCACCGGAGGCCCCAAGTACACCCGGAAGAGCACCGTCTGGGTGAGGGCGGAGACCACCTCGCACAGGGCCATGCCCAGCACAATGGTCCCCACGGCCTTCTCGGCGGTGTCGGGCGCCAGGCGCCACAGCAGGGCCAGCACCAGCAGGGACCGGAGGACCTGCTCCGCCAGCTCCGTGATGGCGGCGGGGTAGACCCGGCCCGTGCCGTAAAAATAGTGCTTCTGGAGATTTTCCGTCCCCGTCAGCAGCAGACAGGGGACCAGGAGGATGAGTCCCAGCTGGGTTCTTGCGTCCCCCAAAAGATACACCGAGGCCCCGTCCGAAAAGAGCAGCAGCAGGGAACAGGGCATCAGGGCCAGCAGGAAAAACAGCTTCACCGCCTGCCCCCGGACCTGGTAAATGGCCCGCTGGTTCCCCAGGGCCTGGTACCAGGCGGAGAGATTGGACACCGCCGTGGTCAGCCCCACAGAGGTCAGGGACAGCAGCACCGAATACACCGGCAGGATCAGCTGATACAGCCCCAAAATCTCCGCCCCCGCCAGACGGGTCAGCCCAATCCGATACACAAACCCCACCAGCTGGGACAACACCCCCGTGATGGTCAGCACCGCCACACCGCGCACCCGCTCACCTCCTGTTCCTCTCACTGTATGAGAGGCCGGAGGGAAACTATGCCAAAAAACCGCCCTCCCTATGATGGGAGGGCGGAAGTGTGTACTATGCTTTCCACCTTTGCAGCAGCCAGAGCACCGCAATCAGATTCAGAGAGATAAAAAAGAATACCGTCCCTTCGGACAACGACACAACAGAGTACGACTGGGCCATCGCCTGCCAGATCATGTTATCGGACAAAATATGCTCGAAGAGCCGCAAAATTCCATATTCCAAGAGCCCCAAAAGAAAAGAAAACAGGAGGGAGAGGGGATAGGAGAAAAGCATCAGCAAAAAGCAGGGCCATTGTTTTTTCATATCGTTCAGAAATCACCCGCCTATACGACAATTCACATAAAATAACACCTCTGTACTCTTGTACTTTAACATTAGGAAGATTGATTTGTCAACAAAAACACCGGTATATTTGGTTCAATTTTTGTATGAAACTGAAAATACGGTTTCTCTCTCCCTCACGAAAAGCAGAAACTGCAAGGGGAAGCTTCCCTTGCTGCTGCAAGAGAAACAAATCCCTTTCTTCCGGACCCTTTCCCAGATTTCCCGCCTCCGACTCCTCACAGGAAAGCTGGAGACACCAGACCTTGGGAAGAAAGAAAACGCAGGCTCACTTGCAAAATTTTCAACTTTTTACCCATATGAAGGGATCGGTGCAGGAAAGGCCAGGGGAGTCTATCATTTTTACGGAAATTGGTTGTTTTCTCTCCCTTTTTTCGGTAAAACGGCGAAAAGGTTTGCCTTGTCCCTTGGGCGAAAATACAGTATACTATTTCGTGAAGTATTTATATACAGGGGTAGCATGCCCTGTATGACCAATGTTAGGAGGAAATCCCTATGGCATTTGTTGAGGTCACCAAAAAGGACCACATCGCGGTTGTCACCATGAACCGCCCCGAGGCGCTCAACGCCCTGAACAAGGCCGTTTTCACGGACCTGGAGGTCGCCCTGGACGACGTGGAAAAGGACGATGAGGTCTATGTTGTCATCATCACCGGCGCAGGCCGGGCATTCATCGCCGGCGCCGACATCGGCGAGATGGCACCCATGAATGTGGCGGAAGGTCTGGCCTTCAGTGAGCTGGGCAACCGCATTCTCATGCGGGTGGACATGATGGAGAAGCCCACCATCGCTGCGGTCAACGGCTTCGCCCTGGGCGGCGGCTGCGAGATGGCCCTGGCCTGCGACATCCGCATCGCTTCCGAGAAGGCCAAGTTCGGCCAGCCCGAGGTGGGTCTGGGCATCATCCCCGGCTTCGGCGGCACCCAGCGTATGGCCCGAATCATCGGCACCGGCCCCGCCATGGAGCTGATCTACACCGCCGACACCATCGACGCCCAGCGCGCCCTGGAGATCGGCATGGTCAACCACGTGGTCCCCGCTGACCAGCTGATGGACGAGGCCATGAAGCTGGCCCAGAAGATCTGCACCAACGCCCAGAAGGCCATCCGCGCATCCAAGCTGGCCATCCGCCGCGGCATTGACTGCGACATCTCCACCGCTGTAAGCTATGAGGCCCTGGCTTTCGCCACCTGCTTCGGCACCGAGGACCAGAAGGAAGGCATGCAGGCTTTCCTGGAGAAGAGAAAGGAAAAGCACTTCAAGAACAAGTAAGCTTTTCTCTCCCTTTGCTTTTTTCCGTCTCCTCCCGTGGGGAGGGACAACCGATTGTTTTCTAAACTATAAAATTGGAGGAACACCACAATGGCTATCAATAAGATTATGGTGCTGGGCGCCGGCACCATGGGTATGGGGATCGCTCAGGTTTTCGCTGAGGCTGGCAAGACCGTTCTCGTCCGCGACATCGCCGACGCTTTCATTCAGCGGGGCGAGGGCGTGCTGAAGAAGAACCTGGAGAAGAAGGTCGCCAAGGGCAAGATCACCGAGGAGCAGAAGAACGACATGCTCTCCCGGGTCTCCTTCACCCTGGAGCTGGCCGACGCCAAGGACTGCGACCTGGTGGTAGAGGCTGCCATCGAGGTTCTGGACATCAAGAAGGGCATCTTCAAGGAGCTCGACGAGATCTGCAAGCCTGAGACCATCCTGGCTTCCAACACCTCCTCCATCTCCATCACCGCCATCGCCGCCGCCACCAAGCGCCCCGAGAAGGTGCTGGGCATGCACTTCTTCAACCCCGCCCCCGCTATGAAGCTGGTGGAAGTCATCCGCGGCGCCCGCACCAACGACGAGACCTTCCAGGCTGTCTACGGCTGCGCCAAGGAGATCGGCAAGAACCCCGTCGAGGTGGGCGAGGCTCCCGGCTTCGTGGTCAACCGCATCCTGTTCCCCATGATCAACGAGGCCATTATCGTTCTGGAGAACGGCATTGCCTCCAAGGAGGACATTGACACCGCCATGATGTACGGCGCCAACCACAAGATGGGCCCCCTGGCTCTGGCCGACCTGGTTGGTCTGGACATCTGCCTGGCCATCATGGAGACCATCTTCACCGAGACCGGCGACTCCAAGTATCGTCCCGCTCTGACCATGAAGAAGATGGTCCGTGCCGGCCTGCTGGGCCAGAAGACCGGCGAGGGCTTCTACAAGTATTGATCCCTCTCTTTGGTTTGACCTCTATATGGAACCCTCCCTGCGGCAGAGCCGCAGGGAGGGTTTTTTGCTGTAAAAAGGAGACAATCCCCCTTTCAGAAAGGGAACCTCTGTTGACGAGGAGAGGCAGATATGTTATGTTCAAAGAAAGCGGGGGGCCCATGGGGCGGAACCAGACGACGCAGGCAGTCCCAAGGGGATTCCGCCTCCCGTGAGGATGGGCTTTTCCACCGGCACAGCAACCTTACAGAATAAATGTTTAGGAGGTACCGGCATGAAGCATGGCAAACGATTTCTATGGATTGTCCCCCTTTTCTGCCTTCTGGCGGCCTGCGGCGGGCAGGGAACCCAGGCGGAGAGTGCCCGCTGGGACACCTTTCACCACGAAGGGGACAACGTGCAGTTCTCCCTGGGCATGACCCAGGCGGAGGTGGAGGACAAACTTACTCCGGCAGAGGGTTCCTCTCCCTCGACGGACACGGACACGGTGATATACGGGGACACCCCGGAGGACCGCATTGCCGTCACGTATTACGACGGTGTGGTCAACAACATCTCCCTGGATGAAACCCTCCAGACAGAGAAGACCTCCAACTGGTCTCTGCAGGGAGGGATCACCGTGGGAAGCTCCAAGGAAGACCTTGACAAGGTCTATGGTGCATGCACCATGTCCAACGAACAGGACCAGTATTTTGTGTACTACTATGATTCCAGCCATACCTTATTGACAGAAGACCATATCGACGATGTGGATTACATGGTCTCATTCATCCTGGAAGAGGATGGGCTTCTTGCCTGCGCCATCGGCTCTGCGGAGCCGGCGCTGGAGCCCAGCTCCAGTCCCTAACCTCCGCAGACAAAAGAGGAAACTATGGAAACGGCCCCCGTCCTGATGGGACGGGGGCCGTTTTTCAAACGCTGTTGGGCTTAGGGGGAATCTTTGCCGAACAGACGTCCCAACAGCCGGTGGAGGGCGGAGGGCTTCTCGCTGACTGTGGGAGCCTGCTCCGGCCGGTGGAGGGAGACCCGCATCAGCTCCTCCTGACTGTCCACCCGGACGGTCCGGATCTCCTTCCGCAGATAGGCGCCGCTGGGCTGCAGAAAGGAGGCCTTGGCGTTGTCCTGGAGCTGGAGGTCCAAAATATACCGCAGCTGCTCCTGGATTTCCCTGTCCCAGATGGGGCAGGCGATCTCCACCCGCCGCTGGAGGTTGCGGGTCATCAGGTCTGCGGAGGCAATGAAATATTTGGCCTGGTCTCCCCGGCCAAAGACATAGATCCGGGCGTGCTCCAGGTAGCGGCCCACAATGCTGGTGACCTGGATGTTCTCCGTCTTCAGAAGCACCCCCGGGCGGATGCAGCAGATGCCCCGGATGATCATCTCAATCTGCACCCCCGCCTGGGAGGCCTCCCGGAGTTTGTCGATGATCTCCCGCTCTGTGATGGAATTGGCCTTGATGCAAAGGTAGCCCTGGGGGCCTTTGTCAATCTCCTGCTGGATCATGGCGCACAGCTGGGACTTTAGACCGTTGGGGGCCACCAGCAGGGAGTGGTATCCCCCCTCCAAGTTGTCGGTGAGCATGTTGCGGAAAAAGGCCGCGCCGTCGTCCCCGATGACAGGGGAGGCGGTCATAACGCTCAGGTCGGTGTACAGGGCGCTGGTCTTTTCATTGTAGTTGCCGGTCCCCACCTGGGTGATATAGTGGGTGCCCTTCTTGTCCCGGAGGGTAATCAGGCAGAGCTTGCTGTGACACTTAAAGTTTTCCATGCCGTAGATGACCTTGCACCCGGCTTCCTCCAGCATTTTGGACCAGGCGATGTTGTTGGCCTCGTCAAACCGAGCCCGAAGCTCCATGAGGGCCACCACCTCTTTCCCGTTCTCCGCCGCCCGGCAGAGAATCCGGGCAATCTTGGAGGTGGAGGCCAGGCGGTAAATGGTAATCTTGATGGAGGCCACGTCGGGCCGGTCCGCCGCCTCTTCCAGCAGGCGCAGGAAGGGGTCAATGGAATCAAAGGGAAAGAAGAGCAGCCGGTCCTTCCGGCGGATCTGCTCAATCATGGACTCCTGGCGGTTTAAGTCCTCCGGCCACCGGGGATGGTAGGCCGGGTAGGTGAGCCTGGCCCGCAGGTCGGGGGACAGGGCTTTCTCCAGGTCATAGACATAGCCCATGGACAGGGGAGCGCTGTCGTAATAAATCTGGTGGGTCTCCACTTGGATCACCCGCTCCAGCAGGGCGAGCATCTCCTGGGAGGGCCGCTGGCCCAGCTCCAGGCGGACAATGGACTGGTTGGCCCGCCGTTTGAGGAGCTTGGTCATCAGCAGGCGGAAATCGTCCTCACTGTCCTCAAATTTTTCCGTGTCAAAGGTGAGGTCCGCGTTCCGGGTGGCGCTGATGACGCAGGTCTCCTCCACCTTGTATTTTCCAAAGAGGGTAGGGGCCCACTGACGGAGGATGGTCTCCAGGCGGAGAAAGCGGCCCCGGGCGCCGGGCAGGAGAAACAGCGGGGGCAGCGAGGTGGGAAGGGGGATAAAGCCCAGGGAGGTCTTGCCGCTTTTGCTCCGCAGCAGGGCGGTGATATACAGCGCCTTGTTGTCCAGATGGGGGGTGGGATGGCGCTGGCCCACGATCTGGGGCGAGAGAATGGGGAGGACCACAGAGTGAAAGTAGTCCTTCACCTGGGCCCGCTCCTCCTGGGTCAGCTGGTCATAGGTCAGGTCCACAATGCCCTCCTGGGCCAACAGACCGCTGACCCGGTTATAGAGCTGGCCCTTGATCTCTATGAGGCCGGGAACGGCCTCATAGACCGCCTTCAGCTGTTCCCGGGGACGCATGCCGCTCTTGCTGTCCACCTCCTCCGGGGAGACCGCCGCCATGTCCACCAGGCTGCCCACCCGGACCATGAAAAACTCATCCAGATTGCTGGCGAAAATGGCGATAAATTTCAGCCGTTCCAGGGCGGGAACGGTCTCGTCCGCCCCCTCCTCCAGGACCCGGCGGTTGAACCGGAGCCAGCTGAGCTCCCGGTTTTGGGTATAGGTATAATCGGTTACGACGCTTTGCGGATCTTTTGGCATAGATAGCCCTCCCGTACCCCATATTTGCTGACGATCATCTCCCCGGCTCCAAAACCCTCCACCATGTGGCGGAGGATCAGCAGGCCGGGGATCATGGTGTGGATGCGCTCCGGCTCCACCTTTAAGATCAAATCCGCCGCCGCCTTATGGGAGGAGCACAGCAGGGCGCTCACCTGCTCCAGCTGGCCCACAGAGACCCGGTTGGTGTCCTCCGGCAGGTGGCACACCCGTTTGGCCAGCTTCAGGGCCGCCCGGGCGGTCCCGCCCACACAGACCAGGGGGAGACCCTGGCGGACGGGCCCCTCCACCACCCCCCGGGTGGCCTGGCGGATGGCCTTTTTCATGCTCTCCACCGCCTGCTGGTTGGGCAGAATCTTTTTCACCCAGTCCCGGTAGAGCTTCAGAGAGCCCACGGGACAGCTGACCGCCGAGACCAGCTGACCATGGGCAAAGCGGACCACCTCCGTGCTGGCCCCACCGATGTCCACAAACAGTCCCTCTGACAATGCCAGCTCCTCCATGGCCCCGGCGTAGCCCAGGCGGGCCTCCTCCTCCCCGGAGAGAACCTCAATGGCAAAGCCGGTGCCCCGCTGGATCTCCGCCACTGCCTGGGCGGTGTTTCGGATATTTCGCAGGGAGGCCGTGGCAAACACCGCCACCTGGGGGATGTTCAGGGCACGCAAGGTGCCCCGGAAGGACCGCAGACCCAGGATGGCCCGGGTGATCCCCTCGGGGCTGAGTGCCCCTTCCTCCACATAGCCGGCCAGACCGGCCATGATCTTATCCTTAAAGAGAATGGTGAAAGTGCCGGTCTCCGTGGTCTCATAGACCGACAGGCGCATGGAATTGGAGCCGATGTCGATGACTGCTTGTTTCATGGTTTCCTCCCAACCTGTCTGGCGCACAGACAGGAATTCCTATCTTTCAGCATACTTGGACTCTGTAAAATCAAAAACCAATTTTCTGTTAAATGCCGGCATATCTCACTCCCCGGCTCACGCCGGCGGGGGAGAGGCGGGGTCGGCCTGCTTGGGGTTTACATGGACCATACAGTGCTTCACCAGGGGAAAGGCCTGCTCAATGGCCTCGTGGACCGACTCCGCAATGGCGTGGGCCTGGGACAAAGGGAGGTCAGCCTGGGCCGCGATCTCCGCGTCCACGTAGATTTTTGCCCCGAACAGGCGGGTTTGCAGCAGGTCCAGCCCCAGCACCCCGGGCTGGTCCAGAATGACCTGGGTCATCTGCGCCAGGGTTTCCTCATCACAGGACCGGTCCACCATTTTATCCACGGCGTCCCGGAAGATGTCCACGGCGGCCTTGACGATGAAAATGCAGATCACCACGCTGGCCACGCTGTCCATCACCGGAAAACCCGCCAGGGAACAGGCAATCCCCACCAGGGCCCCGATGGAGGAGAGGCTGTCAGACCGGTGATGCCAGGCGTCCGCCATGAGGGCGTCGGAGTGAATCTTCTTGGCCGCGGCCCGGGTATACCAGTACATCCACTCCTTGACCACAATGGAGACCGCCGCCGCCACAAGGGCCAGCATCCCGGGCACCGCCAGGTCGGCATAGGACCCGGCCAGAATGGTTTTCAGCCCCTTCCAGCCGATGAGCAGCCCGGTCTCCAGCAGGATCAGGGCCAGGGCCACCGAGGCCACGCACTCAAACCGTTCATGGCCATAGCGGTGCTGGGCATCGGCCTGCTTGCTGGAAATCTGAATCCCGATCATAACGATCAGGGTGGAAAACACGTCCGAAGCCGAGTGAACCGCGTCGGAGATCATGGCCCCCGAGTGGGCGAACACCCCCGCCAGAAGTTTTCCCGCGGAGAGGACGAGATTCACCGCCACACTGACCAGGGAGACCCGCATGGCCAGGCCCTTGGCCTGCTGGGGGGAGAGGGGCGATTCTGCTTTGGAAGATTGGGTTTGCAAGGGAATACACCTCCATAGACAGGAAGCCACCCGCGCATAAGGGGCGGATGGCTTTCCAAACTGCACTTGTTGGAAGGAACTCAGCCCTCAGCGGGCGGGGTTCCTCCACCACTCTTTCGGTGGCCTTTTTTATGCCAGTGAGAACGGCCCTTTCTCTCCTCCCCAGGTTTGGTCCGGTTGGGCTTTTCCGGGTGGGGATGGGGATTGGACCTGTTCCGGCTCCGGCTGTTCCGGTGGCGGCGGCGGACGGCCTCCTCCTGATAGAGTGCCTCCTCCGCTTCGGCCGCCAGGCCCTGGAGCTCTGTCTCCAGGGGAAGGGGCTGCTGGCTCTTGCCATTGCGATGGTGGCGGGGCCGGTGGCGGGCTTTTTCCTTCTCCCGCTCCACCTCCGCCTCCAAGGCCCGCTCCGCCCGTTCGGCGTTCCGGCCCCGGTCACCCCGGCGGCGGCGGTTGGGGGCGTGGTCAGACTGGACCTGGGTAGGCGTCCCGTGTTCGGCCAGAAACTCATCCAAGGCCGCAGCCAGGGCGGCCTGCTCCCGGCGGTACTGGTCCTCCGGGGACTCGGTGACCTTCCGCAGCTTGGCCAGCTCCTCCTTGGGGGGCTGCACATAGCCCTCCGGGCGCTTGCCCTTGCCGCTGCGGACCACTCGGATCTCACTGTTGTGATAGGTCTTCAGGGTGTCCGGGGCGTCGTCCAGGCGGACCCGCACCTTTTCCCGCAGGGTGTTGACGCTGATGATGGTGCCCGCCCCGTCGGGGGTCTCCACAAAGGAATCCATACGGGGGGCGTCCTTCATCAGGTCCTCATAGGCCTCCTGCTCATACTTCAGGCAGCACATGAGCCGGCCGCAGGTGCCGGAAATCTTGGTGGGGTTCAGGGAGAGGTTTTGGGTCTTGGCCATCTTGATGGAGACCGGCTGGAACTCCCGCAAAAAGGAGTTGCAGCAGAAGGGACGGCCGCAGATTCCCAGGCCCCCCAGCATCTTGGCCTCATCCCGAATGCCGATCTGCCGCAGCTCAATCCGGGTGTGGAAGACCGCGGCCAGGCTCTTCACCAGGCCCCGGAAGTCCACCCGGCCGTCGGAGGTGAAGAAGAAGAGGATTTTGGTCCCCTCAAAGCTGCACTCCACGCTCACCAGCTTCATGTCCAGTTTATGCTCCAGGATCTTCTCTTGACAAACCCGGAAGGCATAGACCTCCTTCTCCCGGTTTTTCTCCACCACGGCAAGGTCTTCCTCCGTGGCCGCCCGGACCACGGGGCGCAGGGGCGCGGCCAGCTCGGCCTCGGCCAAAGTAAAGTTGCCCCGGACGCACTGGGCGTACTCCAGACCTGAGGCGGTCTCCACAATGAGACCGTCCCCAGGGCGGCAGACCATGCCCTGGGGGTCAAAATAATATTGTTTGCCCTCGCTGCGAAAGCGAACGCTGATAATCTCTGCCATAGTTTTCTCCTTTGCTTACAGCGCGGCGGCGATCCAGCCGCTCAAATGGCCGGGGCTGACGGGAAACTCACAGGCCGCCCGAATGGGGACCAGGCGGTCCAGCACCGGCAGCAGGTCGGGCCGCCGGGGCAGTTCCGCCGCCAGCCGGGACAGGGCGGCCTCCAGGAGGAGGGGAAATTCCTCCCGGTCCTTCTTCTCCAGGGAGAGGAGGAAGGGCAGGCGGTCCCGGGGAGAGGCCCCGGTGAGGATCAGGTCGGCTAAGGTCTCCCCCGCCTGGTCGGCCTGCCGGGTCTCTTCCCCTGGAGCCCGGAGGGTTTCGCACCGGGACCGGATGGTGGGCAGCAGAAGCCCAGGCTGGGGGGAGAGAAAGAGGAAGCAGGCGTAGGCGGGCCCCTCCTCGATGAGCTTTAACAGAATATTCTGCCCCGTGGGATTGAGCAGCTCACTGTGCTCCAAAAGATAGACCTTTTTGGGGGCCTCATTGGGGCGGATATAGGCATCGGACCGCAGGGCCCGGACCTCCTCGGCCTTCAGGCCCTCCCCCTCTGGGTCGGCCCGGATAATATCTGGATGAATTCCCAGGCCGGCCTTCCGGCAGCCCGGGCAGTGCCCGCAGGGAGGGGTCTCCCCGGTACAGACCCAGGCGGCGGCCAAGGCCTCGGCCAGGGGACGGCGGTTTTCCCCCACCACCAGATAGGCGTGGGATAAGTTGCGCTTTGCCATGCGAATCCGCAGATGGGCTGGGACCTCCATGGGGAGGCTCACCTCCTTTTCTCCACAAAAACAGGGGAACTTGGGGAAAGACGGGGGCTCATCCCTTGGAAAAAGCCCGCCGGAGGGCGGCGTAGGTCAGTTCATAGGCCTGCTTGCTCACCTCCGCCTCGGGGACACTGAGCTCAAAGCAGTGATAGCAGCCGGGAAACACATGGCACTCCACCGGCACCCCGGCGGCCATCAGCCGGGACCAATAGGTGAGGTTCTCGTCCCGGCCCGGGTCCAGCTGCCCGATGAAGGAGAACAGGGGCGGCAGGCCCCCAAGGTCCTTGGCCAGGGCGGGGGACTCATACTGGGTGGGCATGTGCCCGGGGCTGAGCACCTTGTCCCAGGAGATCCGGCAGTTGTCCCGGCACCAGACCTTCCGGTCGGTGATCTCCTGGGAGGAGGGGGTCTCCAACCGGCAGTCCAGCTCCCCATAAAGGGGAACCTGCAGGCAGAGTCTGGGTCCCTTCCGGTCCCGGGCCAGCAGCGCCACGGCGGCGGCCAGGTTGCCCCCCGCCGACAGACCGGCCACCGCCAGACGGTCCGGGTCCACCCCCAGGGTCTGGTGGTTGGTCCAAACCCACAGCAGGGCGGCGTAGCAGTCTTCCAGGGGGGCGGGCATCTTCCACTGGGGCGCCAGGCGGTACTCCACCGAGACCACCACGCAGCCCACGTGCTTTACATACCGCTGGCACAGGTCCTCCTGCCGGTAGACCGTGCCGAAGAGAAAGCCTCCGCCGTGGTAGAAGAACAGGCAGGGCAGGGGGGCTTTCTCCCGCTGGCTGGGGGCGTACACCCGAATTTTCACCTGGGGCGCACCGTCGGGACCGGGAATCATCTGGTCCCAAGCTTTCACCTGGGGGTCCTCCCGCAGGTTGGCCAGTTCTGCGGCATTGCACTTGGGGACAAACTCCTCCAGGTGCTCAAAGTCAAAGCCGGCTGAGGCGTCATACCAGTCCCGCAGCTGGGGCTGGATACGGTCACGGAATGTCATGGCAATCCCTCCTTGACAGCGGGGCCAGAGGGCCCCTTTTGAAAGCAAAACGGCGGTGGAGCACAGTCCTCCTCCGCCGTTTCAGGTCAATATGCGTGCTTGCCCCGGGAGAAGGCCACCACCGTGCGGCGGTTGGGCTCGGTTCCCGTGGAATAGGTGATGACGTCGGGATAGTCCTGGAGGGTCTCGTGGATCACATGGCGCTCATAGGCGTTCATGGGCTCCAGGGTGATATTCCGGCGGTATTTGACCACTTTGGCGGCAACTTTATTGGCCAGGCGCTTGAGGGATTCCTCCCGCTTGGCCCGGTAGTGCTCCGCGTCAATGTGAATCCGCACCCGGTGGGTCCGGCCCCGGTTGACCGCGTAGTTGGTCAGCTGCTGGATGGCGTCCAGGGTCTCCCCCCGGTGGCCGATGAGGGCGCCCAGCTTCGGGCCCTCCAGGGTCACAAGAATCCCATTGTCCCCTTTGGGGGACACGTGGATGGCGGCCTCCACCCCCATGTGGGCCAGCAGGCCGGAGAGAAAGGCGCGGATTCGCTCCTCCAGGTCCCCCGGCTTGGCTCCGGGCACAGGGGAAGCCGGGGCCTCTGCTTTGGCCGGTCCCTTGGGGGCGGCCTCCGCCGGACGGGCCGGGGTCGCGGCCGGCTTCGG
>OLON01001360.1_pt1 | contig 14178 bp, 9 predicted proteins | sample 1672691 | NCBI WGS metagenome assembly OLON01 (sample SAMEA3136714, study PRJEB25190) | human gut metagenome | biome: human gut; feature: human-associated habitat; material: faeces | place: Austria | collected 2013
CCGCAGTTGCCGGAGCGGTGCTTAAGCCGCAAGGCGGGAATTGTGCGGTGTTGCCTAAAGAATATTGTTTGCACAGCGGCAACAAAAGCGGCGTTAAAATGTGATAACAAAGAGCAAAACGCGGAATAAAAAGCAAGCCTACTAGGTGTGATAAGTTTCCTGGAACGGTTGCACTGAATACGTGAAAATGATATACTATCATAGTAATAAAAAATAGGCTGGGTGTGTACCAAACTGTCCAGCGGTTGAAATGCTGGTGGGACAGACAGCTTTTGCGGGACTGCAGGCAGGGTTCCGCTGCAGGCTTACGGGAGTGAAAAATATGAAAGTTGTAATTCTTGCCGGCGGCTATGGCACGCGCATTTCGGAAGAAAGTAAGTTCAAGCCGAAACCGATGATCGAAATCGGCGGTATGCCTATTTTGTGGCATATCATGAAAGAGTATTCTTACTATGGCTTCAATGATTTTGTGATCTGCGCCGGGTACAAGCAGCATATGATCAAGGAGTGGTTTGCGGATTATTTCCTGCATACCAGCGATGTGACCTTTGACTTCACCCAGGGCAACGAGATGATCGTGCATGACCAGCACGCCGAGCCGTGGCGCGTGACGGTGGTGGATACCGGCCTGAACACGATGACGGGCGGCCGCATCAAGCGGGTGCAGAAATATATCGGCAACGAAACCTTTATGATGACCTATGGTGATGGCGTCTGCGATGTGAACATTGCCGAACTGGTCAAGTTCCATAAGCAGCATGGCAAGCTGGCAACCCTGACCGCCGTGGTGCAGGAACAGCAGAAAGGCGTGCTGGATATCGGCCAGGACAATTCGGTTCAGGCGTTCCGTGAAAAAAGCGTCAACGATGGGGCTATCATCAACGCGGGCTATATGGTGCTGGAACCGGAAGTGTTTGATACCATCAGCGGTGATGATACCATTTTTGAGCAGACCCCGCTGCGCGAGCTGGCAGCCAAAGGCCAGCTGATGAGCTATGTGCACCGCGGATTCTGGCAGTGCATGGATACCGAGCGCGAAAAAAGTATGCTGGAAAAAATGTGGGCGTCTGGCCGTGCGCCCTGGGAAGTGTGGAACCAACAATGAACTTGGAATTTTACCGCGGCAAACGCGTGTTTGTAACCGGGCATACCGGTTTTAAGGGCAGCTGGCTCTGCCGCATGCTGGTGGGTGCCGGTGCAGTGGTAACGGGTTACAGCCTGGAACCGCCCACAACCCCCAACCTCTTCTCTCTGGCAGGGCTGGAAGGCAAAATGACCAGCGTGATCGGCGACATCCGCGATTTTGCCAGCCTGAAAGCGGCCTTTGATGCCGCTCGGCCGGAAATTGTGCTGCACCTGGCGGCTCAGCCCATTGTGCGGGACAGCTACAAGGACCCGCGCTATACCTATGAAACCAATGTGATGGGCACTGTGAACCTGTTGGAATGTGTGCGCACCGCCCAAACTCCGACGCGCTCTGTGCTGAACGTGACGACAGATAAGGTGTACCAGAATAATGAATGGTGCTGGGGCTACCGCGAAAACGAACCGTTGGACGGCTTCGACCCCTACTCCAACAGCAAAAGCTGCTCGGAGCTGGTGACCCACAGCTATAAAAACAGCTTTTTTGCGGATGGCAGCGTGGCCATCTCCACTGCCCGCGCAGGTAATGTGATTGGCGGCGGCGATTTTGCCAATGACCGCATCATCCCGGACTGCGTGCGCGCGATGGCAAAAGGGGAGAGCATCGGTGTGCGCAACCCGTATTCCACCCGCCCATACCAGCATGTGCTGGAACCGCTGGCGGCGTACCTGCTGATCGCCCAGCGCCAGTATGAGGATAACCGGTACGCCGGCTATTATAACGTCGGCCCGGATGACTGCGACTGTGTGACGACCGGCACCCTGGTAGACCTGTTCTGCCAGGCGTGGGGCGATGGTGCTGCATGGGAAAACCGCGCTGAGGCAAACGCCCCGCATGAAGCAAACTTTTTGAAGCTGGATTGCAGCAAATTGAAATCCACCTTCGGCTGGAAACCGCGCTGGCATATGGCGGAATGTATGCAAAAGACCGTTGCGTTCAGCAAGGTATGGCTTTCCGGCGGGGATATCCCGGCGGAGATGGACAAAGAGATCAAGGAATTTTTGAGTGAGTAAGGGAGCAGACGATGGCAAATTGGAGCAATGAGGCCGAAGCCCGCGAGCAGATCAAGGCGCTGGTGGCAGAATATTACCATGACTTTAAGGAGAAAAAGGCGGATTTCAAGCCCGGCGACCGCGTTACTTATGCATCCCGCGTGTTTGATGAAAAAGAAATGTGCGCCCTGACCGATGCAACGCTGGATTTCTGGCTGACCACCGGCCGCTTTGCGGATGAATTTGAAAAAGAGTTTGCCAAGTGGATCGGCGTAAAGTTCGCCAACCTGGTCAACTCTGGCTCTTCCGCCAACCTGATTGCCTTTATGGCGCTCACCGCCCCGGAACTGGGCGACCGCCAGATCAAAAAGGGTGATGAGGTCATCACTGTGGCATGCGGGTTCCCCACCACTGTCACCCCGGCGCTGCAGTATGGCGCTGTGCCGGTGTTTGTGGATGTAACCGTGCCGCAGTACAACATTGATGTGACCAAGCTGGAAGCCGCTCTTTCCCCCAAGACCAAGGCAGTCATGATCGCCCATACCCTGGGCAACCCGTTTGACCTGTCCGCCGTCAAAGCTTTCTGCGATGCCCATAACCTCTGGCTGGTGGAGGATAACTGCGATGCCCTGGGCACCCAGTACACCATCAACGGCGAAACCCGCTTTACCGGAACCTGGGGCGATATCGGCACCTCCAGCTTCTACCCGCCGCACCACATGACGATGGGCGAGGGCGGCTGCGTGTATACAAACAGCCCGCTGCTGAACCGCCTGATCAAGAGCTACCGCGACTGGGGCCGCGACTGCATCTGCCCGTCCGGCCATGATAACTTCTGCGGCCACCGCTTTGACGGTCAGTATGGCAAACTGCCCGCAGGCTATGACCACAAGTACGTTTACAGCCACTTTGGCTATAACCTGAAAGTGACCGATATGCAGGCCGCCATCGGCTGCGAGCAGCTGAAAAAGTTCCCCAGCTTTATCGAACGCCGCCGCCATAACTGGGACCGCCTGCGCGCAGCCCTGGAACCGGCCGCCGATAAGCTGATCCTGCCGGAACCGGCCGCCAACAGCCGCCCGTCCTGGTTCGGCTTCCTGATTTCGGTCAAGCCGGAATCCGGCCTGGACCGCAACGCCGTGACCCGCTATATTGAGGACCACAATGTCCAGACCCGCCTGTTGTTCAGCGGAAACCTGATCAAGCACCCTTGCTTTGACCAGATCCGCGGCACCGACGCCTACCGCGTGGCAGGGGAGCTGACCAACACTGACTTTATCATGAACAACACCTTCTGGGTCGGCGTGTACCCCGGCATGACCGATGAGATGATCGACTATATGGCAAAGATCATTATTGAAGCGGCGAACCAGTAAAAAACGCTGATAAAATGAATCAATAAGAAAAAGCAAAGCCGGGCTGATAAGAAAAAATGGCTGCTGCACTGCGGTAAATTATCAATACAGGCTTTGCTTTTTGATTGCTTATAAAGAATAATAAAGGAACGGGATCCATGCAGAAATTGTTGGCACTGTTGGGAGCAAAAAGCAAAAAGGAATTTGTTGCGCTGCTTGCACAGTTTATCAAGTTTGGCCTTGTTGGCGTAAGCAACACGGCGGTATCGATGGCGGTGTATTATATCTTTTTGTGGATCAGCCCAGACCTGTATATGGTAGGCAGCGTTCTGGGAACAATTCTGAGCATTGCCAATGCCTTTTTTTGGAACGATAAGTTTGTGTTTACCGGGAATGCAAACGATTGGCGCAGTAAACTGAAACGCCTTGGAAAAACATACGTCAGCTACGGCGGCACGTCGATCCTTTCTAATGTTTTGCTTTGGATAGAGGTTACGTTCTTCAGCGTAAGCAAAACGATTGCGCCGATTGTAAATTTGCTGGTCACGATTCCGCTGAATTTTATCATCAACAAGTTGTGGACATTTAAGGAAAGATAAACGACAAAATGTTTCCCGTCAACGATGTGGAGCTTATCCGGCACGGAAAAGTGCGGTATCGGGATCCCTAACCATCATCCGACTCAACGAGGTTGGTTGGCGGTGCTTTATTGTTGAAAATAAGACTGCAAAATATATCGGTAAAAAATATGGGAAACCAGGGAATATCTGATACATAACCGGGAACAGAAATAGGGCAAGGCTGTGTATGGACAACATGACAACAAATAACGAAAATAAATCTGGTATCAGCATTGGATTAGATCAGCTGTTGCCGGAAGAGAACAAATCGGTGCAGCTGGGACTGAATTATGGCCAGAATGAATGCAACAGCCAGCGCGTGCTGAAAGAGAATAACGCGAAACGGGGAAAAGGCCTTTTTGGTAAAAAAGGAAGAGGGAGCAATCCGTTCTGGAAAAAAACGGCCAAGCTGTACTGTGTACTCAGCGCAGTGTGTGCCATTGTGGTTATGGTAACGCTGTATGTTACCCATGGTGATTTTCTTTCGTACTTTTTATACCATGATACACTGGATGCCGGCATGGATTTTTTCCATAGCATTGAATATGTTCGTGGACGCCAGCCGTATGCGGTGTTTGACACACTGTATCCGCCCTTGGCAAATTTGTTCTTTTATGCCCTGTTTTTACTGGTGCCTGCTTCGGTATCTGATAACTGGACCTATGACTTTGAGGCGTCAGTTGCCATGCGCGGCACAGAAACTGATTTACGCACAACACAGTCGTGCTTTTTGCTATACGTCTTTTTTGTGGTGCTGGCGGTTCTTTTGCTGGCGGTTTTGCTCCGTGACGTGATGCAAAATGCCCAGTGGGCCAGGGCCAGTACGTTTTTTGCCTTGTTCAGCTTTGGTGTGCTTAATGCGGTAGACCGCGGCAATATTATTTTGCTGGCGGCGGGGCTTTCGCTTTTTTTCGTCATGTATCACCGTTCAAAGCGCGCATGGGTGCGGGAACTGGCATTGGTTGCACTGGCAGTAGCAGCCGGACTTAAAATTTATCCCGCATTCTTAGGTGTTATGCTTTTAAGAAACCGGGATTTCAAAGCAGCAATCCGCACGGTGTTTTATGGCATTGCAGCGTTGGTGCTCCCGGTGTTTGCCTTCCAGGAGGGCGTGTACGGCTTGCAGCTTTGGCTGAAGATTTTGTTCTCTTTTGGAAGTAAAAGTAAAACACCTTGGGCAGGCAATGGCATCAACAGCATGTTCGCACATGGGGCGCATCTGGTGGACCTGATTGCCGGAACCAGCAATGCAACGGTATCTTTTTTTGCAGCAGCCTTTGCTGTGGCGGCGGTACTGGTTGTGTGTGCTCTGCTCTGCCGCCAGGAATGGCAGGCGTTGCTGCTGATTACCGTGGCTATGATGTACCAAAGCCAGGGCAACTATATTTACTGCATGGCGCTGATTCCACTGGCGTATTTTCTTGCACAGGAAAAGGTGATGACACGTCAAAATATATTGCCTTTTGCGGTTTTGATGGTATTTAATCTGCCGCTTCCAATCTTTGAAGAGCGTAACTCTTATATTCGCAACACCATTGTACAGTTGGCAATACTGACAGCTATCATCTGGGGCGTTGTACAGGCAGTAAATTGTGTGTTGGCAGCGCTGAAAACCAAAAAGCCTGAACAATCAAAACTAGATAAAAAAGCTGCACGCAGCACGCTGGTTACTTTCGGCGCTTCACTGGGGGCATTGGCAGTTTCCCTTGCCGTTTTCTATGGCGTGTGGGTGCTGTATAATGCGCCGTCTATTACCATGCAGCTGGGGGATGGCATTTATAACACAGAATATTATACTCCTGAAAACTCCAACAAAGAGCTGCCGTTTTACTGGTGCAAGAAAAGTGCGGAGATCAAACTGGTAAACCCGCAGCTGAATACGGAAAGATACACCTTTACCTTTACAGTGGGGGATTATTTCTTTGATATATCTGACCGCCCCAGCATTACCATTACCTTCGGTGACAGTAGCCAAACTTTTGTGGTCAGCCAGGAAAACATGAAAATCCGCTATACTGCGGATATTCCTTTTGGTGAAAGTACAATCGATATTAGCTACAGCGGCAAGCGGGTCGATGCCCCGCAGGATTCCAGAACTTTGTATTTTGTAATGGTTCAGCCGCAGCTTGAACGGATTAAATAAAAGGAGGACACCCTCAATGAAACAGCGTCTGGCCGATTATGTGGCCGATTTTCTTGCGGCGCACGGCGTTACGGATGTGTTCAGCGTGGTGGGCGGCGGCGCCATGCATCTGAATGATGCACTGGGCCACCACCCGGCGCTGCATGTTACCTATAACCATCACGAGCAGGCAAGTGCCATTGCGGCGGAAGCATACGCCCGCATTGATAACAAAATTGCCGCCCTGTGCGTTACCACCGGCCCCGGCGGCACCAACGCCCTGACCGGTGTGGTGGGCGGCTGGCTGGATTCTATCCCTATGTTTGTGATCTCCGGCCAGGTTCGGTACGATACCACGGCCCGCTATGCCGCGCAGTTTACCGATGGCCTGCCCCTGCGCGCGGTGGGCGACCAGGAATACGATATCACCAAATCGGTTGCCCCCATGACCAAATACGCCACCATGCTGGAAGACCCGAATCAGATCCGCTATGTGCTGGAAAAAGCCTGGCACCTGGCAACCACCGGTCGCCCCGGCCCGGTGTGGATCGATATCCCGGTCAACTATCAGGGCGGCTACATTGAAACCGACAGCTTGCCTGGCTATGACCCGGCGCAGGACGATGCCCGGCTGCCGCCCCCGGTGGACGATGCCACCGTGCAGATGGTGCTGGAAAAGATCCGCCACGCCAAGCGCCCGGTGTTCCACGCCGGGTACGGCATCCGGCTTTCCGGCGGGTACGCAGCGTTCCGCGCCGTGGCGGAAAAGCTGAACATCCCCATTGTGACCTACTGGAACGCCGTGGACCTGATCGAGGACGAAAACCCGCTTTACTGCGGTCGTGCCGGCAATATGGGCGACCGCCCTGGCAACTGGGCCATCCAGAACGCAGACCTGATTCTGGCTGTGGGCACCCGCATTTCCATCCGCCAGGTGGGCTATAACTGGAAAACCTGGGCCCGCGCGGCGGAAGTCATCATGGTGGATATTGACCGCGCCGAGATGAAAAAGCACACCCTGCATGTGGAGCACCCCGTGTGGGCGGATGCCAAGGACTTTCTGCAAAAGCTGGATGCCGCCGCAGCGCCGCTGACCCCTGTCAGCCAGGCAGCGGACTGGGTGGCAACCTGCCAGCGATGGAAAAAAGATTACCCCGCCGTGCTGCCGCGCCAGTGGGAAGAAAACGGCACCACCGCCAATGTGTACGCCTTTGTGCGCTACCTCAGTTCCCGCCTGCCGGAAAACAGCCTGACCGCAGTTTCCAACGGCGCCTGCTGCGTGGTGGGCAATCAGGCGTATGTCATCCAAAAAGGCAGCCGCATGGCCAACAACAGCGCCATTGCCAGCATGGGTTACGGCCTGCCCGCCGCCATTGGCACTTGCATTGCAGGCGGCCGCCGTACCACCATCTGCCTGGAAGGCGATGGCTCTATCATGATGAACCTGCAGGAATTGCAGACCATCCTGACAAATAAGCTGCCGATCAAGATTTTCCTCATCAACAATAACGGCTACCACTCCATCCGCCTGACCCAGAACAACCTGTTCAAAGACCATTGCAAGATCGGCATTGGGCCGGAGAGCGGGGATCTGTCCTTCCCGGAGTTCCGCAAAATTGCCGAAGCGTTCGGTTACCCGTATTCCTGCGCACATTCCAACGCTGAGATGAAACAGGTGGTGGATGCCGCCCTTGCCGCAGAAGGCCCGACTTTCTGCGAGATCTTTACCGATACCCAGCAGGTCTGGGAGCCGAAGAGCGCCACCAAGCGCCTGCCGGACGGCACACTGGTCAGCCCGCCGCTGGAGGACCTGGCACCGTTCCTGCCGCGGGAAGAGCTGGAAAAGCAGATGTTTATCCCCTTGGTGCCGGAAGGGTAAGAAAATAAAAAATGAAAAAAGCGCGGAATGGCAATATTGAATTGCTGCGGTTTGTATTTTGCGTGGGGGTGGTATTGTTCCATGCGTGGTACGTGCGCAGGGGATATATCGGCGTTGAATTCTTTTTTATCGTAACAGGGTATTTTCTTGCCGAAAAGATATGCCGGTTAAACGCAAGAGAAACAACCTGCCCTTCGCTAGAAAATGCCATGAAAGAAGCGACATGGGATGTGCTCAAGCGTTATCGTTTGATATTTCCATACTTTCTTGTGGCAACCGTTTTGGGGTTTATAGTGCGTGCCTATGCACAACAGTGGGACAGCGCTACAATTCTGTTGAATTTACAGCTGATTCCGGCAGATTTCCTGTATTTACAGAACTTTGGGTTTTCTGTAGCCTCCACAACAGGGGTGCTATGGTATCTTTCCGCAATGACTTTTGCGGTCTGGGTGCTGTATCCGCTGCTGCGCAGGCATTATGGCTTGACTGTGCAGGCGACCCCGGTAGCAATCCTGCTGATACTGGGCGTGATCCTGCAGAACTGTGGTTCACTGGATGCCCCATGTACACTTCTGTTTGGCTGGGTTAATACCGGAATGCTGCGTGCCTTTGCAGGAATTCTGGGAGGGGTAGTAGCAAACAGGGTTGCATCAACTCTGAAAAAAATTGATGTAGGGAAAAAGATGGCCGCGATGATGACAGCCGTGGAATTGGCTGGGTATGCGTGGGTACTTTACCATATATGGTCAATGAATGAGACACGTGCTATGCTGGATGGCATTGTGGTTTTGGCGTTGGGTGCGGCATTTACCATTACGGCAAGCGGAAAATCGCTTTTCTACGGAAAATTTGACAACGGCTTTGTCAGATTTCTGGGGAAAGCAACCATGCCAGTTTTCTTGAGTCATTTGTATTGCGTACAATTTTTGCCGAATATACTGGCAATGTACAGCGTAGAAGTGACCGAACTGCAAAGGCTTGTTCTTTCTTTTGCCTGCTGTGCAATAGCGGCAGGAATTGTCTATTATGTAGGGAAAATTATAGACAGGCAAATGAAAAAAAGCTGGCATGCTTTTTGCACAGAGATCATTGCGAAAAACAAATAAGGTGTTGAAAATGGAAAAAATCGAAAGGCAGATACAAACCGCAATCGTAACCGGCCCCACCGGGGCCGTGGGCACAGCATTGTGCAGCCGGCTGCTGCAGGCCGGGTGTACCGTGGTGGCGGTCTGCCGCCCCGGCAGCCCGCGGGCCGTAGCGCTGCCCAAGGATGCAAACCTGTATGTAGTTGCCTGCGATGCCGCCAACCTGGCGGATTTGCCGCAGTGCATGGCCGCAGCTGGGCTGCCCGTGCAGGCGGATGCCTTTTTCCACCTGGCGTGGGCGCACACCATTGGCGCGGGCCGCAATGATATGCCGGCTCAGATTGAGAATATCCGCTATACCATTGATGCCGTGCGCACCGCGGCGGCAATGGGCTGCCGTGTGTTTGTTGGTACCGGCAGCCAGGCAGAGTATGGCCGTGTGGACGGTGTTCTGCGGGCCGATACCCCCACAAACCCCGAAAACGGGTACGGCATGGCCAAGCTGTGTGCAGGCCAGATGAGCCGTACCGAGGCCGCCGCCCTGGGCATGGACCATGTGTGGGCGCGTATCCTTTCGGTTTACGGCCCGCATGACGGCCCCAACACGATGATCTCCGCCACCATCCAAAAACTGTTGGCCGGGCAGTGCCCGGACCTGACGGCAGGGGAGCAGAAGTGGGATTATCTTTACTCCGCCGATGCTGCGGATGCACTGTACCGCATGGCCTGCCATGGCCGCAGCGGTGCCGTGTACCCGGTGGGCAGCGGCACCGCCCGCCCCCTGCGGGAATATATTGAGACCCTGCGTGATGCCATCGACCTGGCCCTGCCGCTTGGCCTGGGCAAAATCCCTTACGGGCCGCAGCAGGTCATGTTTTTGCAGGCGGATATCACCCAGCTTGCGGCGGATACCGGCTTTGCGCCGCGCACCGCCTTTGCCGATGGTATCCGCGCCACCATTGCGTGGGCAAAAACGCAAAAGCAAACCAATTAAGCCAATAAGGAATAACCCCGTCCGTGCGGGCAGGACCCGCATGGACGAACAGGAGCCAGACAGTATTTATGCAGTTGACCTACCAAAAGTTAAAGCCGTTTGCCTTATCCTATCTCACCGCGCCGCTGGCGGTGTTTTTTGCGGGGTATCTCCGCGCGCCGTTTGCCGTTGCGGGCCTGGCCGTGCTGGCCTTTGCCTGGTGGTATGCCGTGTGCAAAACGCCGCAGGTTAAGCAAGTGGGGCAAGAAGAGCAGTGCATTACGCTTTCGGTGCCAAAGCTGGTGCTGCTGTTTGCCCTGATGCTGTTGTGGGGCTACCTGGGCGGTCAGACGGGCTTTTTTTACCAGAACTCGGACTGGGGTTACCGCAACGCCATTTACCGGGATCTGATCACAAACAGCTGGCCGGTGTATTACCCGCAAAAGGATACGGCGCTGGTGTATTATATCGGGCACTGGCTGGTCCCGGCGGCGCTGACCAAACCGGTATACGCCCTGTTTGCGCTGGATGCCGCCTGGATGTTCGCCCGTATGGCCCTTTGGGGGTGGACGGCGCTGGGTACCTATCTGGTGGCGCTGAATTTGTTGGTCTACCTGCGTGCCGATACCGGCAAAAAGCAGGGGATCGGCCTGCTGTTTTTGATTTTCTTCAGCGGCATGGATATTCTGGGCGCGCTGTACAGCAGCCGACTGCCGGACCTGCTGGCCTATGACGCTATGCACCTGGAATGGTGGACGAATGATTTCCAGTTCAGCTCCCTGACGACCTGCCTGTTCTGGGTGTTCAACCAGACAGTGGGGGCATGGCTGGCAACCGTCTGCTTTTTGCAGGAGAAAGACTGCCGCAACTACCTGCTGCTGGGCACGGCCTGCCTGATGTGCGGCCCCTTCCCATTTGTGGGGCTGGTTATTTTTATGGTGGTGCGCGGCATTGTTCTGCTGGCACAGCGTCAAAAAGGCGTGCTGCAATCGGCGTTCTCCCCGGCCAATGTGCTGGTGCTGGTTGTGGTGCTCAGCATTACGGCCAGTTATTTTTTGGCCAATAACGCCTTTGGCTACAGCGTTCTGGGCGAAACTGTCGCCGGGAACCAGGCAGCGCAGCAGACTTTTGGCCAAAACGTTCTGACCAGCCTGCAAAAAGGCATGCTGGTATTTTACCTGCTGGATGCCGGCATCTATCTGCTGCTGCTCTGGCGGCAGAACCGCCGCAGCTGGCTGTTTTATACCTGCGCCGTGTCGCTCTTCATCATTCCGTTCTTTAAGGTGGGACAGGGGTGCGATTTCTGCATGCGGGTGTCCATCCCGGCTATCTTTATCCTGATGACCCTCTGTGCCCGGTACTTTATCGCCTTGGTGGGCACCAAATGGCGGGACGGTACGCTTGCACAGCATGCTGTGACCATTCTGCTGGCGGCAACGCTGCTGATCGGTGCCTGCACCCCGGCCATGGAAATTTACCGCGGCATCTGCCACATTGCCAAAGAGGGGACTTTCTGCCTGGAAAACGAGGAGCCCTACACCCTGGCGGACCGCCCTGTAAGCCTGAACTTTGAAACGCAAAACTGCGAAAATAAATTGTTCTTTACCTATTTTGCAAAATAGTGTATAGTGATAAGGGTCTGCCCGGCTATTGCGGCAGTGGGCCAAAGACTAAACTTAAAGGAATGAAACCTGCATGAGCGAGAAGAAAAAAGTCATCTCTGTTATGATCCCTACCTATAACGAGGAGGAGAACGCCCGCCCCATCTATGAGGCGGTGCGGGATGAGATTCGGAAGGACTGCCCGGATTATGACTATGAGATCCTTTTTATTGATAATAAAAGCCAGGATCGTACCCGCCGGATCATTACGGACATCTGCGCGCAGGACCCCAAGGTCAAAGCCATTTTTAACAGCAAGAACTTTGGTCAGTTCAACAGCCCCTATTACGGCATGATCCATACCACAGGGGACTGCACCATTACCATCTGCGCGGACTTCCAGGACCCGGTGGAGATGATTCCAAAGTTTGTGGCTGAATGGGAAAAAGGCTACAAAATTGTAATCGGAAAAAAGACCACCAGCCAGGAAAACCCTGTCATGTACTTTTTGCGGGACTGTTACTACAAAACCATCAAAAAGATGAGCAATGTGGAAATGATCGAGCAGTTTACCGGGTTTGGCCTGTACGATAAAAGCTTTATCCAGACCCTGCGTGATTTGCACGACCCCACCCCGTTTTTGCGCGGGATTGTGGCGGAGCTTGGCCCCGAGCGCAAGGAGATTGAATACACCCAGCCAAAGCGCCGGGCAGGCAAGACCCACAACAACTGGTACAGCCTGTTTGATGCCGCCATGCTCAGCTTTACCAGCTACACCAAGATTGGGATGCGGATGGCGGAGTTCTTCGGCTTTTTCTGCGCGGCGGTCAGCTTTATCCTGGGGCTTGTGTTCCTGGTGGCAAAGCTGATCCACTGGAATACCTTTGCTGCGGGTTATGCCCCGATGATTATTGCTGTGTTCTTTGTGGGTGGTGTGCAGCTGACCTTTCTGGGATTTTTGGGCGAGTACATCATGGCAATGAACGCCCGTATTATGGACCGCCCCCTGGTGGTGGAAGAAAAGCGGCTGAATTTTGAATCCGAAACGCCGGAAAGTGATACTACCCGCGCCCAGTAAGACCGAGTGGTTATAATAGATTGCGAGTTGACAGTAAAACAATGATTCCTTTTAATATTCCCCCGCAGGTTGGTACAGAGCTGGACTATATGCGCCAGGCCATGGCCAACAATAAGATCTGCGGTGATGGCCCTTTTACCCACCGCTGTGATGAATGGATGGAACAGCGGTTCCATGCGGGCAAGGTGCTGCTGACCACCAGCGGTACCACCGCGCTGGAAATGGCTGCCCTGCTGTGCGGCATCCAGCCCGGTGATGAGGTGATCCTGCCCAGCTACACATTTTCTTCCACGGCAACGGCCTTTGTTTTAGCTGGGGCCAAGCTGGTGTTTGTGGATATCCGCCCGGACACCATGAACATTGACGAAGCAAAAATTGAACCCGCCATTACCGAAAAAACCAAAGTCATCTGCGTGATGCACTATGCCGGTGTGGCCTGCGATATGGACACCATCATGCAGATCGCCCGCCGCCATAACCTGAAGGTGGTGGAAGATGCCGCCCAGGGAGTGATGGCCAGCTATAAGGGCAGGGCACTGGGCACCATCGGTGATTTTGGCTGCTACTCTTTCCATGAGACGAAGAACTTCTCAATGGGGGAGGGAGGCGCACTGGTCATCAATGACCCCGAAACCGTGACCAAGGCCGAAATCCTGCGGGAAAAGGGTACCAACCGTGCCAGTTTTCTGCGCGGCCAGGTAGATAAATACACCTGGGTTTCTTATGGCTCCAGCTACCTGCCCAGTGATCTGAATGCCGCTTACCTGTGGGCACAGCTGGAACAGGCCGATACCATCAATACAGACCGTACCCACAGCTGGGATTATTACGCACAGGAGCTGGCACCGCTGGCTGAAGCAGGCCTATTGGAGCTGCCCACCGTGCCGGAAGGCTGTGTGCATAACGGGCATTTGTTCTATGTCAAGCTGCGGGACCTGGAACAGCGCACCGCGTTCATTGCTTATTTGAAAGCCCACGGTGTGGCATCGTCTTTCCATTATGTGCCGCTGCACAGCGCCCCGGCGGGCATCCAATACGGCCGCTTTGCCGGTGTGGATGAATACACCACAAAGGAAAGCAACCGCCTGACCCGCCTGCCGCTGTACTATGGTCTGACCGAAGCCGACCGCGCAGCCGTGGTGCAGGTGGTCAAAGACTTTTTTGCACAGAAATAACATGCCCAGTGCATGAAATCAGCAATATAACAAAAATCCGTATCCCGAATGCCAAGCAGGGCAGGAGGATACGGATTTTTCTGTTTGTTCTTTTAAAATTAAGGCAACACCGCACAATTCCCGCCTTACGGCTTAAGCACCGCTTCGGCGGCTG